>SXGQ01233197.1_pt1 | contig 16754 bp, 21 predicted proteins | sample 3178371 | NCBI WGS metagenome assembly SXGQ01 (sample SAMN11356859, study PRJNA531348) | freshwater metagenome | isolation source: freshwater sample F1-20 | place: China: Fuxian Lake, Yuxi | collected 2017-12-25
ACCACGCGGTAAGCATTAACGCCAGGCGCTGTTGCAAACACCAGTGTTGCAGTGGTTGTGGTGGGGCGATACACATCCACTTCAACGTCGTCGTAGTTGCCGGAGTTGGGGAACACGCGGATGATCACGTCGCGGGTGTTCAAGCTATGCGTGATCGTGTAGCTGGTGGCACTGCCGTCGCCGATGTTGGTACTGTATTTTTTGATCCGCCCGGACCATGTAGCCAGCTTCAGCGGCGTGACAATACGCAGATCATCAGTGCCAGCATCAACCTCGGCTTGAGTGGCAAGCTCGGCAACACCAGCAGTCGTCTCGCTAGCGGCAGGTGCTGCAGCGGCAAACGATGTCCAAATGACATTGCTGCTATCAATGGTGCCGTTGACCTGTGTCTGACGCCACGTCGTACCAGCGTCGGTGCCTTCCTCGACAGTGATGATCGCCTGCTCAAGCTCAGCAAAGGTGCTGGCATCCAGCGAGCGGGTCATCGCCGTGGCAGATCCGTTCCACACATAGATGCCGTTCTGGCTCTGCGTGGATTGGTTGCGCACCAGCACCCGATCCTGGGATGCCATGGTCACGCCATCAATGGTCGAGCCGGGGCTGCTCAGGCTCAGGTTGGATTGCGTGCCAACGCGAGCGCTGTCCTTCCATGCCAGACCTTCAACAGCGGAGTCCACATAGGATTTGGGCACCGCATCGCCCGCTGCGCTAGGCGTCGGAAGGTTGGTGACCTTGGAAACCGACTGGAAATCAAAGTCGGTAAAGATTTTCCGTGCCATGTCAGATCAGGCGAGCGAGGCCAGCGGATGCTGGATTTAGTGTAACAACAGTTTGGTTGTTGGTCGGATGAGATATTTCGCCGTCAATCTCTTGACCGCCGCTGTCGATTAGTTCCACCGTAGGTTTGAAGCCAAGGTTATGGTTGATCGTCCATACAGTTGCAGGACTTGTTTGTTGGTACACAAAACCACCAGCGCCAGATGGTCCTTGTGGTCCCTGCGTGATTGCAGTAACAGTATTTGTGACAGGTACTGTGACAACAGTGGTGTTATCGTTTTCAGTAACTGTAACTGTGTTGGTTACAGCAGTGACGTTTACAGTTGTCATGCCGTATATCCCTCGCTGACGTAAATAATGCCTTCCAAGTAATACTCTTTTAGCCCGCTTGGATTAGTCAGCAGTACGTCGTAATACGCCTCATTGGGAAACGTTGCGGTTTGGTCGTCCGTCAGCGCAATAGCAATCGTTCCGGTAGCGCGGTTGGTGTACGTAACCGTGAAGTCGGCATATTTGGTGGTGCGCCCTTGGTTCCAAGCTTGGGCAGCAGCGGTCCAGCCCGTCAGGTTAATTGGCGCATCAGTGCTGTCTTTGAATTGCAGCGTGACGCTGTAATCTGCCCGGCGTTGCAGCGTGATGTTGTACGTGCCAGGGGAGATAGCCATCAGGTGTCCGCATCAACTACCAGATTAAATTCGCTGACGGGTTCTTCAACAACAGGTTCGGCTACTGGCGCTTCAATCAGACCTAATGCGATTTTGATGTCGTCGGGGGATGCCGCCGCGTCAATGGCGTCCTGGACGACGACGTACTTGTCGCGGATCACTTGGCGAGCTTCTTCGGCTGCAACGGCATCGGCGCCAGGGATCTGCTTCATGATCACCTCATCGTGCGGGGCAAACTCATCAGCACGCTTGGCGCGGCGCATGTCGTGACCCAGTGCCTTGCACTTGTCGAGGTCGTGTTCCACGCAACAGTCGCCCATTACCCACGCATTACGGAAGGTGCGGTCGGAGGGGATGGCGTCGTCTTCGACAATTTCGTAAACAATGCCAACGGGCACGTCTTTTTTGGCGATTTCCTCAATGCTCAGTTCACCCGTGGGATGAATGACGCTGACGCCGCCTTCTGAGTTTTGGTAGATGATTTTCATGGGGTGGCCTCAGCGGAAGATGGCGACGTTGACATATGCAGCATCAGCAGTGCTTAAGCTACTTGCTAAAGTTTCTAACCGTACACTGCCTGTTTGCTGCCAAGTGGTGGATCCAGTTTGTCCCCCAACCATGATGCTTCCACCGGATGTAAAGCGAACCATTCCGATTGCTGCATAATTCGCATCCGGCATTGCCGTCGTGAAGTTTACCGTGTAGTCGCCCGTGCCGTTATCTGTGATGCTGCTGACGTTATACGCGGCGCGGATCGACACGGTGCTAGTGCCATCAAAATTGACCCAAGCGCGGCACAACATCGAGCCAACCACGCCGGGGCTGACCAGTTTGTTATTGGCGTAGAAGGTGACCGGATCGCTGCTCAGCGTGGTGTTGGCGTTGGCGCTCAGCGTGACCGTGGTGCTGACGATGCTGCTGACCGTGGTGCCAGGCGTGATGCCTTCACCCACCACAAACATGCCAGCGGTGATGCCAGTGGCTGATGCGATCGTGAGGCTAGTGGTGCCGCTGGTGACGGTGCCAGTGGTGCGAGTGCCAAACATTTCCGTGGCACTTGCCAGCGCAGCACCACCTACCGTGCCATCGCTGTTCAGGACGATGTTGTTGCTAGCTGAACTGGCGTTCTTGAGGTTCGTTGCGGATAAGGTACTCATGGATCAGCCCTCGTACATGATGTTGATCGACCCTGCGTCGAAGGTGTCGGTGCCGTTCACTGTTGTGATGCGAATGCGGTCGAGGGTGCCGGAGAGGGAAACATCGCCGCCGCCAAATACCGTTGCGGTTGTAGATACCTTCATAATGTGACTAGAAATCCATACATTGCTAGACACAAACGTGAACACCATGTGACCACTTCTGACCTCTGCGGCAAGTCCTGAGTACGTAACAAACCCAGAGGTTGCGCTTGTGGTGGCAACTGCAGTATTTGCTTGACTTGATGTAGCCGTGTATCCAGTTGTCGTAAAACTGCCAGATCCCAGTTGAACTTGTACAAGACTTGTTCCATTCGTACTAACCCCGTTAAACATCACCGTCGCTCGCTTCACCCAGCTCGGAATACTGGTGAAGTCAATCGTGGTGCCGCTGGTGCTGTTCTGAGCAGTGCCAAGCGTAAGGCTGCCGCTCCAGCTCAGCGTGCCGCTGCCGTTGGTTTGCAGGTATTGCCCGTTGGTGCCATTCCCGGTCGGCAGCACCAGCGTATTGTTGCCGGCAGTTGCAGGGGCGTCAATCTCGGTGTAACCGCTGGTTGAACCGTTAAGCCGTAATCCCATCAGCTTTCTCCTGTGCTTGTAATGACCAGCGGTCCAGTCTTGGTTGCAGGACCAACGATGCGGTAAGCCATCAGACGATCACCCAGGTTTCGCCGGTGCCAACAGTAACGGTCACACCTGCGTTTATGGTAATCGGACCTGCACTCAGGGCATTTTTATTGTTGGTGATCGTGTAGTTGGTGGTTACGGTCTGCCCGTTTTCCCAGAACACCTGATCCGATCCACCGCCCGTAGCACCGCCGCCGATGCTGCCCCAGGCCGTCCCGTTGTAACCCTCAAAAGTGGTGAGGCTACTGTTGAAGCGAATCATGCCCGCATTGGGCGAACCACTGCGTTGAGCAGTTGTGCCTACAGGCAAGTCCAGTTGACCCGTGCCACTCAACAGCACATCACCAGCAAAGGTCGCGGTGCCGGTAAAGTTGGGACTGGCTGTGGTGGCAAGACCGAGGTTGGCAACACCTAGCGTGCCAATCGTGATGAAGTTGGCGGTGCTGCCATCACGGATTTTCAGTAAGCCACTATTGGTATCAGCCCAGAGCTGGTAATGCACATATCCGCCGCCCCCTTCAGCAGGCAAGGCGGATGGCACCGAAGTGCCGCTTTGAAGGCTTGAAATTGCCCCCAAAACAGCGTTGAGGTCCTCGCGAAAGGCAAGTCCTGACTGGTTTTCAACCCAAGCCGATGCCTGTGACATCTCTAGACCTCCCTCCCGTAGCCCACGGCGACGTATTTGAAGTTGCGAGACACGGCGGTGCCACCACTGTTCTTGAATGTTACTTGGAAACCCGTGCGCGTCACGTTTGTCAGCTCCAGGAAGTCTCCGGTCGCCATATTGGACGGGCTGATTGCCACCGCAGGCGCTTGGTAAAAGGCATTGTCAAACGTGGCGGTATAAGTGCTGGCACCTGAGGTCAGCGTTGCGGATTGCTCGGTGTGTTGCTGCAGTTCCAGCGCAGCGCCCAGTTCCTCGACGCGGATGTTGACCGCTGGATCGGATGAGGTGGCGATCATTTTGAACCGGAAACCGCGACCGCGTGCAATGCCATTGACCAGTTCGCGCCAAGTGCCCCAGGTCGGGGAACCGTTGGGGTCGTCATCAGTGGTGCTGACATACATCTTGGCGTCTACCTTTTCTAGACCGCCCTCGTCAATCGTGCCCCACGTATCAATAAGGGCTAACTTGTCATCCCACTTTGAAGCGGGCAGATAAGGGAGTGTTTTGAAAATGCGCTGGATGTTTACGTCGTAACGGGCGCCCATGTCATAAGGCGCGTCAAACTGGTATTCACCGTCCGAAACAACGCCGCCGACACTATCAATCGACGCTAGTGCATCCCAGTTACCATCAAGAGCCATATCATCAACGGCATCGCCACAGGCGAGCACTAAACCGTTCAATTCAGGCGAGTAAAACATATCGACGGCATCACCGGGGAAAGGTGGTGTAAGGCTTTGTTCTTGGAATGTCGTGATGCTTAAACGCGGCAATGCAGCCGGCAGATCCACAACCATCGAAGCGGCACTGACCGAAATGTTTCCCTGCACATCCACGAATTTGATGAAATAGGTGCCTTCCAGCAAAGCCACCCGTCGTTCAGATGAATTGCCGGAAACAGCCTCAACAATGGACTGGGATTGCTCCCAAACAGCACCGACCGTTTCTTTGCTGTGCCGAATCAAAACCGTGCCGCCAAGCACCACATCAAGGTCAGTGCTCATGTCCCAGCGCAGCAATACTGTGCCGCTATCAGCTGACAATAGGGTCAATCCTGTTGGATTAGCAGGCGGTATGGTTTTGCCAGAGGACGACAGCGTTAGATAGCTGGCGCCGGTTTGCAGTAATGCAGCGTTGAGCGTCCAGACCTCAATGGAGTACACCGCAATGCGAGCGTCAAGAATTTCAAAACTGGTGCCACGCGAAACGATTTGTTCGCTCCAGTTATCCGCATCAGCACGGAAACGTACTTTGTAACCGTTGGCGCCGGTGACGCTTTCCCAGTTCAAAACAATTTTGATTTTTGCCTGCCCGTTAAGGGCATAATTTTGCAGCGTATAGCTGAGGTTTTGGGGTCCGGGATAACGAACATTAAGGTTGGTGATATCACGAACCTGCAGTTTTTCGCCGTTTTCAACGTAGGCATATTTGCTGCTGTTGTGCGATAACGCAGTCACGCCAAATGTTCCATCGCCACCATCGTTGACGCTTAACACACGCCAAGTGCTTGTCTGTACTTCGTTGTTTTGTGCAATCCAAATGCTGTTGTTGACTGGAGCGGCACTAAAAGCCGGGTCAACCGTAAATGTGCCACCGCTGTAGCTATACGGGCGGGTTTCCATGCGCCCATCCGGCAAGATGACAGACAGCAGCGGATTGCTGCCTTCTGGCACGGTGCTACCGCTGGCGCTATCAATGGTGACTGTCGTGGTTGTGGCGCTGCTAATCCGACCGCCATGGCGACCACCGGCACGCATCGGATCAGATACTTCAATAATTTGCCCTGGACGGCAAATCGTGCCAGCGTCAATAGAAGTGGCAAAGCTGATTGTTTCGGCTTCGTTGCAGTTGCTATAAATCAGCCAGCGACCCAAACGGCGGGCTTGACCGCGTGACGTACAAGCAAATGCGCTGACTTCGGTGCTGTTGTACCCGTATTTAGCAATCAGATCTACATCTTCGACGATTTCAAAAGCTGTATCGCGTGTCTCCATGTCGAAGTAAGACACGGTGACGCTGTTAAAACGTGTACTGATGTCGCCGGTGCTGTAGGAAAAGTTTCCGTTGATGACGTTGGATTGGTTGAATTGATATGTCGGATCTTGCGGGCTGTCCTGTGCAATGGTTAGCGCCCCGGTGTTCCAGAACGGCATAGACCGGAAAACTGAGCACAGTTCATTAATTAGGTTGTACGCCTGATCAAGAGTTTGGATGTTGACGTTGCACTGGAAACGAGGTTCTTTACCGCCGAAGCCATCATCAACAAGTTCGTTGGAATAAATCGAGGCTTGGTATAGGCTCCACCTGTCAATCTGCGCTGCGTTGATGTGTTGCCCAAAGCCCCAACGGGTGTTGGTAAGCAAGGCGTAAAGACACCAGGCAGGATCAGCACACCATTGAGCAGCGCCAAAGGTGCCGTTCCAGATGCCGGCGTAGGTGACCCGACCTGTCGCAATATCAACCGTGGCGTTACTAGGCAGGGGAACTTTGATGCCGCGAATCCGATACGAGCGGCTTGGGATGCTGCTGAATTGTTCGGCTGAAATGCGAATCCCAACGTATGCGCTGTTGGGATATTTCATTTTGCGCGAAACGATCAACGTATAACTTGCCCAGTTAAACGCGTCAATAGTCTTGGCGCTGGCGCTGTTTGCTGTGACACGCACCACGCGGACATCAATCGGAAATGATTTACCGACAAGATTGATTTCGTAGTTGCGCTGATATAAGTCACCTGTTCTGCCGCTAATGATGTCGTCTATGGCCGTATAAAACGCACCACCATTTTCTGCAATTTGAATTTGTAGGTTTATAGATGCTCCGTAAATATCGCCGCTGTTGCTAAACACTTGCAAGGCGGGAACTGAAATTGTGACACGCACCATGTCGGTGTCAGTGTCGGTAATTGTTCGCGTTACAGGGGCGCCATTTTCAACGGTGACGCCAACGCTATTTTCAGTTTCAACACGGTCAAAACCTGTTAATGAAGCTTGGTCGTTTAAGCCGTATCGGGAATAAATTGTAAAATCTTTAAAGTTGTAATCTGTATCTTGAAGATCGTCGATATTTGCGGTAGCTCGCAGAATTGGCGTGTCGTTGGCAAAGATATCTTTCAGCAGTGCTTTGTTCCATTCAACGCTGTCGCGGGTATAGCCCGCTGCCGATGGTGTAGCAAAACCTTCAATTTCGCCCTCGCTGATTAGGTCGATCAGCTTGGCATAGGCGACTGAATCGAGACTGTCTTTGGCTTCAGTTGGTGTATTGACGGATGGACCACCGCCGCCACCGCCACCACCCTTGCCACCGCCGCCACCGCCCCCGCCACCGCCGCCACCAGCGCCAATGATGTATGCCATCAGACGGATACCTGTGCCACGTCAATGCCGGCACTTACGGTAATGGAACCGCAAATGACTTCACCGAAAATAATTGGAACTGGTACACCCTGACGCGATACGTTTTGCACGCCGCTGAAGGAATATGATTCGCGTGGATCTGCTGTGCCGCCAGTTCCGCCAATACTGTTGATTGCGGCAGTTGTTGGTACTGGCGACAGCATTTGCGCCACGCCGCCAAGCACAAGACTCGCTCCAACAGCGCTAACAACAGTCCCGATTGTCGCCAAAGCGCCTGTTGTAGCCGTTGCCCCAAAGAAACTTGTGGCTCCAAACAAACCTGCACCAGGAAAAAGAAAGGACGCGGCAATTAGGCCGACTCCGATAAAAATCCTACTTACAGGATCACCACCCCCAGCACCACCAACCACCGGTACGATCTTGATCGCCTGCATACCAGCTGGGTCATGCAGTTCTGCCATGGTCAGCGCATAGTCGCCTGTGAGCACCTTGTAATTGCGCTCCGCCATGTGCTGATCCAGTCCTGGGAAGTTCGCCAGCAGGAAACGGATTGCCTCGGCAGCATTGCTGACAGCCGCTTCTAGCTTGCGGTGGCCGACGAATTTGGCGAGCTGGCCGTAGAGCTTAATCTCTCGAAGCATGGCGCAGCCTCCTCCCCGTGCATTGTAGGAGCCACTCCCCGTATAAGTCACGGCTGCTGAGGCGACCACGTAGGTGATGCAGCAGCATCTGATCGCCCACGTACACGCCAACGTGGTTCAGACCGCGATCCGCAATCGCCATCAGTACAGCGTCACCAACCTGCAAGTCCTCATCAGGGCGCAGCTCGCGGAATCCGGCCTCTGCCCAGCAATCTTCAAACATTGGGTTGCGGACAAAATCAGCCGCATTTAACGGTCGCTCCCAATCCTTTAGCTGCAGACCCCAGGTTTCGGCGTACCAGTCGCGTACCAGCGTCCAACAGTCCGTCACTGCCCAGACCCATTGGCGACCAATCAGCGGTGCCTTGTAGCCGGATGGTTCACAGCCGCCCCAGCTGTCCAGTTGTGCGTTGTAGATGTACCAAGGGAGCGCGGACTTTTCGCACGCCACCAAATCGGCTTGGCTGGGGCGTGGCGGCATCAGGACGTGGCTGTGGAACACGCCGACGATTTCACCTTTGTCTTCTGCTGCTGCCCAGTCCTCGGGATCCAGCACAAAATAATCCTCGGCATTGGCAAGGTTTTTACACGGCCAGTAACGCTGGCGTCCCTTGATGACCACCAGCAGACCGCACGCCTCCTTAGGCAGGCACGCCTTGGCATGTTCAGCAGCTGCAGCACGGGCGGTTTTGTTCATGTTTTGATGTTGCCAACACCAGGGAAGGAACCAAAGGGCAGTTCAGCGCCAGCGCGGACAATGTAGCGATCACTGCCAGTAAATGTGTAGCTCTGTGAGGTAAATGTGCGCGCAGAATAAAAATTAACGTTGTGGCCAGTGCCCAGAGCCATTGCTGTGGCAGCTGATATTTGAACAAATTTGTTTGTACTAATGCCCACGACATATGTACCCTCATAAATTCCATCTCCTCGTACTTGATTGCCAACTGCAATTCCACTCGTGTTGTTTATGTACAAGCGTGGTGTTCCAAAAGCATTTTGATACACAGCGTTTTTTGTTGTTGCAATGTCGAGGTAATTTTCGTTGCTAGAAATACTTAAGGTCAGGGTCGTTCCGGCAATGGAACGGATTGTGGTGCCTTCAGGAACGTGAGTGCCAGTGATTGTCATTCCCTCTGATAGGTCGGTTGCGCTGGCGACCGTCATTTGCGTGCCTTGTGCAGTCAACGTCCCATTGCGCGTGACAACAGTTGTGGCTGTTGCATTGGCTGACAACGTAAGTTGAGTGTTGCTTTTTGCTGTCACCGTAGTGCCATCGGGCAGCCCAAATCCCGCAATTAAATCACCGACGCGGATACGATTCAGTTCTTCAGTGGACAAATTGCTCAGGATGTTGCTGCCATATGTGACATCACCTGTTATTGAAACTTCACCAAAACGCACAATGCAGCTACTCAAACGTTTGCCGCATACGTCAGTTTCCAGTGTGGTGGCAGGTTGGTCTGCAGCGTTCCAGAACGGTCCAATGTTTGTTGGGTCATAGCCGCAACCGATTGAACTGCGGTAAGTCCACTGGCAAACGTTATTGATGCACAGGCGGCGTGGTGCCTTGACATTTTGCAGGTCAAAAGCAGCCGCGCACTCAAATTCCACCACCTCGCGGTTTTCACCGGACTTGCGGGCGATGTAGTAAATATCACGGGGGAACTCGGCGGTCGGATCCACGGCACCGCTGGGATTAGTGCCGCCTTCAAAGTTTACGTTGTCGAGATATCGCGCCAGTGTGCGGATGCGCGTCAGCTTTGCGCCGATTAGATCGTTGCCTGGCGTAACCTCATTGACCGAAATTAGTAATGTACTAATCGCACTGCCCAGATTGCTGACGGTCAGCTTGGGGCGCGGTAGTTGCCCTTGGCCGTTGTATTCAAAGCCCTCAGCTTGGACTGGATACGCTAAATAGCTGTTGTTGTTCCAGATCAGGTTGGCGCCAGTATTAAGTCCACTGACACCTGCATGAAAACGGGTAATGTCTGTGCCGCCGTGCAACGTTTGATCCAGTTGCAGCTCAAACAGTTCGATGACGGCAGAGGGGTTGACTGTTTGTAGATCCTGCGAAACAGCCATGATGGCTGCCCAAGTGACCGTGCCATCAGTGACGTATCCGACCTTATTGCTCTGAGTGCCGGAGATGGTCTGCGTCGTGTAAATGACCGTCGGCCAAGTTGGCTCCGTGGCGGCTGATGTGCCAGCAGTAATGCACTTGAATACCAAGCCCGTGCCAGGCTGTGTGGTCGCACGGACAATCTGACCGACGACGTAGGCAGTAGTGGCAGCCCAAGCGGTATAGGCCATCAGGGTTCAAATACTTGGCGGAACGTAGCAGTGATGGTATTCACGTTTGCGTAACGCAGATCCCGCGACCAGCTTTCAACAACCCACTTGTATGCAGTCGCCTCATCCAATGGCGTCCAGGTAAAGCTGGCGTTATCAGCAGCTCTGGCATCAAAGAATGCCTCGATGGCATCAGCATCAGTGCTGTCCTTAGCTGTCCAAGTCAAATCCCAGACGCGTGGGTTTTGATTCAAGCCGTAGGTCAAGCGTTGCTCGTAGCCATCACCAAACTGCACTTTGCGGACAACAGGCTGGCTTTTACGCGATGCCCCAAAGTCTGGCGTGGTGCCACCAGTACTTGTGCCTACTGTTGCATCGTTGAACGTAGCCATTAGGCGAGCAAGCCTCCAGGACGCTTCTGTTTGATCAGTTCTTGTTGTACAGCAATGCCAATGACCTTGCCGAGTTGATTGGCTTGGGCGCCATCGCCTTCAACGCTAGAACCGCCTGCATCAACATTCACGTTGACGTTGACACCACCAGCACCATTCTTCATCGTCACAGGGATTGTGCGACCATCTGGCAGCGGCACATACGCTTCAGGACGGCTGCCTTCGCCAAACATGGCAAGCTGCGGACCAGAGGCAATGCCACCAGCGGCATAACGACGAAGCTTGAGCGGACCGTTGCCAGTCATGATGCCGCCCATGGCAAAGCCAAAGCCACCGGTAAATGCCAATGGATTGAAGCCAACTGCATTGGCATTGAATTGAGAAACATTTGCTAAAGGCGATGCAAGACTTGGCGCCGCAGCCGGACCAAAACCAATTGCACTCATAATGCTCTTTAACACAAATTGCTGGATGATCATGCGAGTCGTGTATTCCAGAATTTGAACAGCAAATTCACGGAAGTTATATGTGCCATTAACCATCAACGAAACAATTGAATCTTCAACGCCTTTGATGCCACGCAGACTCAGTTCAGCCATTGCATCTCTGACAGTGCCAACGTTATCGGCGTAACCGCGCAGCCCATCGCCCAAGCCGGCAATAGCGTTGTTGTTGTATTCAAAAGCGCGAGTCATTGCATAGGTTTGATCTGTTATTTCCATAAATCTGTCAGATAAGCCTTGCCAGTAGTCGCTCATCTTTTGCGCAGCATCACCTGCCGCTAAATTCATTTGACTTTCGTTGAGATCGTCAATCGCCCGAACAAGTGGCGTGACGTTTAAATCACCACCAGCCCCTTTATACGCCTTCGCAAGATTAAATACTTGCAGCAAAAGTTGCTCTGTTTCTTTATTTGCCGAGCGGACCGCTTTTGTGTATTTGTTTTCAAAAGCATCAAAAGCATTGCCGCCAAGCAACTGCATTTCAAGGAAAACATCTTGAGTTGTCTCCTGAATCTTGTTTAGTAGTTGTTCGCTTTTTCGATAAATATCATTTCTTTGATCAGCAAGGCGAGCCTGTTTTTTGGCTTCACGATCCGCCGCCGCTTGATTTGCAGCTCCACCACCAGCTTCGCCTGCACCAAAACCAGCGCCTGCAGCCCCACCACCAGTTCCACCCTTGGGAATACGCGAACGCTCTTCACGTAATTGCCTTTGAAGTTCAGTCAACACACCACGACGGCGTGCAGTCATGGAATCCGCCGGTCCAGCAACCAAAGCTGATTGTTCGCGAATTCTTTTTTCTAAATCTGCAATGCGTTCGGGATCATAAAATTTCATCCCAAAGAAACGAGCCAATGCATTTGCAGCTCGTGTAATTGCAGCAACAATGTCAGCAAAAATTGTTTGAAATGCTGCGCCAATAGGGGCAAGCAGGCGACCAACACTTTCGCTCAGTTTGGACAGCGAAGCCTGCAGGCGATCACCAGCGGATTGCGGTCCACGCGCAATAATCTCAGCATTTTTGCCGTATTGCTTGAATAGTTCTTCTGCAAATTTCATGAAATCTTGCAGAGTCACACGACCATCCTCAAGGGCTTTGTCCAGCTCCTTGGGCGTCATCCCAATGCTCTTAGCAAAGAGCGTAAATGCACCAGGTAAACGCTCACCAATTTGCTGACGCAGTTCTTCAGCCGATACCTTGCCCTTACTGAAGACCTGAGCCGTTGCACGAAGTGCAGCATCAAGATCTTCAAGGCTGCCACCAGTGCCACGAATACCAGCGGCAATACCAAGAAATGCTTTTTCAGCATTTTTTACATTGCCACCAGCACCAATAACAGATGCCGATAGCTGCGTGAATTGACGGGTGATCAGTTCTTGTGGAATAGCAAGGCGCTGACTTGTTTGATAAATAAAATCAAGACCCTGTTGATACGACGCAGCATCTTGAGTAATTAACTTCAAAGCAATTCTTTGCTTTTCAATCCCAGCGGTATAACTTGCCAATCCGGCAACCTGTTGACCCATCATCCCAGCCTGGGCGCCAATGGCACCACCAGCAGCCATGCCAGCAACGCCAAATGGTGCGCCAGCTACTGCACCAAGAGCGCCAAGCGGACCGCCAAAAACCCCAGCAGCAGCAACAGTGCCAACGCCTTGAGCAATGCCTTTGAAGCGACCAGCACCACCAGGTTGCAAACGCTTGAGCTGGGCTTCTAGCTTTGCCGCCTCAGCATTAGCTTGCTTGAATTCATTGCTGGCGACATCAACACTGTTTGCAATTTCACGCCAAGTATTTGCATAACCACGCAGGTTATTAATACTTTGCGTTGAAGTATTTTGTATTTTACGAAGTTCTTCTGATAGCTCTTTGAAGTTGACGTTAGTGGCAGATGTTTGTTGCGCAAGACTTTTTAAATTGCCTTGAAGGCGCGTAAGCTGCTGGTCACCCTGCTGCTTGATTCTGATTAGCAGTTCAGTGACTTGGCTCATTTGCGGCTCGCATTCAAAACGGCAAGGGCAGCCATTTCCATCACCTGCACGCCTTCAAAGATGGCAACAGGATCCTTGACTGAATACAGCTTACAGAGCCATTCGAGACTCGGGTAGTTCAGTCCTGTCAAACCCGCCATGCTCGTGTGCCATTGCGTAGACATGCGGATGAACATCAACACGATGTCCCAGTTCTCTTCCCAGATTTCGCAGTCTTCAGGCTTGCTACTAGCCAACGCCGCAGCGAGCTGTTCAGGGCTTGCGCCCAAAGCCTTCAGATCAGCCTCACGCTCGTCAACTACGCCGCCTTTTGCCCAGTACTCGGCGGCGGCTTTTAGTTTTTTGCGGGCGCTCCAGTCACGCTGTCGGCATAAGCCTGAATCAGCGCCTTCATGACATAGGGATCATCACACAGTTCTTTTTTGGCTTTTTGAGTGAAAGCAATGTCCTTGCCTTCCTCATCTTTGATGCCATCCCAACCTTCAAGGATCCCATCAACAAGAGCATCATCACCCTTGTCAACAAGATCGTTGAAGGCGGAACGACTCATCTTCTTGAAGACTGCATCAAACGTTTGTTTTTCAAACTTGCCACCGTCAATCGGTGTTTCCACCGTCACAGGCCACTTGTAAGACGCAGTCTTCTTGAGGACGAAAGCCATGAAGAATCAGGTGAATACCAGAGACATCTCGTTGTTGCCAGCCGTCGTAGGCAGAGCCAGGTACGGCATCGACAAGGAGATTACTCCATTAGTATCACCATAGCTGCAACCGGTGATATCGGTTTGAGCAGCGTTCATGGTCACGATGTTGCCGGTAGTAGCGCCAAGCACGATGCTGGTGTTGCCAGTGGCAACCGCGACAGCCTTAGCGAAGAAGTCCGTGGTGCCAATCGCAGGAGCCTCAAGCACGCAGGTGCCGCCTGGGGCGCGGTTGGTGATCAGAACCTCTTTGTTGGAGGCAGTCTCCTTGTACAGCAACTCGTTGTTCAGAGCCAAATCGATGGACTCGATGCGGCTGCTGGTGACGCCGTGGAAGGTGGCGGTGGTGACGTTGGTATCGTTCACCTCGATGGCTGCAGCCTGGTTGGCAACCGTGAAGCTGCCGCTCAGAGCAGTGTTGTCAGGGGCGTTGTAGATACCGATGAACTGGAAGCTAGCAACAGCAAACTGACCAGCAGTCAGGTTGAAGCTGACAGTACCGCGAGCACCGGTGATCTTGTGCTGAGTGCCGTCGTAGAAGCAATAAATGGTGGCGGAACTGAAGCTGCTGCTGACCGGCGCGTAGGTCACGCTGGTGCTTGCGCTGATGGTTTCAGACAAGCCGCAGGACTTCAGCAGCGGACCAAACGCAGGAGCAGTTCCGGCAGTACCAGAACCAGCCAGTTCCACGTCAAAGGTCACGCTGACGCGTTTGTTCGCGACGAGAGTGCCACGGGTGCTGTTGCCGAGGAAACCTTGATACGAAGCAGCCTGAACGTTGTCAGACTCAATCGGGGTGATTTCCAGATTGGTCACTTGAACGGCATCGCTTCCACCAACAGGCAGAGGATCGGTGCCATAAGTTGACTCAATCTTCGCGATCAGAAACTTCTTGCGAGTCAGTGCCATCGGTGGTAGGAGCGGCGGGTTCTGTGATCAGTGTAAGTTTCCCAGTCTTGGGGTCAAACAAATAACTGCCGCCCACTCCGGGATTGGGAACTTCCCTTTCAATCTTAGCCATGGTCTTACGCGGTAGTAAGTGAAGTCCTACTCGTGCGATACCGCACAAGAAAGTCTTGGCTAATGATACCCAAAGGAATATCAGCTTCATACAGGCTGAAGTCTGTACGGTCAGGCGTCAAGTCAAGGGCGTAACCGTTGACCGTTTGATCTGCCATCAATTTGGCGTGAACTTGCTGGGTGTAGGTGTCTGAATCATCGTCAGGAATGGCAGCACGCACCAAGGTCGTGATCCGCACGCGCATGGTCCAATCCAGCTTGTCGTAGAAGTTGGTATCGACAGGCTGATCGTTGATCGGCTCGACGATGACAGCAGGCACCTCACCACGCGCGAGAGGTTCTACACGGCTCCTGTACACCGTTGCACCGGTGATGCTGTCAAGGTTGCTCTTGATCCGCGCCAGGATCAATTCACGGCGTGTGTCAGCCATCAGGTGCAAGCCATAGTTACGGACAAGGTATGACCAGAGTTCAAAATCGTTGCATTGATTCGGATATACCGCGCCATGATGCCGGAATAATGATCTACAAAAGTTCCAGCACCTTTTGTTTTTGCATCAGCAAGATCGTACCAATTAGTGCCATCAAGGCTGCCTTGCTCTTTAAAAGTAATGTTGCCGCCGGTTACGACATGCTGGAAGGTAAACATTGAAGCCTGTACTTCCACTGCCGCAGTCGCGCCAACCGCAGTCAAAGTATCAAACACATGAATGTTGTCAGCAAGATCACCACTGAGGCCAAGGATGCGAGCCATCAGACTTTGCTCAACAACAGTTCAGAAAAAAGACCGTCGTCCACAGGACGATTTTCGCGAACCGTATAGCTTGCACCGCCAACGGTAATTGAAGTGCCGCGAGAGGCAGAACTCACATCAGAAGTCTTCGCGTAAAGCAAATACTCCCGACTCAAGGCCATGCCCCCCGCTAACACCTCCATCGGCGAATCCAGAATGCCAACAAAGCTTGTTCCCTGACCGATTTGGCAAGTAACGCCAAATTCGTCAACGTTCAAGAATGCCAGCGTATCTGAAATCGCCATCAGGATCAGTTGCCGTACTTCTTGCTGTAAACCAGCGACACGCCATACACGAACACCGGGGTGGTGCCGCCAAGGGTGCCAACAGCACGGACATAACGACGCACGTCGTTAGCGTTGAAGCTGATCTTCTCGAAAGCAGCCCCAGAGCTGGTGACTTCGGTGAAGACCTTGCCGGTGATGTCTGCCCAAGCAGAGTTATCGGCGGAATCCTGAAGCTTCACGTTCAGGGTAGGGGAGGTGCCGGTGCCAGCCTCGGAATCGAGGATGACAATGGCTTCGCCTTCAGCATCGTTAGACCCTTGCAGGTCAAAACCGGTGCCGGTAGCAGTCGCGTTACGCGAATCAGCGCCAAGCAGGCTGGCGATGTAGGTCTTAGACCCCAGGTTGTGGATCATTGGTCTTTCTCCGTTTGGGAGCGGGTTTGCTTTGAACAGATTCTGGCTGCTCTTCAGCCGTTACAACAACTTCCTGAGAAAGTGGAGCGGGAATGGCTTTCTGAATACCGATCAAAAGCAAAGCTGATCTTTTGTCGGTTTCTACGAAATCACCAACCTTCACCTCTTTGAGGTCAACGATGGTGTTACGCAGCATCTGAATGCGCATTGCCCGCTCCGAAATCATCAGGACAGCTTGCAGATGGACTCAGGATGACGGATAGCCACGTCGTAGTCCTGCATGGCCACCACACGCACGGTGCCGGAGGCGGAACCGGTGTAGGGGTCAACCATGATGTCCAGACCGCTCCAGAAACCGATCAGGATGTCGCTGAAGTTAGCGAACACCGCAGTGTTGTTCGGCATGGAGTTGGACACGTAGGCGGGGTAACCGTTGATGGTGTTGTCGCCTTCGTAGATGAAGTTGGCGGTGGTGCCGGAAGCAGACTTTTCAGTC
>SXGQ01742772.1_pt1 | contig 16750 bp, 14 predicted proteins | sample 3178371 | NCBI WGS metagenome assembly SXGQ01 (sample SAMN11356859, study PRJNA531348) | freshwater metagenome | isolation source: freshwater sample F1-20 | place: China: Fuxian Lake, Yuxi | collected 2017-12-25
AACGGTGTTTACGTCGCGCTTGTGCGGCGGCTCCTGTGTGATCTCCTTGCCGGCCAATTCAATCGTGCCCTCGCTCGGCTCCTCAAAGCCGCCGATCATCCGCAGTGTCGTCGTTTTGCCACAGCCGGAGGGCCCAAGCAGGGCGAAGAAGCCGCCACGAGGAATGTCGAGGTCGATGTCGTCGACGGCGACCATCTCGCCAAAGCGCTTCGTAAGCCCTCGCAGCGCTACGTCCGTTTCGCTCACCGCACCCCCCTCTCGTCGGCACCGACCAAACAATAACGGCTCCCGGCTACTCCGTGCGGACGACCGCTACCAGGCATGGTGCAATAGCCAAAAGCTTAGGCCTCGTCGAGCCCGACAGCGACGCCTTCCGCGGTGCTTCGCCATTGCCACCACCACTGCCGTCGGAGCCGGCGATCATCTTGTTGCGCAGTTCAAGCACCTCCTGCTGGTGAGCGCGCAACAAGCGCCGGGTCAGCGACCTCCGGTTTGCGTCCGAAAAACTCAGGGTGACCGCCGATCCGCCAAGCGAGCATCAGAACGACGCCCATCAGCAGGAAGCCGAGCCCGATCACCAATGGCGGCCCGAAGCCGAGCCATGACTCACCCGACGAAGAGTTGGCGGGGTCGGATAGGTCTAAGCATGACTTGATGAAGATCGCCGTCAGCATCAAGCCGCCGAGCACCGGCGCAACGCCGATGAGAAAGAAGTTTCGCGCGCTCTTGAGTATTTCGCGCCGGTAGTAAATAGCGCAGGCGTAGCCGGTGAGGCCGTAGTAAAAGGCGATCATCAGACCCAGGGCGGCGATCGCGTCGAACAGCACATTCTCTGAGATCAGCGTCAGGCCGACGTACCAAAAAACCGAAACAATTCCCATCAGCCATGTTGCGAATGCCGGCGTCATGTACTGCGGATTGACCTCTCCGAGCTTCGCTGGCAGCGCCTTCGCGCGAGCCATCGAAAGGGCTGTGCGTGCGGTCGGAAGAATCGTCGTTTGGCACGATGCTGCCGCCGAGCTGAGCACCGCGATGATGACAATCTTTCCAAGCAGGTCGCTGCCGAAGACGGCATTTGCTAAAACGCCGAGGACGTCGCCGCTCTCGTCGTTAGCGAGCAACGTGGGGCCGCCAAAGGCGATCGCAGCGACGGTCACGATCACGTAGGTGAGGACCAAAATGAAGACCGAGACGATCGCTGCACGACCTGGCGTCTCCGCCGAGTCCTCTGTTTCTTCGTTGACGGTGACGGTCGTGTCCCAGCCCCAGTAGATAAAGACCGCCAGCAGGACGCCGCTCGTGAGCGCGGTAACCGAGCCGATCCCAGCGGGGTTGAACCACTCCAGCGACGGCTTGACGGAGCCAGCAGGGGCGTCGCCTGCGTAGACGCGAACGAGCGCAACGACGGCAAAGATTGCGAGCGTGATCAGCTCAGCGGCGAGTAGCCCGACCTGCGTCTTCGCGTTCAGTTCAATGCCAATAACGCAGATCCACGTCATGCCGGCGATGAAGAGAACACCAACCGCGGTCACGGCAATCGTTGACGGCGCGTCGATACCGATCAGAAGGAAGAGATAGAGGCCAGCGATCTGCGCGAGATTGGCCATCACGATTACGTCGGCAACGACGATCCCCCAGCCGCCGACCCAACCGAATCCGGGGCCCATCGCCCGAGTCACCCAAGAGAAGGTCGTTCCGCAATCCGGGTCGGCACGATTCATCCAGTAGTACGAGGCCGCGATCAGAAGCATTGGAATGAATGCGGCAATCATGATCACCGGGGCGTGAACACCGACTCCGACAACTGCGACAACCAGCCCCAGCGACGCTGCAAGCGAATAGCCGGGCGCGGTCGAAGCGACGCCGATCACAACGCCGGAGACGAAGCCGATCGCGCCTGACTTAAGCCCCTTGCAGCCGGGCTCCGATCCAGCGGGCATCTCTGACGATGGAGCCGCTGACTGTGCGGTCATTTGTCCAGATTATGCTCTTTGATGTGAACGTGCAAGCGGTCTCAACCGTGGGTTTCAGTCAAGGTTCACGGCGCGGCCCACGGCGATTCCCGGGGGGCTCTCGACCTGCGCCACAACCTCCGGCGGCACCGGCGTACTGGTCGTGAGCACCATCACAGCGCGCTTCGCTGGCGCTGCCTCTTCGTCGGCGGTCGGGTCGTAACCGACGGCGGCGTTTTCAATGTTGATGCCGTTCTGGCCGAGGACGACCCCTACGTGGCCGATCATTCCGGGGACGTCCTCGTATTGGAAGAGGACTAGATGCTCGTGAAGCTGGAGGTTAAAGCGACGGTCCCAAAGCTCGAGCAGGTGCGGACGGTGGCGCCGTCCGAGCGTCGTCCCGACGACGCGTGCGCGCTCCTCGCCCGAGATCTGTGTAACGCGTACCAATTCGGTGAAATCGCGAGCGCTGGTCCGGCTGGTTTCAGAGACGACGATTCCCCTCTTGGCAACGATCGACGGTGCGTTGACCTCGTTGACGGCCTCGTCGGTCCTTCCTTCCAGCAGGCCGAGCAGGACGCTCGTCGTCAACGGCCGGCAGTCGCGTTCAGCGATCCGGCCGAAGTACTCAACCTCGATCCGATCGACTGCCCCGCCTTCGGCGATCGCCGAAACGAGTCGGCCGAGCTGCCGGCAGAGTGGAAGGAACGGCCCAAGCACTTCGAGGTCTTCTGGTGCGACCGCCGGAACGTTGATCGCACTCGTCACACTAGCGCCGGTCAGAGCAGCTACGACCTGCTCGGCGGCCTGGTAGCCGGCGCGGTCGGTCGCCTCGCCAGTTGATGCACCGAGGTGAGGCGTGACGATCACATTCGGATAGGAGAAGAGCGGGTGATCGGTCAGTGGCTCGCTTTGGAAGACGTCTAGCGCCGCCCCTGCGACCTTGCCGGAATCGAGCACCTGTTGGAGGTCCTCGTCGACGATCAGCGGGCCACGAGCGACGTTGAGAATCCTCACTCCATCCTTCATCTGGGCGAACGCCTCAGCGTTCAGCCAACCCTCTGTTTCAGAAGTTTGGGGCAGATGGAGCGTAATGAAATCGGACTCGGCGTAAAGCTGCTCGGGCTTCTCCGCTTGAGTAACACCAAGCTCGCGATAGCGCTCAGCGCCGATGAATGGATCGAAGGCGATCACCGTCATTCCAAACGCTTGAGCGCGAGCGGCGACAAGCTGACCAATGCGGCCGAAACCGAGGATGCCGAGCGTCTTGTCGAGTAGCTCGACACCGGAGTGCTGCGAACGCTCCCAGCGGCCCTCGCTTAACGCGCTGTGAGCTTGGGGAACGTTGCGTGCGAGCGATAGAAGCAGGGCCATCGTGTGCTCGGCAGCCGTCACAACGTTCGACTCGGGAGCGTTCGCGACGATGACGCCCTGCTTTGTTGCGGCGTCCACGTCGACGTTGTCGACGCCGACGCCTGCCCGCCCAACGACCTTCAGCCTCGACGCGCGCTCGAGCAGCTCGGCGTCGACGGTCGTCGACGAGCGAATCAACAGTCCATCAAAGGTCGCGATCCGGTCGAGCAGCTCTTCGCGGCTCCAATCGAGGCCGAATTCAACCTCGAAGCCGGATCTGCGCAGTAGTTCAGCGCCGCCGTCGCCGATCTTCTCGCAGATCAGAATGCGCGCTGCTTCGGTCACTTTGCGCTCCCAACTTGAGCGTTCTCGACAACCCAGTCGACGCAGGCGGTGAGCGCGGCAACGTCGCTCGGCTCTATCGCCGGGAACATCGCAACGCGGAGCTGGTTGCGCCCAAGCTTGCGATATGGCTCAACGTCGAGGACGCCGTTCGCCCGCAGCACGGCGCAGACGGAAGCTGCATCGATTGAATCATCAAGGTCGACGGTGGCGACAACGAGCGAGCGTTTTGCCGCGTCGCTGACAAAGGGTGTTGCGAAGTCCGAGCGCTCAGCCCAGCCGTAGAGATGCTCGGAGGAGGTCGTCGTGCGAGCGACACAGCCGTCGAGGCCCCCAAGCGCGTTCATCCAATCGAGTTGCTCGGCAAGAAGGAAGAGGGTTGCGATTGCCGGCGTGTTGTAGGTCTGGTCTTTGCGCGAACTGTCGAGCGCAGTTTTCAGCGACAGGAACGGGGGAATCCACCTGCCGCCGGCCCCAATCTTCTCGATCCGCTCGATCGCAGCTGGGCTCGCGAACGCCAGCCAGAGCCCTCCGTCGGAAGCGAGCGCCTTCTGGGGAGCAAAGTAATAGAGGTCGGCCTCGGAAGCGTCGAGCGGTAGCCCGCCAGCGGCCGAGGTTGCATCGATTACGACGAGCGCGTCGCCGGCGGCGGCCGGCCGTTCGATCGCAACCATCACGCCGGTCGAGGTTTCGTTGTGTGCCCACGCGAGCACGTCAGCCTGAGGATCACCTACAGGGGTCGGCGCATCCCCCGGATCGGCTTCGATCAAAATTGACTGGGCCAAGAACGGCGCGCTAGCTGTGCAGCCGGCAAACTTACGCGTGAACTCGCCATAAACAAGATGCAGCGCGCGCTGGTCTACAACCGAGAAGGTCGCGGCATCCCAGAAAGCGGTCGCGCCGCCATTGCCGAGCAGCACCTCGTAGCCGTCAGGCAGAGAGAAAAGCTCCGTCAGCGCTTCGCGAACGCGCCCCACAAGGCCGACGACCGCGGGCTGACGATGCGATGTGCCAAGCAGATCAACGCCAACCTTTGCGAGCGCTTCAACCTGCTCCGGGCGAACCTTCGATGGCCCGGCGCCGAAGCGACCGTCGCCGGGCTTGATTGCCGCCGGGATCACGGCCCTGACCCCTGGATCGGCGCTTGCTGGCGCTTGCTTAGAAATCGGTCTTGATCCAGTCCATCTTCGAGCGCAGCTCCTGGCCCGTGGACTCGATCTGCGTGTCGGCCTGCTCAGCGCGCATGCGCAGGAAGTTCTCTTGGCCGGCGCGGTTTTCGGCGATCCACTCGCGGGCAAACTCGCCCGACTGAATCTCGTCAAGAATCTGTTTCATCTCGGCGCGGACGGCATCGTTGACGACCCTTGAGCCGCGGCTGTAATCGCCGAACTCTGCCGTGTTCGAGATTGAATAGCGCATACCAGCGAGGCCCTTCTCGTACATTAAGTCAACGATCAGCTTTAGCTCATGGAGGCACTCGAAGTAAGCCATCTGCGGGTCGTAGCCGGCCTCAACAAGCGTTTCGAAGCCGGCCTGGACGAGCGCGCTGGCGCCGCCGCAGAGGACCGCCTGCTCGCCGAAGAGATCGGTCTCGGTCTCCTCCTTAAATGAGGTCTTGAGCACGCCGGCGCGGGTGGAGCCGATGCCCTTGGCCCACGCGAGCGCCGTCTTGAGCGCGCGCTTGGACTTATCCTGCGCAACCGCCACGAGAGCGGGCATCCCTTTACCCTCGGCGTAGAGCCGGCGGACCATGTGCCCGGGACCCTTCGGGGCCACCATGATGCAGTCGATGTCCTTGTGCAGCTTGATCAGGCCGAAGTGGACGCTAAGGCCGTGGGAAAAGAGCAGCGTCTTACCCTTGGTGAGGTTCGGCAAAATATCCCGGGTGTAGACGTCCGCCTGCTTCATGTCGGGCAGGCCGACCATAATCACATCGGCGCGACGGACCGCCTCGGCGGTATCGAACACCTTGAAGCCGTGCTGTTCGGCCACCGCCCGGGACTTGGAGCCCGGGTATAGGCCGATGATGACCTTGCAGCCGCTATCCTTGAGGGTCAGCGCGTGGGCGTGGCCCTGGGAACCGTAGCCGAGGACGGCGAGCGTTTTGTTGGCGAACACGCCGAGATCGGCGTCTTTGTCAGTGTAGACTTTGGCGGGCATGGGTGAAAAGGAATCAGCGCTTAAGGGCGAGTCGACCGGTGCGGGCCAGTTCTAGGATGCCGAACGGCTCCAGCAGGCTGAGCAGGGCGCCCACCTTATCGTCAGAACCGGTCAGCTCGATGATAAGATTATCGGCCGCCAGATTGACGATCTTCGCGCGGAAGATGTCCGCGATCTGCACGATCTCGGAGCGCGAACGAGCATCCGCGCGCACCTTGACCAGCACTAGCTCGCGCTCGACCGCCTGGCCCTCGGTGAAGTCAACCACCTCGACCACGTTCACCAACTTCCGCAGCTGCTTGATGCAGAGGTCTAGCTGGGCCTCGTCACCTTTCAGAACCGTGGTGATGCGCGAAAGCGACGCGTCGTGCGTCGGGGCAACGTTCAGCGAGTCGATGTTGAACCCGCGGCCAGAGAACATGCCGGACACCCGGGCGAGGACGCCGAACTTGTTTTCGACGAGGACGGAGATCGTGTGGCGCATGGAAAGGATGAAGTGAGTGGCAAAAAGCGGAGGGAGGCCAGCCGAAGTTCTGGTCGCCCCGGCGACGGTGGATGGTGGACGCTGAGGGACTCGAACCCCCGACCCTCTCGGTGTAAACGAGATGCTCTAACCAACTGAGCTAAGCGTCCGGTCCGCCGAGCTCAGGTGCCCGCGGGCCGCAGCCGGCCCTCGCGCACCATGAGCTCAGCGTTCTGGACGGCGTTGAGCGCCGCCCCCTTCCAAAGATTGTCCCCGCTCACCCACAGGGCGAGCCCGTTATCGAGGGCCGTGTCCCGCCGGATACGCCCCACCCCGCACTTCACCTTGCGCGAGAACTCTAGCGGGGTCGGGTAACGCCGCTGGGCCGGGTCGTCGACCAGCTCGGCGCCCGCAAACGCCGCAATCGCCTCGCGGGCCGCCTCGACCGAAACCGGCCGCTCGAACTCCGCGTTCACCGCAATCGAGTGCGCCCGCACCACCGGCACGCGCACGGTCGTAGCGGACACACGCAGGTCGGGCAGCCCCATGATCTTCCGGCTCTCCAGCATCATCTTCGTCTCCTCGCCGGTGTAACCGTCGGGTCCGAAAGAATCGACCTGGGGGATCAGGTTGAAAGCGATCGGATAAGGATAGACCTTGGGCTGTGGCGCGACGCCCTTCACGTGGCCCTGCACCTGCTCCTCCAGCTCGCGGATCGCCTCGGCCCCGGTGCCGGAGACCGACTGGTAAGTCGCCGCAAAGTACCGCCGCAAACCGAAGGCCTGGTGCAGCGGCCAGAGCGCCATCAGGGTCACCGCGGTTGAACAGTTCGGGTTCGCGATGATCCCGCGGTGCCGCCGCAGTTCCCCAGGATTAATCTCCGGGATCACCAGCGGGACGTCGGGATCCATCCGGTAATGGGAACTCTTGTCGATGACCAGGCATCCGGCGCGCACCGCGTCCGGCGCTAGGGCCCGTGTGACGGAGCCGCCCGCGGCGAAAAACGCGAGGTCCACGCCCGCAAACACCCCGGGTTTGGCCTCCTCAATCGGGTAGGTCCGCCCCGCGTAGCTCACCGTGCGGCCCGCCGAACGGGCGGAGGCAAACAGGCGCAGCGATCGCAGCGGGAAACCTCGGTCGTGCAGCAAGTGCAGCAGCTCTTGACCGACGGCGCCCGTGGCGCCGACGATGCCGACCGTGACGGAGGGTGAATTCACGCGGAAATCAGCCATGCAGCTGGCCAGCAAAGCCTGCGCGCGACTGGGCATCAAGCCCGGACCTCGGCTGCTGCACGTCCGCATCGGTGCCGCCACCCTGCAGCTCTACCGCGCGGAACAGCTCGTCCGCGCCTACTCGGTGTCCACCTCCCGGCGCCCTCCCTCCAATTTGCGCAACTCCCTCGGCACGCCCCGCGGTTGGCACGTGATCGCGGAGCGCATCGGGGCCGGCCAGCCCGCCGGGATGGTGTTCCGCGCCCGCGTGCCCACCGGCCGCCATTGGAGCGAGGTGCCCCCAGGCCCCGACGGCCAAGCCGCGGACCTCGTCACCTCAAGGATTCTCTGGCTGCGCGGCCTAGAGCCCGGCGTGAACCTCGGGGGCGACGTCGACACCTATTCCCGCTACGTTTACATCCACGGCACCAACCACGGAGACCGGATCGGCGAACCCCTCAGCGCCGGCTGCGTCCTGCTCCGCGACCTGGAAATGATCGAGCTGTTCGACGAGGTCCGGACCGGAGATCTCGTGTGGATCACCGACTGACCCGCGCCGCCGGCCGGTCCACGAGCAACCGGTGTTGCACCGCGAAGGTGCCGGGACGTAGCGGCGGCAGCAGCAAAAGCAGCGCGCGTTCCCCCTCGGCCAGGTTCAGTTCCGTGGCCAACGCTTGGTACGTCGCACCCCGGACTGTGGTCCGCAGCACCAGCTGGCTCGTGCGCGGTACCGCCAGGGCCGGGTTGGGCCCCGGAACAGGCTTCAACGGCCGCTCGTTCAGGGTCCCTTCCAGTTCGAGCCCGCTCAGGTTGAAGAGCACCAGTTGGCCTGAACGGAACCGCGCCTCCCCGTCGTCCAGGACAATCGTCCGCCAGCGCCCAGCGGCCTTTTCGTCCGGGAGCAGGACGATCAGCGCACTGGTCAGGCCGGCCGGGATCTCGGCCTCCGCGAGGAGGGCCCGGTCACGGGGCGCGATGAAGCGCAGGGTCGCCGGACCGCGATACTCGTAGCGCGGCGAGCGCGCGAGCGGGTGGAACCGCAGCCGGGTCGGCGCCTGCCCCGGGGCAGGCACGTAGGCCGCCTCGCCGGGCGGACGGGGGCTGAAGACCGTGAACCGCAGGCTCACCGCAGCGGCAGGACTCGCCGCGCGCAACGGATTGAGGAACCACGCAGCGCCCCAGGCCGCCAATCCCGAAAGCCAGCCACGGCGACCGGGAGGAAGCTCAGTACTCATAGATCCGCCTGCGTGAGCCACCGAAAGGACAGGATCCGGAAGCGGCGCCCGTTGGCCACGTTCAGCGGGCTGGTCAGATTCTCCGCCGGCGTCTCGGGCGCGTCCCCGGTGAGGTCACCGCCACCCTTCGGTGGGTCGAAGTACTCGGGCACGCGCTGCACGAGGGCCTCGCACCAGGCGCGACCCTCGGTCGCGTTGGTGGCGGGATTCACGGCCTCGCCATAGGCGCGGATGGTGAAGGTGTCCGAACGCGCGAACAACACGGGCGCCAGCGCGGTCATCACGTCGGCCTGCGTGAGCCACTGGGAGTTCATCTGCACCTTCGACTCGGGATCGAACTCGGCCTTGGCCGTGTTGATTCCCGTCTCGGCGATGGCGGCCTCCAACAAGCTGCGCGGAATCTCGCCGCCTTCCGCATCAACCGCCGCGTACCGCGGATGCGGCGCAAGAAAATCACCGATCGAAAGGAATGGCCCTTCCTCGCCATGCCGGGCGGTGATCAGCTCGAAGATCTTCGTTGCCAGGGCCCCGGTCTCAGCCGCGCTGAGCGAGCGTATTCCTTGGCGGAACAGCTCGGTCCGCGCGGTGGATCCCGCGGGGTCGGCTCGCCCGGCCTCCGCCTGGTAAGTTTCCTGCGCGGTCTGCGAGAAACGAAGAAACTGTGCGTTCGTCGACTGCACCGTCGCCAATGAGGTGTCCCCGGAGGTCGTGCCAGTGGAGGAGGAAAGGCTGAGGTACCGAAAGGTCTGTGGGCTGGGAAAACGCACCCCGCGCAGCACCGCGACCCACGCGGCGACATTCGTGGAGTTCAGGTTGAAGGCTCCGGCCTGGAGGAAGAACCGGGACGAACGAGCGTCCGCGGCGCCGACGGCGCCGGCCGGATCGATGCCTTCCACCGTGGCCCGCAGGTCGTCCACGGTCGGCTTGCGGTAGCCCGCGCCCGGCTCGTACCAGCGCACGGTCCGCAGCAGCGGATTGGGCACGATTAGGTCGCCGTTGGCGGCGGTGCCGGGATTCATTCCTTCGCGGACGCCGGAAAAGAAGAAGCGGTCGAACACCTCCCCCACCGGCACCCCGTTGAGCTCCTGCCCGAAGCCCCACGAGTTCCCGATCATGAACGGCCGCTGACCCGGGAGGCGGAAGTGCTGCGCCGCGCCGAGCGACAGCAGCGGGGCACGGGGCAGTTCGAAGAGCGGCACATCCTCGTTGTAGGACCGGCTGGTCGTTCCCTCACCCCGGTCGAGCAGGCGATCGGGCGCGCTGATGGTCCGGTAATTCACATAGAGGGACGGATCGTTGCCGTTCTCGCCGGTCACGAATGCCTCACCCGGCAGGCGGCGCCGGCGCGGGTCAAGCCCGGCCGTGGTGAGCCAGCGCCCGGGTGCTGCGGGCGTGTCGATGCTCTCCGCGAGCCGGAACACATAGGAGAACTGGGAAGAGGTCTGCCGCGCGGCCTGCGGGGAACTGGCGAATTGGGTAACGAACTCCGGCGATACATACGTCGCCAGTTTGATCGGCTGCGCCGGCGGATCATCCGGGCCCGTCCGCGGTACCACGTAGACGGTGACCGTGATGCGGTCCGCGCCATCGACCTCCAGCACGTGATTATCGCTCCCGAGCTGCTCCCCGAGCGGCAACGGGCGGACGGCAGCGGCGGCACCGGTCGTATCGAGGGTTCGGGAATAGAACTGGCTGGCGAAGCCCGTAGCGGGCGGCTGCTCTCCCCCGGTGGTATCAGCAACCGAGCGCCACGTATAAACGCGTCCGGGTAGCCAAGATTGCCGGTCCGGGCTGGTGCCATCTGGGGTCCACGGGAGATTGATGACCATCGGTGCCTCAGCGAGGTCCGGATCGATCGCCGGCGAGCCGAAGACCGCCGGATCCTGCACGGCGAAGGAGCCCACGGGCACAGGGCTCTCCCCCTGCACGTTGACCACGCGGATGTTACGCGGAAGCCCCGAGATCTCGAGGCGGAGGATCTCCGGCACCAGCGCCGACGTGTACGGATTCCAAAGGGAAACGAGCCAGCGGGCCGCGATCTCGAAGGGCCGCGCGGCCGCGGTGTCCCCGGCGGTGCGAACGTTGAAGGAAAGCAGGAAGTACGAGAGCACCGGCGCAACTTGGTGCGCCCCACCCTCGCCCAGCAGCGGCGGCGTGATCCGCAACCGGCGGCGCACCGGGTCCGAGCCGTAGGCGGGCGAGATCGCGGGCGGCGCGATCGCCGCGAGTGCCGGGTCCACCGACTCGGGATCCACCGGCAGGTAGCTCTCGGTGTAGGCGGGGTAATTAGTCCAGGCCGCGAACCCCGAGCCCAGTAATCCAGGCGCGAGAGAAAGATCCTGCCGCAGCCCACCACGACGCGAATCGGCCAGCACGGCGAGGTTGTTGGGCGACCACACATGGTAATTCGCCCGCTGTACCGCCGACCCGAGCTGGCCATTGCCAGAGTTTCGCAGGAAACCAAGCTGGCTCGCGGTCAGCACCCGGTCGCCGGCAACCAGCGGGGCATTGTTGCCGTCGCGCGGTTCGAAGACGGGGCTGCCCCCCGTGCTCGCCGCCCCGGCCCCGATCGCGAGCTGCTGGCGGACCCGACCCCGCAGGTCCGCGGAGTCATACGGCGCCGCGGTGAGCGTGCCCGAGGTATCCGGGACCGCGACGGGAGCCTTGACGCCCTCGTCGCCGACCCACCAGGCGTAGCGCCCGTAGATGGCGTCCGCAGCCGGTGCACCCGGGAGCCCCCGGGCGCGCAGGTCCTGGAGCGGGACGCTGACGAACTGGGAACGATTGGTGGTGTTCGTGGTGCCGCGGGCGACCAGATCGATCGCCCGGGCCACCGGCGGCGCGCTGGACGGGGTAACGGCCAGCGCGGGCGACTGGTCATTGCCGGCCGCGGCCGCCGGAAACTCATTGCCGCTGACCAGCCAGGTGAGCGGACCGGAACCATCCGGGGCCCAGACCCCCGTGTAGTAGCGGGTGCCGTTGACGCCACCAAAGGAGGCCGCCGTGGCGGTCACGCGCCGGTCCGGACCGGCGTGCCGCTGCAATTGGGCCAGCGCCACCTGCATTCCAGTAAGCGCGTGCTCGCGGGCCTGAGCCTGACGCTGCGTGTTGCCCGCCACGGAGGTCTCGATCCTAGTGTAGGCGGCTAGGCCGACCAGCAGCACCACGATGAACGCCAGCAGCGTGACGACAATGAGCAGCGCGAAGCCGCGTCGCCGGAACGGCCATAAGTGGGTCACAGCGCACCTCCGCGAAGGACGATCCGGCGTGTGTACACCCGCGAATTTTCGGCGGCCACCCCCCACCACCAGAGCTGAGCGTTACCGTTGTAGCGCTGCGGCACCGCGAGCGCGGGCGTCTGCACCTTTTCCAAGTTAGCGATCTGCTCCGCGCCGGCGTCGGTGAGGATGCGCACCATCACGTCGACCACATCCGGAAAGATCCGGTTATAGGTGGCCCCCGTGGCGGGGGTGTCCGGAGGCAAGCGCGACTGCAGGGCAGCGGGAGAATTGGACAAGGCGCCCGCCGCGGTCGCAGGAAAGAGGAGCCGAAGGCCGCCGGGGGCCGCGGCATCGCGGGCGTAGGCGCGGATTCCGAAATCGATCACGTTGTCGCCGATCACCGCGTCAAGCGTGCGGGTCGTCCCAGGTACCAGGACGGTGCGGGGATCGCCGGTCACGTTGCTGTTGTTGGTCCCGCCACTGGTGTAGGGGGCCCCGGTGATATTGTAACCGGACTCGAGGACGCCGGGCCGACTATTAGCGAGTGCGGGGCGAGCCTCCGACCGATGGAGGACATAGGCCGTCTCCAAGTTAGCCGGATTTGTGGCCGTGTAGCGCCGGACAATCTGGTAGCCCACCGCGATCGGCGCGGAGGGGACGGATACGTCCAGCGCGGCATTCGTCACCGGGTTACCGTGGGTGAAAAAGCGCAGCCAGACCCCTGCCGTGCCGAAGCGAGCGTCGTTGATCGAGGGCGAATTGAGGAGCAGCGAGATGCCGCCCACCGGCTTGGGGTTGCGGGCAGCGATCTGCCACAGGCCGGTGGCGCCGCCGCTGGAACCGTTCAGCACCTCCGCGGCCAGCCAGACGTTGCCGTCGTCGCGGTACAGCGCCCCCTGCAAGTCCCGCTCCAACTGGTCGAGGATCAGGCGCGCCTGCGCGTCGGCGCCGAGCCGCGAGCTCGAACGGGAGGCGGTCGACGAAATATTCATCACGATCACCGCGATGAAACCGGCCATGACGGTCGTGATTCCGGCCGCGACCAGCAGCTCCACCAGCGTGAAGCCGGCGCGCGCGCGCGGGAATTCGAGGGATGGCCCCGCGCTCATCGCTCCAGCACCCCCGTGAAGTACAGCACTTGCTTGCGGCCGTGGTCGAAGGCGACCGGACCACCGGAGTTCTGGGCGGATTGGACCGCCGCCCCGGGCGCGACCTGAATGAAGGCCGGCCAGCGCACGCGCAGGGTGTAGACCACCGCCGGCGCCGTCGCGTCGAGCTCGGCGGGGGAAACCGCAGGCTGGCGGATCAGGTCGATCTCGAAGAACTTGTCCGTGTTCGGCATCACCCGGTTACGCGAATCGTACCACTGCCGGCGGTTGGACGCGGTGTCGTAGATCCCGACCTCGCCGTCCAGCTTGCCGAACAGCACCTCTGGGTAACGCGTGCCATCGTTCGGGTTGTAGGCGCCATTCGCGTCCTTCGCCTGCACCGCCGACGGCGATTGGATGAGGGCGATGGCCGTCTCGAACGGGACCGCGCGCAGCCGGGCGCGGACCGCATCGGCCACGCGCGCGGCCGCCTCGGCATCGGCCACCCCGCCCACGGCCCGCGTCACGGGCGCGTAAAGTCCGGCGACGGCGAGCATCCCGATGCCGAAGATCACCACCGCGGCGATCACCTCGATCAGGGAGAATCCGGCGCGCGTCCGGAAATGGCGGAGCGGGAGGCGCATCGTCAGAAACCGGTCGCCGAATCGACCATCGCGACCGCGCCGTTCCGCCGGACGAAGAGGCCTCGCACGGTGGTCGCGCTGTCGAACGCCGGCAGGGCGTTACCGCCAAGCACCGCGGTGGTGAGGGCAATCTTGGTCGGGTTCCCGGTGGTGTTCGAGACCACCGTGCCGTCCGGACCGAACTCCAGGTAGTGGATCCGGCCGCTCTGGCCCTGGCGGTCGAAGAACTGGTTGCTGGCCGCGGCGGACTGGCCGCGGTAGCTGAATCCCGTGACGGTCAGCAGCGTGGAGACGGGCCCCGTGGACGCGTTGTTGTTCCAGCTCACGCCGGAGCGCAGGTGGTTGGTCGGCACCGGCGCGGGCGGCACGACACAGATCGGGGTCGGCAACTCCACTGCCGGTCCGGCGGCGACCCAGACCACCGCGCCGTTCGGCAGCGTCTCGCGCCGGATCACCTGCAACCGCCGGAGGTACATCTCCGCATCGAGGGCGTTGGCGGCCGGGGGCTGCTGGGCGTGAATGATGAGGCGGGCAAAGGTCTGGTGCAGGGCCGCCTGCGCGCGGGTGCTCGCGACCATCCCGGCCAGAATCGATTGCGCGCCGGAGAGCGCGGCGCCGGAGCTGCCCCTCCCGGCAAGGGCCATCGCGCCTACCCCGGCCAACAGGACCATCACGCCGATAACCACCAGCAACTCGACGAGCGTGTAGCCCCGGCGAAGCGCCACCGGCCGCGGGGGACGACTGGGCCGCAGGGAACGCATTTACTTCCAGCTGAAGATGAAGTCGGAGGCCGTCCCCGCGCCGTCCGGCAGCGAATAGAAGGCGACCCCAACCCGCAGTCCGCCCTGCGCAACCGTGGGCAAGTCGGGTGTCGTTCCGGTGGTCACCGGGCTGAGCCGCAGGCCCGTGTTGTCCGGGGGCGCCACGGCGGGCACGGTGGTGATCCCATCGCCGCCCGCCCCGCCAACCTTGATCGCGCCATCGAGGTTACGATCCACCAGCACCGCGATGTCGGTGCCGTCGAAGGCATCCCGGATCAGCCCCCGCTTGGCGGCCAAGGAAGCGTCCGGGGTGGCCACTGGGACCATATCCGCCTCGGTGAAGGTGATGAACTGGATGCGGCGCGTGTTCTGCGCCTGCGGCGGGGGCGGGTTGCCGGTCATCGTGGTCGGCAGCGCGACCCCGTCCCGCCGGGCGCCGACGAGCGTCTCGTAGAAGCGGTGCACGGCCGCGAGGTTGGCGCCGCCGGCGGTGTTGCCGTTGACCTTGTTCGCTCCCGCGCCGGTCGTCTCAAAGGTCGGGTAATAGCCGTACTCCTGGCGAAAGGCCTCGATCGCGCCCGCCCACTGGGCGAACTGACCGCGCGTCTTCGCCTTCTTCGCCGCGGTGCGCGCCGAGGACGTGGTGGGCACGAGGATGGCCGCGAGGATGCCGAGGATCGCGATGACCGTCAGCAGCTCGATCAGCGTGAAGCCAGGGCGGCGGTGGGGTACGGATGGGCGGCGCATCGTGCTCGGGACTTCAGGGGTTGGCGTAGAGGTTGTCGACCATCTCCGCGGACTGCGCCGCGAGGAAAAGGCCGGAAGTCACAGTGATGGGCGGCGTCTGGGTGCCGTTGGGCGCCACCTTGGGACCCGGCGAGAACAGGACGTAGGCGGACGCCTGCCAGCCGGCGGGGCTGCGGGCATTCTTGTAATAGTAGGAGTAGCGACGCTCCCAGGGATCCAGCAGACAGGCGTTCTGCTCGGGTTTCGAGGGCGGGTTCGGGGCGTTGCTCACCGGCTGAAGGAACTGGTTCGTCAGGGTGCCGTTCACCACGAAGCGACCCACCTCGATGAGGTTCGGTCCGTTGAGCCGGCTCGAGAGGTCTCGAGCGCCAAAGGTGCCAGTCAGGCAATTGAACAGTTTGGCTTGGGCGGTCTGCACCCCGGGGCCGGAGTTGAGGGCCGTCGGCGTCGCCGGCGCCTGGGTGAACTCACCGGTCTGCGGGTAATCCCCGTAGAGACGCCGGAAATCCTCCAGCGCCGTGGCGAGCGCGGCGAGCTCGGCCCGGGCGCGCGCCGTCTGCGCCCGCTCCTTCACCCCGCGGATCGCTCCCACGGAGAGGGTAAACAGCACGGCCACCACCGCGGTGACCGCCAGCACCTCCAGCAGCGTAAACCCCGCGCGCGCGCGGCCCGCCCTCCGGCTTGGGAGGAACAGCGTGGGCGGGATTGCGCGCGGCATGGGAGGAAGGACGCGGCGCGCAGTTCGACGTTACAGCGGGGCGGAGCCGGATCTCCCGGGAGGGAGCCGGCCCCGCGGCCGCCGTATCCGGAGGGGCGCCGCGCGCGGTCAGTCCTCGGCCTGCAGCGCCGCCACGACGCTGAAGTCCTCCAGCGTGGTGGTGTCGCCGCGGACCTGACCACCGGAGGCGATCTCCTTGAGGATCCGGCGCATGATCTTGCCGCGTCTCGTCTTGGGCAGGGCGGCGGCAAACCGGACCGCGTCGGGCTTGGCCAGCGAGCCGATCTCCTTGCCCACGTGGTTGCGCAGCACCTCCTTCAGCTCCTCGGTGGCCTCGATCCCGGCCTTGAGGGTGACAAAGACGCAGAGTGCCTGCCCCTTGAGCTCGTCGGGCCGGCCCACGGCGGCCGCCTCCGCGACGGACGGATGGGAGACGAGGGCGCTCTCCACCTCCGCCGTGCCGATGCGGTGCCCGGAGACGTTCAGCACATCGTCGATGCGGCCGACGATCCAGAAGTAACCGTCCTTGTCCTGCCGGGCGCCGTCGCCGGTGAAGTAGACGCTTGGCTGCCCGGGGAACTCGGAGAAGTACTGGCGCTGGTAGCGTTCATCGTCGCCCCAGAGGGTACGAAGCATCGAGGGCCAGGGCTGGGTGATAACCAGTTTGCCGCCGGAGTTGCGGGGCACCTCGCGGCAGCGCTCATCCACCACCTTGGGCACGACGCCGAAGAACGGCCGCGTGCCGGAGCCGGGCTTGGTCGGCGTGATGCCCGGCAGCGGCGTGATCATAATGGAACCCGTCTCCGTCTGCCACCACGTGTCCACGATGGGGCAGCGCTTCTTGCCGATCATCCG
>SXGQ01749892.1_pt1 | contig 16746 bp, 13 predicted proteins | sample 3178371 | NCBI WGS metagenome assembly SXGQ01 (sample SAMN11356859, study PRJNA531348) | freshwater metagenome | isolation source: freshwater sample F1-20 | place: China: Fuxian Lake, Yuxi | collected 2017-12-25
GCCGATGTTGTGCATCCACGAGTTGTTCGACTTCAGGTGTCGACGACCGACCAACACCATCGAGCGAGAATTCAACTCGTCGATTGCGTCGTGCAAACGCGCCACATCGGCGATCAGTGGTTCGGGGGCCAACTCCACTTTGCCCGTTCGCGTACGCAACGCCTCGGGCAATCGCTCTCCCAAGGAACCGAAGTCGACACCATGCGGATTGGCGAGCAACAGATCGAGGCTCGCCCCGCCCGGATTCGCTCCGAAAGCCGCGCCATACGGGCCGGTTTGCAGCATCAGATCCAACATGCGTGCGGGCCCGCGACGGCCCGTCGCGTCGAGAGCCACACGGATCTCGTTCACGTCACGACCGTGAACGGGAGAGGACACATCCGACACCGCCGAACGAACGAGACTCTCGATCCCTTGGTCGTCGGCGACCGCCGCATCAGCGTCGGGACCGAGTCCCGCGGCAATCAAACCCAGTTTGGCCAGGATCTCCCACTCGTCGGGTTGGCCCTCGTCGCGAGCGAGCACCGGTTCGCTGTAGTTCGCCACGTTACGCACCGCGTATTGCAACAAGAACACGTCGTAGTGATCGCGCTGCAACTGCGACGGTGGAGGAAGAATCACATCGGCGTGTCGTGTGGTCTCGTTCAGATAGATGTCGACGCTGATCATCAACTCCAACTCGCCCAACGCCGCGTCCAACTGCGTCGAGTGGGGTGTCGACAACACCGGGTTGCCGGCCACGGTGATCAAGGCACGAATGGAATCATCGCCCGCGTCGGTGATTTCCTCGGCCAACGCCGCCACCGGGTACTCACCCATCACTTCGGGGTAGCCCGATACCTTCGTCCGCCCGCCCCCACGGCCGACCCGAAAGCCCGAGCCCTTTCCTCCGGCCCCCTTGGTCGTGGGACTTCCGAGTGCGGGCTTGGTGAACATCACGCCACCGGGGCGGTCGAGGTTGCCCGTGAGCGTGTTGACCACGTCGATCAACCAACTGGCGGTGGTGCCGAACTCGGTGGTGGTCGTGCCGATGCGTCCGTAGACCGCAGCCGACGGCGCGGCGGCCAGCTCGTGGGCGATGCGGCGAATGACCTCGGCATCGATTCCGGTCGCGGCCGACACGACTTCGGGCGAGAATCCCTCACTGGCCGACCTCATCTCGTCGACGCCGTCCACCACCGATGACAAACGCTCGGGCACCTGCACGAGCCCGTCGGCGAACAGGACGTTCACGATCGCCATCAGGAACAAGGCGTCGGAACCGGGACGAATGGCCAACCATTCATCGGACTCCTCGGCGGTCTTGGTCCGACGGGGGTCGACCACCACCACCTTGCCTCCGCGCGAACGAATGGCCTGCAGACGTCCCGGGAAGTCCGGGGCGGTGCACAGACTGCCGTTGGACGCGTACGGATTGGCCCCCAGCATCACCAGGTAATCCGTGCGATCCAGATCGGGAACCGTCACGCTGGCTCCGGTTCCGAACATGTATCCACTGGCCACTTGCTTGGGCAACTGGTCCACCGTCGACGCGCTGTACCGGTTGTGGGTACCGAGGCCGATCAACATCGAGCGGTTGTACAGCATCGCCGACAACGAGTGCGCGCTCGGATTACCCAAGTAGACCGCCACCGCTTCTCGGCCGTGACGTTCGATCACGTCCTGCAGTCGACCGGCCACCTCGGCCCAGGCCTCGTCCCACTCCACCTCGACGTGTACGCCGTTGCGCTTCACCAACGGCTTGCGAAGACGATCCGGATCCTCGTGGAGCTGCTTGAGCGCCGACCCCTTCGGACAGATGAACCCGTGTGAGAAGACGTCGTCCATGTCCCCGCGAATGCGACCGACGTTTTCACCACGGTCCGTGATGTTGACGGTGATCTCGAGACCACAGCCGGCCTCGCACAAGGGACAGGTGCGATACGCGGTGCGCGAGATGCTCGGGCCAGAAATGGTGGTGTCGTTCACGACCCGACTTTAGGTCGCCCCGCTCCGGGTCAGACCACGGGCGATTTGTCGAGCAACGCCGCCTCGCGTTGGAAGTCCTCGGCGGCATCGAAGTTCTTGTAGACGCTGGCGAACCTCATGTAGGCGACCTCGTCCAGGACTCGCAGACGGTCGAGGACCGCCAACCCGATGCGGGTGGAAGGGATGTCACCACCGATCTGACGCAACTCCTCTTCCACCGAATCGGCCAGGGCGTTGATGGCCTCTTCGTCGATGGGGCGTCCCTTGCTGGCGGCGCGCACCCCGGAGGTGACCTTGACGCGATCGAACGGCTCGCGTCCACCGTTGGTCTTGGCCACCATCAAAGGGACCTCGTCCACCCGCTCGAACGTGGTGAACCGGTGGTTGCAGGCGGGACATTCGCGGCGTCGACGAATGGCGGCACCATCTTCGGCCATGCGCGAATCCACCACTTTGGTGTCCTCGTGGCGGCAGATCACGCAACGCATGAGGCACAGAGTACCCGTCATGGCGGGCTCGCGACCATCGGACACACGAACAAACACGTGTGATGTGACCGGTGAATCAGCCTTCGGGGATCACCAAACGTTGGCCGACGGCGATCGAGGCTCCGCCGTTGATCCCGACCAGTTCGTTCACGAACGAGCCGATGTCGCCGTCGGTGAGCGACGACGCGATGGACCACAACGTGTCGCCGGGGCGCACCACGTAGAACCCCGCACCTTGCCCGTACACCACGGGATCGATCATGGTGGCGTTCGAGGCGGTGACCGAGAGCGGCGTCACCGTGGGGATGGAGGCAGTCGCATCCCCACGGCTCGCCAGGGCACGGACGCCGAGGCAGGCGGCGGCCGCGACACTGAGTCCGATGAGCGCCACCATCAGGCGGCGGCGCAGGTACACCTCACGGGTCACCCGGTGCTGTCCCGTGGTCGCGGTGAAGTCACGGGAGTGGATTTCGATCACGTAGCGGGGGTCAAGGGCCAGGGCCATGGGAAGTCGTCCTTTTTGTTTGGTGTTGGTCGGGTGGATTGCTTCGTTTGTTACGTCGATCGCGTTCTCGCCCTGTCCTCACCGTGCCAACGGGGTATGGCACGGTTTCAAACAGGTGTTCGCAACACGGGTGCAATGAAGAACAGGTGTTCGCTTGGCGACACGCTACGGGGAACACCTGTTCGGTGTCAACCCTTCCCTGCTCCAGGCCCCAAAATGGCCCCGTGAGCAGGAGTACTACGAACAGGTGTTTGACTCGGGGGGCGAACACCCGTACGATGACCCCATGACCGACGCCCGCAAGAGCTCCCCCACCTCGTCCCCCCTCACCGCCCGTCAGCGGGGCATCCTGGATTGCATCGAATCCAGCATGGCCACCCGGGGATTCCCGCCCTCGGTCCGCGAGATCGGCGAGGCCGTCGGGCTGACATCGCCCTCCACCGTTCACAACCACCTCAGCACCCTGCAGAAGTTGGGCTTCCTCGAGCGCGATCCCAATCTGCCCCGCGCCATCAAGGTCTGCTGGGACCGCAACAGCGGCGCCAAGATCGAGCGTGCCCGCGTCCACCACGTGCCCTTGGTCGGCGACGTGGCCGCCGGTACCGACGTGTTGGCGCAACAGAACGTCGAAGATCTTCTTCCGCTCCCGGCCGACTTCACCGGTGACGGCGAACTTTTCATGTTGCGCGTGCGCGGCGAATCCATGATCGATGCTGGCATCCTCGATGGCGACTACGTGGTCGCACGCCAACAGTCGTCGGCCGACAATGGTGAGATCGTCGTGGCGGGTATTCCCGGCGACGAGGCCACCGTCAAGACCTTCAGCCGACGTGGCAACACCATCGTCTTGAAGCCGGCCAACCAACGTCTCTCGCCGATGGAGTTCGACGCCGACGACGTCCGCATCTTCGGCAAGGTCGTCACGGTTCTGCGACGCCTCTGATCTCGACCGCCACGCCGGCCATACGGGCCAGCGTTCCGCAGATCACCGTTCGGGTGCTCGGTCCTCCGGACGAGGCGGCGCCCACGTCAACGTCGGTTCCTCTGTCGCCGTTCCATAGGCGACCACCGGACCCGTGTTCACGGTGCGCCGACGGCGACGCACGGTGCCAACCAGAGCGATCGCCATCATCAGAAGTCCGATCAGCACACCTGCCACGGCGATCAGCACCAAACGATTCCTCTCGACGGCGACGTCGGGACCCACCGCCACCACCGCCGACGGATCGCTCGATCGCACCTCGATGACGAAGGTTCCCGGTTCGGTGACCTCCACGCGAAGAATCGACTCGCCCACTCCCTCGGGCGTGCTGTACGACACCGAGTCATCGTCGTACGTCGTACCACCCGTACCCGCATCGGATCGATCGAGCACCACCACATCCACCTCGGGCGCGACGTCCGACTCGTACCTTCGCCCGCCGTTGTCACAACCGTCGACCGCTCGCACACGCCCCTTGCGCTCGACATAGACGAAGAAGGTTCCCGCCTCGGACACCTCGACCGTGGTGGCGCATCCGGCCGGCACGCGCACGAGGTCGACCACCAAGTTCTGGTTTTGTTCCACCCCACGAACGGCCGACACGAAGGCCGCCACGGTGACACCGATGCCGAGCAACCACAACAGCGCGTTGGTCCGCGCTCTCATCACCGCACCCCGAGACGAGTCGCCACGCGTTCGATGGTGTCGTCGGTCTGGACCACCGCGACGCGCACGAATCCGGCTCCCGCCGCTCCGTACAAATCACCGGCGCTCACCAGTGCGCCGCCCTCACGAGCCAATCGCTCCGTGAAGGCCCAGGCGTCGTCGACGGGGAACCACAGATAGAAGCCACCATCGGGAAGTGGAACGTCGATTCCCGACCATCGCGACAGGATCTGCGCCATGCGACGCAGACGCGCCAGATAACGATCGCGTTGCTCGGACACATGGGCGTCATCGTTCAACGCCGCCACGGCAGCGGCTTGGGCCGGGCCGGGCACCATCATGCCCACGTGCTTACGCACCTCGCCGAGGTAATGAACGAGATCGGGATCGCCGACATACGCACCCACGCGCAGACCGGCCAGATTCGAGCGTTTCGACAGTGAGTGCACGGCGATCACTCCGTCGGATCCGTGCTGCAGGATCGAACGGGCCGGCGATGCCCACGTGAACTCGGCGTAGCACTCGTCGCTGAACACCGGCACGCCCTTCGAACGGCCCCAACTGGCGGCCGCCTCGAGGTCGTCCAATGCTCCGGTGGGATTGGACGGACTGTTCACCCACAACAACAACGCCCGTGCGGCGTCGGCGTCGCTGATGGCGTCGAGGTCGATCCCACCGCGGGCGTTCATGGGAACCGCGACCGCACGGCACCCGGCCAACGTGGCCCCCATCTCGTAGGTCGGATACGCGATCGAGGGATACAACACGGTGTCGAGCCACGGCGAACGCAACTTCATCCACTGGGGCAGGGTGCCCACGAACTCCTTGGTACCGATACAAGCCGCAATGGCCGAGGTCGGCACGTGAACTGCGAAACGACGGCTCATCCACTCCGAGAACGCCCGGCGCAAGGGCTCGTTACCCACCGACGGCGGATACCCGCGCTCGGAGTTACTGGCGGCCAGGGCAGCCACCACCGACGCCGGAGGCGGGTCGCACGGGGTGCCGATGGACAGATCGACGAGCCCACCCTCGAACGCGGAACCCAACGGCTTGAACGAATCGAGGCGCTCGTACGGGTACGGCGGGGGCTCGAAGCCGCGACGCTCTTCGGCGGGATTCATGACCAACCCATAGTAGGCAGGGTCGGGCTCACTGACCCACGACGAACTCGACCAAACGACCCGCGGACGCGTCGGCCAGACGCGCGCGCACCCGCACGCCGTCTTCCTCGTGGGTCGTGGACACCACCTCGCCTTCGCGATGAATGGCAGCCAAGACGTCGCCCCGTTCGTACGGCACCAAAAGCTCGACCACCGTGCTGAGCGAGCGAAGCCGATCGGACAACGTCTGCAGAAAGCCGTCGATGCCGGTTCCGGCGTGCGCGCTGATTCCCACCGAACCCGGGTGCCACGTCACCGCATCGGCGACCGCTTGCGGGTCGAGGTCGGCTTTGTTGAACACCAGCAATTCGGGAACGGCCTCGGCGCCGATCTCGCGCAACACCTCGCGCACCGCCTCGATCTGTCCGTCGGGATCGGGTCCGCTGCCATCGACGACGTGAACCAGGTAGTCCGCCCGCGTGGCCACTTCGAGCGTGCTCTTGAACGATTCCACCAAACCGTGCGGAAGTCGCCGCACGAAACCCACCGTGTCGGTGAGCAGCACCGGTTCACCACCGGGCAACGAGAGTCGGCGCGTGGTCGGATCGAGTGTCGCGAACAGGCGATCCTCCACCAACACGCCGGCGTTGGTGAGCCGATTGAGGAGTGTGCTCTTTCCGGCATTGGTGTACCCGACGATCACCACGTTGGCCAGACCACTGCGCGAGCGTCCCTTACGTTGGAGATCGCGGGTATGGCCCAAATCCACCAATTCGTGTTCCAAGCGCGAGATGCGATTCTTGATGCGTCGGCGGTCGACCTCGAGTTTGGTTTCACCGCTACCGAAACGCGAGCCGACCCCACCTCGCTGCTGCGAGAGCTTCGCGTTCGCGCCGCGACGCAAACGGGGAAGTCGGTAGCGCAACAGAGCCAGTTCCACTTGGGCCTTGCCCTCCAGGGTGTGGGCGTTCTGGGCGAAGATGTCGAGGATCACGGCCGTGCGATCGATCGCGGTTCGCCCCAGCAACTTCTCCAGGTTGTACTGCTGACCCGGCGAGAGTTCGTTGTCGAACACCACCGTGTCGGCGTCGACTGCCAGGCACAGATCACGCAGCTCTTCCGCCTTTCCCTTGCCGACGTACCACGTGTGATCCGGTGTGTCGCGACGTTGCACCAACCGGCCGGCCACGTCGGCCCCGGCGGTGTCGATCAACAACGCCAATTCGTCGAGACTCGCCTCGGTCTCCTCGTCGTCGTGTCCGTCCAACGTGACCCCGACGATGACGATCTTCTCGCGGACCGAGCGCTCGATGAGCGTCTGGCCCAACGCCTGGTTGTACGGGGAATTCGGGTTGCTCACGTCGCAACCGTGACGGTGGCGACGAAGGTGGCCTCGGCGACGAGCGTGATCCGACGACTCTCCCGATCCACCACGACCCGAGCGTCACCGCCGTCCATGTGCACGAGCACCTCGGGGGTGGATGCCGGCACCAGACCCCACGCGACCGCGGCTTCGGCGGCGGCGCACGCTCCGGTGCCGCACGCCATGGTGATTCCGGCGCCACGTTCGTGCACCCGCATGGTGATGGCGTGCGGTTCGGGACCGGGCTCGATGATCTCCAGATTCACGTGGGGCACCAGCGACCCGAGGGCCAGCAGGTCGACGGCTCGGACGTCGTCCACGCCGACGACCGAGTGCGGGTTGCCGAGCGACGAATGGCGCACGGGGCGATCCGGGTGGCACTGCAGTGCGGCCCAGTCGAGGGGTTCGGTCAGATCCGACACGGAACCCATGTCGACGCTGAGCAGATGCGTGCTCTCGTCGAGCCGACGGACCACTTTCACGAGTCGCTCACCGGCATCGGTGTCGACCGAATACTCGACACCGTCGGGTCCGTCGTGATGCGCGGCCTGAACCAGACACCGGATGCCGTTACCGCTCATCTCGGCACGACTTCCGTCGGCGTTGTACAACGTCATCCCGAGCCGGGTGGGGGCCTTGCGTTCGAGCAACAGCAAGCCGTCGGCACCCACACCTGTGCGACGATCGCACCAAGTGCGAGCACGATCGACCCACGCGGTGGCCGAGGCATTCTCGCTCGACTCGATCTCAGCGACGAGGAAGTCGTTGCCGAGACCGTGGTGCTTGGTGAGACGGCGATGCATACCGACGCCACCTTAGGTCAGGGAGGCGACGAGGGCAGGGGCGACTTCCGAAACCGGATCGGCTTCCACCCGCATCCATTCCACCCGCGGGTCGCGACGGAACCAACGCTCCTGCCTCACGGCGAACTGTCGCGTGCGCCGGATCGTGGTGGCCACGGCCTCGTCCAGTGACGCACGACCCTCGAGGTGATCGACCATCTCCTTGTAGCCGAGGGCCTGCATCGCCGTGCGTGACATCCCGTGCACCACGAGATCCGCCACCTCTGCGACCAATCCCCGACCGATCATGTCGTGCACCCGCCGCTCGATGCGTTCGGCCAGGGCCGTGCGATCCCACTGCAGTGCCACCTGCCGAACGGCGTTGACGGGATAGGCGTCGACACCGGGTCCGAACGACGAGAACGGTCGGCCACTCCCCTCGCACACCTCGAGGGCGCGCACGATACGACGCCCGTTCGAGGGCTCCATCTTGGCCGCCGCCGAGGGATCGAAGACCGACAATCGCCGATGGAGACTCTCGGGACCTTCGGTCTCGAGCTCTTCTTCCAGTCGCGCACGAACCTCGGGCCATTGTCCGGGAATGTCCAGTTCGTCGACGACGGCGCGCAGATACAACCCCGTTCCACCCACGAAGAGGGGGGTGCCACCACGGCCCTCGATGTCGCGCACGGCTCGCTCGCTCTCGGCCTGGAACCGCGCGACGGTGAACGACTCCGACGCATCGACCACGTCGATCAGGTGATGGGGCACGCTCGCTCGCTCGTCGACCGAGGGCTTGGCTGTTCCGATATCCATCCCGCGGTACACCTGCATCGCGTCGACCGACAGCAACTCGACTCCACGCCGTCGGCCCGCCTCGGACGTGGCGACCGCCATGGCCACCGCCGACTTCCCGCTGGCCGTCGGGCCGAGACTGGCCAAACGGGATCCGGTCACCGCACGCTCACAATGCCGCGACCGGGATGCGGGTTCGATGCGTCGGCTCGGCGAGCAGCTCGCGGAACTCGCCGCGCAGGTGGTGAGGTGCCGCCCCGGTGACGAGAACAGTCGCGTAACTACCGACACGGAGCGAACCGGTGGCCGGAAAGTGCACCAGTTTGTTCTGTCGGGTCCGCCCCGAGATGACGCCGGGGTTCTTCTTCGATGGTCCCTCGATCAGGACCTCCTCGATGCGACCGACGCGAGCCTCGTGCTTCAGCAGCGCGGACCGCTCCACCACCACGCGCAGTCGGGCGAAACGTTCGGCCACCACGGCGGGATCGACGAAACGGTCCACCATGGTCGCGGCCTCGGTGCCGTCACGGGGCGAGAAGATGAACGTGTACGCGTAGTCGTACTCCGCGGCCGCGGCCACCTCGAGAGTGCCCACGAAGTCCTGCTCGGTCTCACCGGGGAAACCCACGATGATGTCGGTGCTGACGGCCAGGTCGTCCACGTGACGACGGGCTTCGCTGAGTCGTTCCAGATAGCGCTCGGCGGTGTATCCGCGGTGCATGACCGACAACAAGCGGTCGCTACCGGACTGCAACGGATAGTGCAGGTGCTCGCACACCGTCGCCGTGTCGCCCATGGCGGCGAAAGTCTCGGCCCGCATGTCCTTGGGGTGCGGACTGGTGAACCGGACGCGCCGGATGCCCGGAACGGCCCCGACGTCACGCAGTAGATCGGCGAACAGCGGGCGTGCGGACACGTCGTGTCCGGCCTTGCGTCGTCCCAGTTGGATGTCGCGTCCGTAGCTGTTCACGTTCTGGCCGAGCAAGGTGACCTCGGTGACCCCCTCGGATGCCAAACGCCGAACGTCCTCCAGCACGTCGTCGTAGGGGCGACTGATCTCGGCGCCGCGGACACTCGGGACGATGCAGAAGGCGCACGAATTGTCGCACCCGATCTGGATGGTGACCCACGCGTCATAACTGGTCGAACGTTTGGCGGGCAACGCCGAGGGGAACAGCGCTTGGTCGTCGAGCACCGCCGCGTCGAGGATCTCGGTGACCGGCCCCGACGTGACCGAGTCGTTCAACAGATCGATGGTGCGATGGACGTTGTGCGTACCCAGCACGACGTCCACCCAGGGCGCGCGATCGCGAACGGTCTCGCGATCCTTCTGGGCCAGACAACCCGACACCACGATCTGACGACCCTCGCGCTCGTTCTTCCAACGTCGCATGGTGCCCAGAGTGCCGTACAACTTGTTGTCGGCGTTCTCGCGAATGCAACAGGTGTTGAGAACCACCACATCGGCCTCGTCCTCGTTCTCGACCGCTCGCAGACCGTCGCTCTCGAGCAGCCCGGCGATGCGCTCGGAGTCGTGCTCGTTCATCTGGCACCCGAAGGTGCGAACGATGTAAGTCCGTGTCGGGGCCTCGGCCATGCCGTGAGGCTATCGGTCAGTCACGATCAGGGTTCGACGAAGTCGCGCAACACGCGGCCACCGGCCATGTGCCGCAAGCGGAACAGGGTCCGCACCTCGATCTGTCGAACCCGTTCACGGGTGATACTGAACGCTTGGCCCACCTCCTCGAGGGTGGCACCCTCATTTCCGTCGAGGCCGAATCTCATCCGCATCACTTCCTGCTCGCGGGCCGGCAGATCGACAAGCACCGCCCTCACCGCCTCACGCATGTCGGCGATCTCCATACTGTCGCTCGGATCGGCCACGTTCGTGGCCGGCAGGTTGTCGGCGAAGGTGACGTCGCTGTCGTCACGAGTGGGTTGGTCGAGGCTCATGGTGTCGGCGGCCAGACTGAACCAGTCCGCCACCCGGTCCGCCGGTTCCCCCAGCGCCTCGGCGATCTCGGCGAGGCGGGGCTCACGGTGCAATTTCTGGGCGAGTTGGCGCTGCATCCGAATCGCCCGGTTGACGTTCTCCATCGCATGGGCGGGCAACCGGATGTTTCGGCTCTCCTCGGCCACCGCGCGCGAGATGGACTGCTTGATCCACCAGGTCGCGTAGGTCGAGAACTTGAAACCCCGACTGTGGTCGTACTTCTCGACGGCCTTCATCAACCCGATGTTGCCGTTCTGGATGGCGTCGGCGAGCGGCATGGTGGTCTTGGTGTAGCGCTTGGCGATGCTGACCACCAGGCGAAGGTTCGCCTGGGTGAGATCGTGACGAGCCCGTCGACCATGGTCGATCATTCGTTTCAAACGGCGGCGCTCGAGATTCGACGCCGATTCCCCCAACTCGGCCAACTCCCGTTCGGCCGACAGTCCGTCGGCGATGCGTCGGCCGAGAAATCGCTCTTCTTCGGCACCGATCAAGGGAATACGGCTGATCTCGTGCAGGTACAACCGAACCGCGTCTTGGCTTCCGTCGTCACCCCCAGCGGGTGACGCACCCGTTCGACCACGACGTTCCTTCTTGTGTTCGACGAGTGGGCGACGCAACTCGCCGGAGTCGTCGAGTTCGAACGACTGGTCCACCGCGATGCCCGCACCTTCGATGGCGGCCCTGATCACTTCGATGATCTCGGGGAGTAATTCGACGTCGTGTAACGCATCGACGATTTCTTCGGTGGAGAGTTCGCCACGACGACGACCGTACGCCATGAGTTCGGACCAGTCGTCGGGATCGAGACCGCGCACGCGAGGAGCGACGTCGGACGAGGGCCCGCGCCGATCTCCGTCGACCACGTCAGTCTCGACTGTCACCCCCACCCCCCGCACGAGTGCCCCGCTCTGCGATCCACATTAGCAATGCTTCGGATGCCGCCGGAGCAAGGCGAGAATCCTCGAGTTCCTCCAGCCGAACACGCGCCTCACGGTCCGCGCGAATCGCATCGGGGTCCGTGACACCGGTTCGTCGCGACAGCACACGACGTACCGCCACCGCGATGAGATCGAAGGCGACCGACATTGGTTCCACGTCCACGTCGGCGACGGCGGCGCGTTCGAGCAGTTCGCGCACCTCGGGATCGGCGAGACCCAAGGCGGTGTCGACCAGATTCGTCGACTCGGCCTGCGACGCGGCGGCCAAGGCGAGGAACGCGCGTCGGGAGACTTCGGAATCGAAGAGTTCCTCGATGAGCCAGGGAGCGATGTCGTCCCACGACTGCAACAACAAGGTGATCGCGACGAATTCAGCGTTCTCGGCCACGCCCATCTCGCGGGTGGAGGACACCCGTACCTCCGGGCGTTCATTGCGCTTCTCGGCCATTCGCGACAGATCAGCCACCGGAAGTCCGACCCGAGTGGCGACCTCGCCGGCATAGAGCTTGCGCACGTTCACGTCGGGATGCTCGTTGATCACTCGCATCGCCTGCTCGGCGACCCGCGCCCGGTCCTCGGGGCTGCGCAACGGCTTGCCCCCCACCACGCGATTGACCCGGAAACCGAGAAAGGGCATGGCCTCTTCTATGGCCGCGGCCAAAGCCGCCGGATCGCTGTTGGCCAGATCGCCGGGATCCTTGCCGTCGGGGAAACGGGCCACGGAAACCTGCACTTGGTACTTCTTCTCCCATTCGTAGAACTTCTCCGCCGCACCCTGGCCAGCGGCGTCGGCGTCGAAGGCCAGAACAACGCGACTCGCGAATCGCTTCAGGATGCGCACATGATCCTCGGTGAGGGCCGTGCCACAGGTGGCAACGGCCCGCGTGACACCGGAACGATGGAATCCGATGACATCGGTGTAGCCCTCGCAGACGATCACCTGATCGGCCTTCACCACGTCGTTCTTGGCCCAGTTCATGCCGTACAACGTCTTGGACTTGAAGTAGATCTTGGTCTCCGAGGAGTTCTTGTACTTGGCCGGGTCACTCGACCCGGGAAGGATGCGACCACCGAACGCCACCGGTTCGCCGGTGTCGGTGAAGATGGGGAACATGATCCGATCACGAAACGCGTCGGTCGGACGCTGACGACTGTTGATGAAGGAGAGACCCACGTCGACCAGCACGTCGTCGGGGATCTTCAGGGACTTCAGGTGCGTGCTGAGCAGGTCCCAGTCCTTGGGGGCGTAGCCCAGTTTGAACCGTCGCGCGACGTCACCGGACAGGCCACGCTGACGCAGGTAGTCGCGAGCCTCACGGGCGTCGGGAGAGGAGAGCAGGCGCTCGTGATACCACTCGACCGCGGCCTCCATGGCCCCCACCAACTTCTTGCGACGTTGACGATCCTGACTTTCGCCACCGGAGGTGTAGGTGAGGGTGATGCCCGCTCGACCCGCCAACTTCTCGACGGCGGTGACGAAATCCACGTGTTCGATCTCCTGAACGAACTTGAAGACGTCACCGCCGGCCTGACAGCCGAAACACTTGTAGCGGGCGGTCTCCTCGCGCACGTTGAACGAGCCACTCTTCTCGGCGTGGAACGGACACAAACCGACCCAGTTGCGACCCGTCTTGCGAAGCGCGACGTATTGCTGGACGACATCGACGATCGATACCGTCGCCCTCACGCGTTCGATGTCCTCCTCGGCGATCGCCATCGCGACCGAGACTAATGCCGGGACGGGTCGTCGTCGTCCGGTGACGAGCGGTCGACCTTCAGCGAGAAGCCGATGGCCGCCGCCAGAACGATCACGATCACCATCAAGCTGAGCCACGTGGGGATGTGATACCACTCGGCGATCAACATCTTCACCCCCACGAAGGCCAGGATGATCGCCAGACCCTCCTTGAGGAAACTGAACCTCGCGTGTGCATCGGCGAGCAGGAAGTAAAGGGCCCGCAAGCCCAGGATCGCGAAGGCGTTCGACGAGAAGACGATGAATTGCTCACGGCTGACCGCCAGCACGGCGGGCACCGAATCAACCGCGAAGAGCACGTCGGTGAATTCGATGAGGATCAACACCGCGAAGAGTGGCGTGGCCACCCGGACGCCGTTTTGCCGAGTGAACAACTTCTGTCCGTCGAAGTCCGGACTGCTCGGAACGAACCGATTGACGAGGCGCATGAAGCGTCCCGAGGCCGGGTCGACCTCCTCTTCCGACTCCACCACCAACTTGACCGCGGTGTACAACAGGAAAGCGCCGAAAATGTAGAGCACCCAATCGAACTTCTCGATGAGGGCCACCCCGGCGAAGATGAATACCGCGCGCAGCGCCAGGGCACCGAAGACGCCCCAGAACAACACCCGGTGCTGATACTTCGTCGGAATCTTGAAGTGACTGAGGATCAACGCCCACACGAAGACGTTGTCGATGCTCAGGCTTTTCTCGATGAGATAGCCACTGACGTACTCGCCGGCCGCCGCACCACCGAACGCCAGTGCCACCACACCGGTGAAGGCCAAACCGAGGCTGATCCAGATGGTGCTCTCGATGGCGGCCTCGCGGACGTGCACGTCATGGGCCTTGCGGTGCACCACCAGAATGTCGAAGGCCAACAACGCGCAGATGAACGCGATCAAGGTGACCCACGCCCAGCCGGGCACGGACAGTTCGACGAAATTCATCTCGGAGTTGGCCTCGGAAGCCAGTAGGAGGATCCGCATCAGTCGCGACCGAACAGGCCGCCCAGGGCCCCCCCACCACCACCGGCACCCGAATTGCCGGTGCCGAGCATGCCCTGAATCCAACCGACCAATTCGTTCGGGTTACGTGTCTGGGTCCAGACCTTGCCCGGTCCGCTGAACTCGAAGACCAGGCCTTCACCACTCTTGAACGACTGAATGAGCCCGCCGCCACTGGCCTTGCGGATCGCCATTCCCACCGATCCTTCGTAGGCGACCATGTGCCCGGTGTCGACGGTGAGGGTCTGACCCGGGGCCAGATCCCAGGTTTCGAGCGCACCGTAACAACCGAACACCACGAGTCCTTGCCCCTCGGCACGAATGATGAATCCACCCTCGCTGCCGAACATGTTCTTGAAGCCACCCCATTGGGTCTCGATGGCCACGTTCGCGTCGTTGGCGAGCCACGAACCCTTCTGAATGAACAACGGGGTCGCGGGAGTCACGTCGAACGCGATGACGTCTCCGGGCAGTCGCGGGGCGACGTCGACGAAGCCACCTTCAGCCGAAGCCGTGTAGGTGCTCACGAAGAAGCTCTCTCCGCCGAGCGCCGCGCGCTTCAGACTCTTGAGCACACCACCCTCGGCTTTGGACGACAATTCGACGCCCGAGGACATGGTCATCATCGCGCCACTTTCGACGCGCACGGGTTCGTTGGCTCCCAGCGTGATGCGGGCCACCCCGAACGATGGTCCCTGTCGAGTCTGCACCTGCATGTTCGTCCTTCTCCCCGAGACAACCCCGGCTACTTCGTTTCGCTCTTCTTCTTACCACCTGTGGCGGCAATGACCGCCTGCGCCGCGGCCAATCGCGCGATCGGAACCCGGAACGGCGAACAACTGACGTAGTCGAGACCCACTCGGTAGAAGAGATCGATCGATTCGGGGTCTCCTCCGTGCTCGCCGCACACGCCCAGTTTGATGCCGGGCTTGGCCGCGCGTCCACGTTCTGACGCGATCTTGACCAATTCCCCGACACCCGTCTGATCGATCGTCTCGAACGGATTGCGCTTCAACAGACCGTTCTCCAGGTAGGCGGGCATCATGCGACTTTCGACGTCTTCTCGACTGAAACCGAACGTCATCTGAGTGAGGTCGTTCGTGCAGAAACTGAAGAAGTCGGCCTCCTCACTCAGCTCGTCGGCTCGCAATGCGGCACGAGGCGTCTCGATCATGGTGCCAATCGACACCTTGGGCTTCTTCGCCCCCTTCTTCGAGGAGTCGGCGATGCCCTTGACGACCCAAGAACGGGCCAACGCCAACTCCTCGCGGGTCACCGTCAACGGAATCATCACCTCGACGATCGGCTTGCCACCCTTGGCCGCGCACTCGGCGGCGGCCTCCATGAGTGCCTGAACCTGCATGGCGTACAGACCGGGCTTCACGACGCCGAGACGCACCCCACGCGTTCCCAGCATCGGATTGAACTCGGCCCACTCTTCGGCGGCCTTGAGCAATTTGGTCTCCTCGGGCGACAGCCCCACGGTGGCCTTCTTGATCTCGAGTTCATCCACGCGGGGCAGGAACTCGTGCAATGGCGGGTCGAGCAGACGAACCGTCACCGGTAAACCATCCATCGCGTTCAGAATGTCGATGAAATCCTTCTTCTGGACGACACGCAGTTCCTCGAGCGCCGCGGTCTCCTCCTGCGGTGTCTGAGCGAGGATCATCCGTCGCACGACCGGCAGTCGATCGGGGGCCAGGAACATGTGCTCGGTGCGGCACAATCCGATGCCCTCGGCGCCCAACTTACGCGCGTTGGTCGCGTCCTCGCCGGTGTCGGCGTTCGCGCGCACGGACAACTTGCCCTTGCGGACCTCGTCGCACCACTTCAGGATGGTCTCGAACTCTTTGGGGGGCTTGGACGCCGACAATGCCACTTCGCCCAACACGACCTCGCCCGTGGCGCCGTCCAACGAAATGATGTCGCCCTCTTTCACCACCACGGTGCCCGCGGTGAACTGCTTGCCCTCGATTCGGATCGATTCGGCGCCCACCACGGCGGGGGTGCCCCACCCGCGCGCCACCACGGCCGCATGGCTGACCAAACCGCCTCGCGCGGTGAGAATGCCCTGGGACACCATCATGCCGTGAACGTCCTCGGGGCTGGTCTCGCTGCGAACGAGGATGACCTTCTCGCCCCGATCGGCCGCATCGGCGGCATCGTCGGCCGTGAAGTAGACCTTGCCAACCGCGGCACCCGGCGACGCGGCCAGACCCTTGGCGATCACCTGCTTGTCACCGGCCACGAACTGTGGGTGGAGCACCTGGTCCAGGTGCTCAGCGGCCACGCGGGTGATGGCTTCTTCCTTGCCGATCTTCCAGACCTTCTTCGGACCCTTGGTTCCCTTGGTCATGTCGACGGCCATGCGAAGCGCGGCGGCGCCGGTGCGCTTGCCCACGCGGGTCTGCAGCATCC
>SXGQ01420662.1_pt1 | contig 16741 bp, 17 predicted proteins | sample 3178371 | NCBI WGS metagenome assembly SXGQ01 (sample SAMN11356859, study PRJNA531348) | freshwater metagenome | isolation source: freshwater sample F1-20 | place: China: Fuxian Lake, Yuxi | collected 2017-12-25
CTGCAGCATTTCGCAACCCTTATTATCAAAATATTTGCAAAGAAAAAACCCGCTAATGTAAACACTGTTTTTGGTAAGCTACAGCTTGTGTCTGCAACATATTTTTCTTTGACACATGGAGCAAACGATGGTCAAAAAACAATGGGAATAATTGCCCTAATTTTGTTAACCGAAGGCATAATCACATCATTTGAAGTACCATTCTATGTTGTATTGATAGCAGCAATTGCAATAAGCCTTGGGACGTTTTTTGGGGGATGGAGAATCGTAAAAACCATGGGAGCAAGAATAACACAACTAAAACCGTATCAAGGATTTGCTGCAGAAACTAGCGGTGCATCCATTTTAGCTATATTGGCACACATTGGAATTCCTGCTAGTACAACACATGCAATTTCTGGCTCTATTATGGGTGCAGGTGCAGTAAGACGTGTTTCTGCAGTTAGGTGGGGAATAGGCAAAAGAATTGTATGGGCTTGGATTATCACAATTCCAGCCAGTGCTGGAATTTCGTATTTGACAATGCTCATAATCCAACTTTTTGTATAATTTATTTTCAAATTTTGGTATCCTGTAAAATGAAAAAAATTCTCTTTGTCTGTGTCGAAAACGCTGGAAGAAGTCAAATGGCTGAGGCATTTTTTAGAAAATACGTGTCAAAAGGATTTGAGGCAATAAGTGCTGGAACAAAACCAAGTGCTCAGGTAAACCCAATTGTTTTGCAAGCAATGAAAGAAATTGGTATTGATATTGAAAATCAAACACCAAAAAACATATCTCAGCAAATCATTGACGAATCTGAACAAGCAATCAATATGGGTTGTATTGATAACGAATCATGCCCTGCTTTATTTATGAAAGATGTGCTTGATTGGCAAATTCCAGATCCAAAAGGAAAATCAATAGAAGAAGTAAGAAAAATTCGTGATCAAATTGAAATCAAAGTGATGAATTTGATTAACTCTTTTGAGGAAAATATCTGATGGTCTATTCAAATTCACAAATTTTTCTAGTTGAGTTAATTGGAACATTCATTCTTGTTGTGTTTGCAACTGGTTCTATTGTTTATGATGTACAAACAGGCGGAACACTGGGAATTGCTTTTGCAGCAATTGCACCATTTATTGCATTAATAATAGGAATACACTTTTTTGGAAAAATCTCATTGGCAAATTTTAATCCTGCAGTAACAATCGCATTTTACATTACAGGACATATCTCTAAAGACAAAATTGCATATTATTTTGCTGCCGAGATTATTGGATCACTTCTTGGCTCTTTATTTGTTATGAGTTTTATTGGCTCCGGTGCAGATCTCGGAGCAAATGCACCAAATCTTGATTTCTCACTGTTTTTGATATTTCCAGTCGAGGTTTTGGCATCTGCAATGTTGATGGTTGTGATCTTTATCGTAGTTTACACTAAAGGACTCAAAGGGTTTGGCGGAATTGCAATTGGTGGGATTGTTGGATTGGATATCTTCTTTCTATCTTTTATCTCTGGGGCATCAATGAATCCTGCTAGGGCACTAGCTCCTGCCCTGTTTTCTGGAGTGTTAGAGAATTTATGGCTGTATTGGACCGCACCTTATGTTGGGACTATTATTGTCGCATTTCTATTTCGACACAAATTTCAACAGAAAAAATAGCCTTCTGTGAATTATTACGAATAATAATGACCCTGATTGCAATTGTTTGTTGTCTAATTCCCAAAAATTATTCAATAATGCTAAAAAAGTAATTCCATCAGGTGTAAACAGTCCTGTTAGATATTATGAGCCATATCCTTTCTTTGCCAAAAAATCTAATGGTGCATACATTTGGGATGAAGACAAAAACAGATACATTGATTTCTGCAATGGTTATGGTGCATTACTCTTAGGGCATAGACGAAAGGAAATACTTGATGCTGTATCAAAACAATTAACACAAGGAACTTTATTTTGTACTCCAACCGAATCTGAAATAGAACTCTCAAAATTAATTATTGGCAATTTTCCATCAATTGACAAAGTCAGATTGGTAAATACTGGTGGAGAATCTACAATGACTGCTATTAGATTAGCCCGTGGATTCACAAAAAAGAAAAAAATAATAAAATTTGAAGGCTGCTATCATGGAGCACATGACTCTGTTTTGGTAAAAGCGGGATCCGGTTCTGCACATAATGGGATTTCAGTCTCTGACGGTGGATTAGATGAGGTTTCAAAAAATACTCTTGTTGTACAATATAACAATTCTGAAGACCTTGAAAAAACTATAACAAAAAACAAGGATGTTGCTGGTGTCATAATAGAACCAATCTTGGCTAACATGGGGTTGATTTTACCTGAAAATAATTTTCTCTCTGAAGTCAGAAAAATCACTAAAGACAATGACATTCCTCTAATTTTTGATGAAGTTGTAACTGGATTCAGAGTGTCTCCAGGTGGTGCACAACAACATTTTGGAATCAAACCTGACATTACAACTCTGGCAAAGGCATTAGGAAATGGATTTGCAGTTGCAGCAGTGGGTGGTAAAAGAGAGATAATGGATTTGCTTTCCCCAGGGGGTAAAGTTTACCAGGCCAGCACATATGCTGGAAATCCAATCTCAGTGAGTGCAGCAATTGCATCGATAAAAACAATCAACAAAATCAAACACAAGATGTATTCAAAACTTGAAGAGTATAATGCCATGCTTACTCATGCCATAGGTGATATGGCAACTGACATGAAAATTCCATACCAAATTAATTCCACATCTTCCATGTTTCAAATTTTCTTTACAAGCAAGCCTGTTGTGGATTACAAGTCATCAAAGAATGCAGATGCAAAAAAATTCAAAAAAATGTTTACATCTTTATTAAAAAAAGGTGTTTTCATTGCACCCTCTCAGTTTGAAGTGGTTTTTTTATCTGATGCACATACACAATCTGATCTGAACTATACTATCACTGCTTATGATGCTGCATTAAAATCGGTGAAGAATTGAAATATGTGATTGGCGCAAGAGGTAGTCAGTTATCACTCGCACAAACAAACTGGGTAATATCAGAATTAAAAAAAATAGCTCCTGATAATGAATTTGAGATCAAAACAATAAAAACCAAAGGCGATACTGATGCACGACCGTTATTTACAATTGATCAAAAGGGAATATTTGAAAAAGAAATTGATAGAGCAGTTGCAGATGGAGAAATAGATTTTGCAGTGCATAGCCTCAAAGATGTCCCTTCTCAATTAGTTGAAAATTTGATTTTATCTTCTATCCCAAAACGAGAAACAGTAAACGATATTTTTATCTCATCTGATGACTCTGATCTTGATTCGATAAAACCCGGTGCCATTATTGGCACAAGCTCTCTGCGACGTGCTGTGCAAATAACAAGAAAAAGGTCTGATGTTACAGTTCGTCCAATTAGGGGAAACATTGAAACAAGAATCAAAAAAGTATTTGGAAATGATTTTGATGCAGTTGTTCTTGCACAAGCGGGAATCACACGATTGGGAGTCGATGTCAAATTTACACAGTTATCCATTGATGATTTTTCTCCATCTCCAGGACAAGGTGCACTGGCTATAGTTTCAAGAAAAGATGATTTTGATACAATTTCAATGCTAAAAAAAATCGAAGATGCTGACTCTAGATTGGAAATTCAGGCAGAGCGAGCTCTTTCTGACTTTGTTGATTCTGGATGTCGATTTCCAATAGGAGCATACGCTAAATCTGATGGAACTCAAATGACCTTGAGTGTATCTGCTTTTTCAGTGGATGGAAAAAAATCCCTTTTTGTAAAGAAATCTGGAAACAAAAATGACCCCTTCTCTCTTGGTAAAAGCGTAGGCGAGGAACTGCGTGAGAAAGGCGTAAATGACCTTGCAATAAATTGGAGAAAAAAAGTGGAGGAATGGAACAAACAATGACAGGTAAGGTGTATCTTGTTGGTGCAGGACCAGGCGATAGTAAGTTAATCACATTAAGAGCAGTTGAACTCTTGCAAAAAGCAGATGTTGTGCTTTATGATAGATTGGTAAGCAAAAAAATAATCTCAATGATTCCAAAATCTGCTAAAAAAATTTACGTTGGAAGGGAAGTAGGCGATGACACCACCCATCAAAATAACACCAATGAATTAATGGTAAAATTTGCAAAATCTAAGAAAAATGTAGTTCGGCTAAAGGGAGGCGATCCAATAATCTTTGGTAGGGGCGGGGAGGAAGCTGAATATCTTAAAGAAAATAATGTAAAGTATGAGATAGTTCCGGGAATTACCTCTGGAATTGGTTCTGCAACTTATGCTGGAATTCCTCTCACTCACAGAAAGCATGCATCATCAGTTGTCTTTGTTACAGGTCATGAGGATCCTGAAAAGAAAAATGAATCAGTCAAATGGAAACGTCTTGCACAATCTGTTGACACTATTGTGATTATGATGGGACTTTCAAGAATTGATGTCATTTGTAAGCAGCTTGTTGCAGGTGGACTGGACAAAAAAACACCCGTAGCTGTAATTCAAAACGGTACCACTCCACAACAAAAAATGATTATTGGTACAGTATCTAATATTGCAAAACTTGTAAAGATAAATAAAATAAAACCTCCTACTAATATTATAATTGGCAAAGTTGTAGATCTATCTGCCGTAATAGGATGGAGAAAAAATGCTTAAAGGAAAAACAATAGCAATTACTCGCTCAAAAGATGACTCTTCTGAATTCATAGATCTAGTAACCAAAGATAATGCACGACCAATTTCATTGCCTACTATTGAACTAGTCAGCAAGGGAGAAAAAATAGTTGACGAATTTTTAGATTCAGTAAAACACTACAATCCTGATTACTCTGTATTTATGAGCTCAAAGGCAGTGACACTTCTTTTTGATACTGCAAAAAAAGTTTCCAAATTTGAAAAATTACAACTTGCTGTAGCAAATACAATAGTCATGGCAGTAGGCCCAAAAACAAAAATCGCGTTAGAAAACGAGGGAATCAAAGTTGCATGCATGCCCGACACATATTCATCAGTTGGTGTTGGAGAATTGTTTACAAAATTACACGCTGTAGGGAAAAAAGTAATCGTGCCTAGAAGCGGAGCATCTACACCGTTTTTGAAAGAACTATTAGGAAAAATAGGAATTGATGTAAAAGAAATTCATCTCTATGATGTTTGTGCATTTAGAGATACTTCTCAATGGAATGAATTCCGGGAATTATTTTCACAAAATAAAATAGATGGAATTGTTTTTACAAGCGCTTCTTCTGTTCGGGCATTTTTTGAAATAATGTTAAAAGATTATGATGAGCATTCATTGCTCAATAATTTGGAAAAATTACCCGTTGTTGCAATTGGCCCTTTTACATCTGATGAATTAAAAAAATTCAATGTAAAAAATACCATTGCCCAAGTTCATACAGTACCTGGCGCTTTTGATACCATCAAGAGTATCTTTTCCATTGCATAGTTTCTCTGAATTATTTTCTGGTTTTTCGACTATGGTATCTGCTGACTTTGTAATTTTCAGATGATCGCAAAACTCTCTTTTGTTTCACTATAATCGATCCAGTTTTGCTCTTTTTTCGATCTTCTAACTTGAGACAAGTTATCTGTATAGTTAATATATCTCAAATATTTTACATTTAATCAGTGAATTCACACATTATCTTACTTTCATTAGTTTTTAGTCTCTTTTTAGCCGGCACTGTATCTTACTCTTTTGCTGCAAGTAACTCTATAGAAGTAATTGAAAATCTACCTGTAACATTAGTAGGTGAAGGTGTTGACGCTGATGATGACACCCTAACATTTGAATGGGTACAAATTGACGGCGAACCTATTGCTCTGTCATCCTATAACGTGGCAGAACCAACATTTATGGCTCCAGATGTAGTTAATGGCCAAATCAAAGTTTTGACATTTACCCTTACTGTAACAGACTCATCAGGTGCAAGTAGCTCTGATACTGTTGAAGTCGTTGTAAACCCTGTTAACCACATTCCTATGGTCAGTGCAGGAAGAGATCAAGTCACTTTCAAGTCTGTTAATGTAGTTACTCTAGTTAGCAGCGCTTTAGATCCTGACGGCGATTCCTTGACTTATAGTTGGACTCAGGTAGGAGGTCAACCATTAGAATTATCCACAACCCATGGAAAATATCTAACCATTCTTCCAATGCATATTGATTATTCTCAAACCAATCCACTTACATTCCAATTAACTGTAGATGATGGATTTGGTGGCTCTGCAAGTGACACTGTAAGCGTTTACCCACTTTCCGGTCTTCTTTCTAATAGATTGATTTCAATTGAAGCAGGTTCAATGCAAATTGTAAAAGAAGGACAAACAGTTTCACTTAGTGCAACTGGACAAACAGCAAACGGACTACCAATCAGCTACTCTTGGGTTCAACTAATTGGTACTGGAGTACAACTTGACTCATACACTGGTTCATCTGTTCAATTTACAGCTCCTCAACTTCCTGATGAGACTGAAATGATTCTATCATTCCAAGTCACAGGTTACTCTCCTGGAAATGGTTGGGCAAATGCATTGGCATTAGTTAAAGTAATTCCTGCAAATGGCTCTCCTATAGCTGATGCAGGTCCAGATCAAAGTGTATCTGAAAATGTTCACGTTAAATTAATTGGAACTGGAACTGATCCTGATAATGATAAATTACGATATTCTTGGACACAAAAATCTGGAATGACGACTGAACTTTATGAGCAGGCTACATTCTCTGTCTATTTCTTTAGTCCTAACATTAGCACTCCTTCTGAAACATTAACTTTTGAGCTAACTGTTACCGATTCACAAGGTAATACTGACAAAGATGATGTTAATGTAACAATTAGCACTGTTAACTTGCCACCAAGAGCATCTGCTGGTCCAGATAGAAAAGTAATTGGAGACTCTAATGTCTCTGTCACCGGTCTGTGCACTGATCCAGAGAATGGTCCAGTAACATATTCTTGGAAACAGATTGCAGGTGAGAGTGTAACATTTGATACCACTAAACCATCATTTTCATTCAAGGCCCCATCTGTAGTTTCTGGTGAAACTAAACGAATGGTATTCCAATTAACCGTAAAGGACTCTGAAAATCAGAGTGGCTCTGATCAATTAATTATCATGGTAGTTCCGGCAAACAGTGCACCTATTGTTGATGCAGGTGTTGATCAAAGTGCAAATGAAAATACCACATTAAACTTGATGTGTACCGCAACTGATCCTGACGGAGACATGATTAATGTTTCATGGTCTTCATCTAGCAGTGAAGTTGTAATTGCCAACGCTGGCTCTCTAAGCACCACAGTGCAATTACCAGCAGTAGTTAAAGATCAAGTAATTACTATGACATGCAGTGCAACTGACGGAAAACTATCCTCATCTGATAGCATGAAGATTAGTGTTGTAAACACATTGAATCTCCCAATTGTAGCAGATGCTGGTGCCGATCAAATTGTAAATGAGCATGTCAAAGTTTCACTAGATGGCAGCAAGAGCAATGATCCTGAAGGCCAAGATCTATCATACATGTGGAGCCAAGTATCTGGCGAGCCAGTTGTATTGTCATCAGTATCTTCAGTAACACCATCATTTACATCTCCAACTGTAGCTAATAATGAAATCAAAGTACTAGTCTTTGAACTAAAAGTATTTGATGACAATGGCAGAGAAGGCGTTGACACTGTAACAATTACAGTTGATCCAGTAAACGCAGCCCCAACTGCAAAAGCATCTGCAAAACAATCTTAATTCTAAATTTATTTCAAATCTAGTTTATTTCATAAATATTGTATTTTCAGTTGATTTAATTTTATTACTTTAAGCGATAAATACAAAAGATTGGTTGGCAAGGTATTTTGTGGAGACAAAGTCATCAATTCCTGCAGTTATTTGTTGTCGTGGTGAAATCCATATGGATTTGATAATTTTTTAAAAACTGATATGACCACATTTTCTACAACTGATACTGCCATTTTTAGAGTATTCATGGTTGCAATTAGTTTGGCTAATTTTTAAAACAGAATCATTTGATTCAATGTATTTCTCTGATGATACAATTGCATTTTTTTCTAATGCATTAGTATAGAATTCATAACAACTCGTAGAACAAAATAGTGCATTTTTTGCACTGAATATTTTTCTACAATTTCTGCAACTTTTCATGTTGCTGTTTGCTCATTAATTGATTTAAAGTATGAGAAAATTAGATTAAGCTAATTAGCACTAGATACCTTTCTAGAATTATCCTTTATACTAATATAGAAAAAATTATGAACTTGCCAATTCACTCTGAATGTGGTACTTCAAAAAGTAAATGAACTTAGTTTTGATGATGCTAAAAAACACACTAAAATTATTACCAGCATAATAAATGATCTTTCAGACTCGCATTTTGTATATCTAAACTCTGATGTTTAGCTGAAGCTATTTAGCTGTGCCTATTTTTCCTCATGTATTTATAATATAACGATGTTATGTCAAACATGTCTACTGAAAATCTAAACATGGATTATTCAAAATATGATTTTAAAGATTCAACTGACTTGTATGTGCATCTAAGCAAGAAAGGTCTCTCAAAAGATACTGTTATTGCTATTAGTAAAATGAAAGATGAGCCACAATGGATGCTTGATTTTAGATTACGATCTTATGAAATTTTTATGAAAAAGCCAATGCCAACTTGGGGCGGTGATCTGAGTGTTATTGATTTTCAAAATATTTACTATTATGCAAAGGCTACTGAAAAAACTGAAAAGAACTGGGATGATGTTCCAGCAGAAGTAAAAGCAACTTTTGATAAACTAGGAATTCCAGAAGCTGAAAAGAAATTCTTGGCAGGTGTTGGCGCACAATATGAATCCGAAGTTGTTTACCATAGTTTGAGAGAAGACTTGGCAAAACAAGGTGTCTTGTTTTTGGATACTGATTCTGCACTAAAAGAATATCCTGAAATTTTCAAAAAATATTTCGGTAAAATAATTCCACCAGAAGATAACAAGTTTGCAGCACTAAACAGCGCAGTTTGGAGTGGTGGATCATTTATCTACATTCCACCAGGAGTCAAAGTCGACATGCCGCTGCAAGCATACTTTAGAATTAATGCAGAAAACATTGGACAATTTGAAAGAACATTGATCATAGCTGATGAAGGCTCTGAAGTCCATTACATTGAAGGATGCACTGCACCAGTTTATTCATCCGAGTCTCTGCATTCAGCAGTAGTTGAACTAGTAGCTCACAAAGATGCAAAATTACGATACACAACAATTCAAAATTGGAGTAGTGATGTATACAATCTAGTTACCAAACGTGCGTATGCATATGAGGGTGCAACAGTAGAATGGATTGATGGTAACATTGGTAGTAAACTTACAATGAAATATCCTGGAATCTATTTGTTAGGTGAGAGAGCATATGGTGAAACACTATCAATTGCTTTTGCAGGAAAGGGACAACACCAAGATACTGGTGCTAAAATGGTTCATCTTGCACCAAACACCACATCAAAAATTACCTCAAAATCTGTGAGCAGATTAGATGGCAGATCAACATACAGAGGATTACTTAATGTTGCAAAAGGTGCAACTAATGTCAAATCTACTGTAAGATGTGATGCATTACTGCTAGATGATACATCAAAAACTGATACTTATCCTTACATGGAAATTAATCAAGAAGACGCTACAATTACACATGAAGCAACTGTAGGAAAAATCGGAGATGAACAAATCTTCTATCTTATGACCCGAGGTTTCACTGAAGAAGAAGCATTATCTCTAATTGTAAATGGATTCATGGAGCCATTTACAAAGGAATTGCCTATGGAATACGCCGTAGAACTAAACAGACTCATCAAGCTAGAGATGGATGATTCAGTGGGTTAATCCACTAGATTTCAATTTAGGTTAATCATGTCTCAAATACTCTCAAAAATTAATTCTCGTCACGTAGAAGAAATATCCACATCACAAAATGAACCTGACTGGTTAAAACAATACAGACAGAATTCATTATCTCTTTATGATACTTTGCCTCTTGAGACATCTCCATTATACAACAAATACACTGATGCAAAAAAAATGGATCCACAACAAATTTCTTTTTCAACTTCTACTGCTAATGCAATACCAAGTTTTCTTCAAAAAAGATTACATGAATTAGAAAAAGAAACTTGCATTATACAAATCGGAAGCAACACACACAAAATTCACATCTCAGATGAGTTAAAATCAAAAGGACTAGTTATCACTTCTATTAATGAAGCAATAAAGAATAGTCCTGAACTAGTCAAAAAAGCACTGGAGGCATCAAACTCAAAAGAAGATAAATTCACTGCACTAAATAATGCCGCATTTAATTCTGGAATATTCATTCACATACCACGTAATTTGGTATTGGAAAAACCAATTCATATCTTATATTGCTTATCTGATGACGGAATTTCAACTATTGCTAGAAATGTCATTTTTGCAGATGAGAGTAGTAAGGCAACAATTGTTCAAGAATTGTATTCTTCTAAAGCAGAAAAACAGCAAGCATATCTTGAATTGTTAAACACAAACATTGCCCAAAACGCACAACTTGATATTACAACATTGCAAATGATGGATCAAACCACAGTTAATTTCTCTACTAGAAGAACTGATTTGGGGCAAGATTCAAAAGTTAATTGGTACTCTGGCTTGTTTGGCTCTATGTTGTCTAGGTACAAAATAGAATATTTTCTCAATGGCACTGGCGCATCTGCCAATGATTCTGAAGTAATATTTGGAAACAACGAACAATCTTTTGATATTCAAACAAATGTGAATCACGAAAGTCCATCCACTGATGGCAGGGTTGTAGAAAAATCAATCTTGAGAAATAAATCTAAATCTCTTTTCAAAGGAATGATTAGAATAAAAGAAAAAGCCACAAAATCAAACTCCTTTTTGTCAGGCCGCTCCATTTTGCTTGATAAAGATGCAAAATCTGATGCCATTCCTGGCTTGGAAATTTTTACAAATGATGTCAAAGCAACTCATTCTGCATCTGTTGCTCAAATTGACGAAGAACAGATCTTCTATCTTAGAACCAGGTGTCTAAGTAAGGAAGAAGCCGAAAGGACAATTATTGAAGGATTTTTAGAACCACTATCAAGAAAAATGTCATATCAAGTACGAGCATGGATTGCTTACTTGATTGAATCTAAATGGGATTCACGTGAATTGACAATTAACACTGATGAAGAATTAACAAAGTTTGTTGAAATTGAAGAGACACGTTACAACGAAGATTCTGAAATTGAGCAGCATTACAAGTACAGGTGATAATCTTGGTTCAATGGATAAAAGCTTGCAAATTAGATCAAGTAAAAACTGGTCAGTTGTTTGGATTTTCTTATAATGATAAAAAAATCCTTTTGGCAAATCAAAAAGGAAAAATTTATGCAACTGATTTGATTTGCACTCATGCCGACGCTGATCTTTCAACAGGATTTCTTAGTGAAGAAGGTGTACGATGTCCCTTACACCTCTCTGTTTTTAATTTACAAAGTGGAAAGCCTGAAAATCTCCCTGCAGAAATTCCACTAAAAACATACAATGTTAAAATAGATCAAAATGAGATCTACGTGGAGGTTTAGAAATGCAAAGTGTACAAACATCTTTTGAAAATTTACGAAAAGATTTTCCTATTTTACAAAGAACTGTAAGGGATAACAAGACACTTGTCTATTTGGATAATGCATCTACAACACAGAAACCGAATCAGGTAATTGACGCAATCAACGATTACTATAGAAACCATAATGCAAACATCCACAGAGCAGTCTATGCATTGGCAGAAGAGGCGACTGAACTTTATGAGGCAACAAGAGACAAGATTGCAAATTTTATTAATGTAAAAAATAGAGAAGAAATTATTTTTGTCAGGGGTACCACTGAGGCAATAAATCTAGTTGCATATGCGTGGGGAAGAACACATGTCAAAAAAGATGACATCATAGTTACAACAGAATACGAACATCATAGCAATATTGTGCCTTGGCAACTCTTAACTCAAGAAAAGGGTGCCAAACTAGAATACATTGGAATGGATGATAATGGTGAATTAATCTTAGATGATCTTGACAAATATCTTGCTACAGGCAAAGTCAAACTTGTAACATTTAGTCTAATGTCTAATGTACTTGGTACTATTACCGATGCTGAAAAAATAATTTCAAAATGTAAAGAATACGGAGTATTGACTTTGATTGATGGGGCTCAAGCAGTTCCTCACATGCCTGTAGATGTTGAAAAATTAGGCTGTGACTTTTTTGCATTTTCTGGTCATAAGATGCTGGGTCCTACGGGAATTGGGGTTTTATGGGTAAGAAAATCAGTTCTACAAACAATGAATCCATTTCATGGTGGTGGCGACATGATAAGAGAAGTTCACAAATATGAAACGACATGGAATGATTTACCATACAAGTTTGAAGCTGGTACTCCAAACATAGCAGATGTCATTGGATTCGGAGCTGCAATAGACTATCTTACAAAACTTGGAATGAATAATGTACGAGAACATGAAATTGAATTGACAAATTATGCTATTGAAAAATTGTCTCAGGTAAATGGACTAACAATCTATGGAACCAAAGATATCTCAAAACGAGGCGGTGTAATATCATTTAATTTTGCAGATGTTCATCCTCACGATGTAGCACAAATAATAGATGAAGAAGGGATTGCTGTAAGATCTGGACATCACTGTGCTCAAGTATTGATGGAAAGACTAAATGTTGCAGCTACATCTAGGGCAAGTTTTTACATTTACAATACTAAAGAGGAAGTAGATTCATTGATTAACTCATTAAACAAAGTTGCGAGGATATTCAAACTATGAGCAGTAATGCAGACATTTATCATGAAATGATAATTGATTATTCAAGAAATCCAGTCAATTATGGCACAATAGAAAATCCAGATGTTACATTTCATGACTCAAATCCCCTATGTGGTGATAGTATTGACATTGATATGAAAATTGTTGATGACAAAGTATCTGACATTAAATTTCATGGCAAGGGATGTGCCATTTGCATGGCATGCTCTTCTGTACTGACTGAAATTACAAAAGGCAAGGGAATTGAAGAAGTAAGAAATATCACTAAACACGATGTCTTAAGTGAATTGGGATTGGAAAATCTACAGGCAGTACGAATAAAATGTGCATTGCTCTCTCTTAAGGTGCTAAAATCTGCACTTTATTCATATCTTGGAAAACATATGAAAGATTCTCAAGATGTAGATAAGTTAAAAGAAGAGGCAGCCAGCTTATACTAGTATGGGTAATTTTACTCCTGCAACTCCAATTCAACTTCAAATCAGAAAAATTATTTTTGAAAATCATAATGGCGCTGATGAAAAATTCACCAACGATGAAATTTTTGAGAAAATAAAACAAAATGGGGATTTGGATCCTTCATGGATTATAGATGATATAGAATCATATTTTCATGAACTTTGTGATTCTGGCCTTGCCAGAAACATCGCACAAAATTTCACAACTATTTGGCTCAAGCTATTTGATCCTATGGAGAAACGCCATTGCAATGCTTGTAATTCAGATGTGTATCTTGGTGTATCTGAAAAACAAATTTGTCCAAACCCTACTTGTAAATCATCTATTTAGATCTGTGTTTGATAGCTGCATCTTCTAGTGCTTTTATCATTGGAAGCTTTTCACCAGTAAGATAAAGGACTAGTGCACCACCTGCGGTACTGATATGATCTATTTTTTCTGCTAATCCGTATTTTTTTAATGCAGATGTTAGATGACCCCCACTTACTATTGTAGTTGCCATGGAATTTGCAACTGCAGTGAGCAATCCCTTTGTTCCATAGCTAAAGTTCTCTTTTTCAAAAAATCCTGCAGGACCACTTATGAAAACAGTTCCTGCACCTGCAATTAATTTTGAATAATGCTCTACTGTTTTAGGTCCTAGATCATAAATTTTGTCTCCTATCTCAAGCTCTCTTACATCCATCTCTACTCTCTCACCGTCTTTGTCAATTGCAATATCTACTGGAGTGGAAAATACGTCTGGGTATTCTCCAATCAGAGAATGAGCTTTTGCTACTACCTCATCTTCTCTTTTAATTCCAAGTGGATATCTTATTCTTCCCTGTGCACGCATGAAAACATTCCCGATCAATCCTGTTAATAATACGTGGTCTGCACGACCGTTTTGAATCAATAATTTGATTGCCTCTAATCTATCTGAAACCTTGGAGCCTCCAAGCACAATCACATGTGGTGCCTTTGCTACTGTCATAATTTCGTCAAGATTTCTTACCTCTCTTTCAACAATTCGTCCTGCGGATGCCGGTAAGACATGTGGAAATCCTACTATTGATGGATGTGATCTATGTGCACTAGGAAATGAATCCAACACACAAAGATCAAATAATTTTGATAACCTGCTTACCATGATGGTATTTGCAGCTTCTTGTGGCGTAAATTCATAATTTTCTTCAGCACATAAACGTAAATTATCTAACAATAATATTTCACCATTTTTTAAATTCTTTATTTCATTTTGTGCTGCAATCCCTATGACATCTTCAACATACTTTATTTTTTTACCAATTAATTTTTCAAGAACTTTTGCATGTTTGTCCATTCCAGTATAGTCTTTGTTTCCTACTCTTCCTTGATGAGAAGCGACAACTAGTTTTGCCTCTTCTAACGATTTTATTGTCTCTATTGCCTCTTCAATACGTTTTGTCCCTGAAATCTCCATTGTTTCAGGATCTATTGGACAATTCATATCCACTCTCAAAAAAACCGTTTTACCTTTCAGGTCAAAATCATCCAGTGTGAGTACCTTCACGACTTTTCTATTCTCCCCTTGGTTAAATTCTTTGAGCCGATCATTTTTGTTATGATTTAATATTTACCAGATAAATTATTTTCAATACTTATCTACTTGAGAAAAATTAAAAATAACATGCTTGAGGTTTACTTAATTGCAGAATTGGATTTTTGATATTAGGTCACGTTCATTTGTTTTACTTGTAATTTCATTTGTCGTTATATCCATGTTAGTTTATTTTCATATAACTGACAGTTTTGATAATCTTGTAATTTCAGCTGTTGCCGATATCGTTGGAAACCCTTCATTGGATATCGTAATGCAGATCATTACAGAAAGTGGTGATACGATTTGGATGTTGGGTTTTGGTATTTTGATGCTTTTAATTAAAAAAACTAGGAGAATTGGAATCACTCTGATGATTTTGATTGTTTTGTCCACTCTGCTTACTGGATACATAAAGTGCGGAATTGACAGGGATAGGCCTGACTTTGATTATGAAGGTACATCATTTCCTGTAAAAATCAGTCGTGATACATTTGCATTATTCTGCGAAGGCGGATATGACGCATCTTATCCTTCTGGACATGCAGCAAGGGCTATTATTTTTGGTATTATCCTTGGATATGCCTTATCTGAAAGATTTCCTCGAGGTGCATACCTGATGCTTCTGTATCCTCTATTGGTGTCTATTAGTCGAGTTTATGTTCTTCAGCATTTTCCAATGGATGTTATTGGCGGAACTATTCTTGGTGTACTGCTAGCTGGTGTAATGGCTAAAAGAACAAAACTGTACCAAATATTTGAAAAATCAAAAACCTAATTCTGTCAATCCTTTGTTACTGATCAAAACTATGGCATAATGATTTTCATCATAATGATATGTCCAATATCTTATGTCTCGTATCTCATTTTTTTGTCTAAGCCCATAAGTGACTCCTGTAGTCACTGTATACCCTATTCTTTTTGCAAGTTTTGATTCTTTTGGCATCAAAACTCTGAATCCTTCTTTTCTGTTGTTAAATCCTAACTTCACCATATCTTCAACTGCATCTGATGCATCTTTGACATCTTTTAGATCATATGTTTTTGATACTGGTAAATCTTTTGGATGAAAATCCATTCTTTTTTATTAGTTCTCTTTACTAATATTTTTTTCAAAAAATCGATTTTTGCGATCAATGTATGTTAATTTTGTTAACTGGTAAGTCAAATCATGATTATATTCACAACTTAACCGACCACTCTGTCTTTATCCAATCGTTGACCTCTTTAGAAAAATTGATAATCAAACTAAGACAAAAAAAACAAGCAGCAACTAATCTTAGGAAAAAAGCTGAAAGACAACTACAGCAAGTACGATCACTTGAAAGAAGATCTTCATCTGGTTTGAATTCAATAGATCGAAAAATTGAATCTGAAAAAGAGGATGCAACAGATGTATCTGGAGTTTTAAATCAAAAGACATCTCAATTGGAAAGTATTGAAAGACTGGTTCTAGCAGCTCATGACCACCTCAACCGTGAAAAAGAGGCACTTAGTCAAGCAGAATCAGAAGTGGAATTTGCTAAAAATCCTGAGGAAGAACAGTATGCCAAATCACGATTAAGTACAATACATGACCGTATCCAAGAGTTAGAATTTGAGATAAAAAACAGGGAAAAAACAGCAAAAAAGATTGCCGAAGATGTTGCCAAATACAATGAGATTAAATCAAAAATTAGCACAAAAATTCAAAATCAATCTAAATCAAAGCCATCATTACGTGAAACCCTTAGTTCCAGCCACAAGGCAGCTGAAAAGTTTGTTAAAGAACTAGAACATAAAACTAGAGCCGAAGAGTCTGTTGCAAAAGCACTCGAGAAAGCAACTCTTGACCTTCAAGCATTACTTGCAAAGAAAGCAACA
>SXGQ01892371.1_pt1 | contig 16741 bp, 7 predicted proteins | sample 3178371 | NCBI WGS metagenome assembly SXGQ01 (sample SAMN11356859, study PRJNA531348) | freshwater metagenome | isolation source: freshwater sample F1-20 | place: China: Fuxian Lake, Yuxi | collected 2017-12-25
CCATTCTCGCCCCGGCCCCTTGTTCCCCCTCCCCTCCAAGCCAACGAAAAACCGCATTTGAAGACTCCTAAAAACACGCTTCCCAAAAGAAAAAACTTGAATGACTACATGCCTGTAATCTGGGGTAACGGTCTTCGCCTCCTGCCAATCGCTAAGATATCACCCACTACCACACCATGAGCTCCTACCCCAAAACCGGATCCAAAGCCCCAACCTTCACAGCCAACGCCATCGGCGGCGATTACACGACCGCAACCCCAGTTAAACTCTCCGACTTCAAAGGCCGCACTCTCATCCTCTATTTCTACCCCAAAGACGACACCCCCGGCTGCACCAAACAAGCCTGCGCCCTCCGCGACTCCTGGGCCGATCTCTCATCCAAAGCCACCATCCTCGGCGTCAGCATCGATCCCATCAAAAGCCACGAAAAATTCATCCGCAAACACAGCCTCCCATTCCCCATCCTCAGCGACGAGGACCAGAAAATCGTCACCGCATACGGCGTCTGGGTCGAAAAAAGCATGTACGGAAAAACCTACATGGGCACCGAACGTTCCACCTTCATCATCACCCCGGATCAGAAAATCAAAGCCGTCCTGCCCAAGGTGAAACCCGAAGAACACCTCGCCCAAATCCTCGCTCTGATTTAGCCCCCTCGATCTAACAAATCATCCCAACAAATCGGCGAACCGCCTCTCCGCATCCTGATAGATCGCCGCCTTCGCCCGGTCCGGCTGTAACGCCGCTCCCTCGGATGCCTTGCAAAACACCGCCTGCATCCCTGCCAGATCATTCCCCGCCGCCCCAGCCGCTATCAACGCCGCTCCCAGCGCCGCCGAATTGCTCACCTCCAACCGCTCCACCGGTGCTTGGAAAACATCCGCCACCAACTGCGCGATCCCGTTGTTCTTGGATGCCCCACCCGTCAAACGGATCCCGTCCGTATCTGTCTCCATCCACCGAGAGTGCAAACGCATGTTCAGGAACTGCCCCTCTAACAAAGCCCTCACCCGCAACTCCGCCGTCGCACTCTCCTCAAAAGCCTCCACCGGCCCGTCAAAATCCCGCCGCGGCGTGATCTCCGGCCCGTAAAACGGCAACATCAGATTCCTCCCCGCGTATCCCGCGCTCGCCGCCAACGCTTCCTGCTCGAACGCCGACCAATCAACACCCAACGCATCCCGCATCGCTTCCCGCGCCAACGACCCGTTCCGGAAACAAATCAGCGACATGAACCCGCCCGCCGGATTCCCGAAAACATGCCCGAACCCCTGCGGATCCGTCTTCGGCCCCGGCATCGCCGCGAAAAACGTGTCACTCGTCCCTAACGAAATCACCACATTCCCCGCCGCCGTCGCACCCATCCCCACCAACGACGCCGGATTGTCACCCGTAAACAACGCCACCTCGCAGTCCGCCGAGAATCCATACTTCCGAACCAACCACGACGAAACCTTCCCCTGCACCTCCGTCGCCGCCGCTGGATCTAACAAACGATCCCCGAGCCCCGGCGCGGTCGCCTCTAACAAAACCGGATCCCACCCCCGCGTTTCCAAATTCATCAGATTCATCCCCGCACCATCCCCGAAATCAATCGGAACCGATTTCCCGGCCATCACCGATCCAATGAACGAACTCACCAAATGAATCCGCGCCGTTCGCCCATACCCCTCCGGATCCTGCTTCCAGAAACGCCGGATCTGCGGCCCCGTAAATCGCTCGATCGCCACCGATCCAGACCGCCGGCAAACCTCCGCCGCACCTCCCGCCGCCGCCGTGATCTCCGAACACTCCTCACCCGTCGAAGTATCCATCCAGATCGGCGCCGTCGACCTTGTTAGAGCCGGTGCCAGTTGCTCCGCCAACGGCACGTCCACCGCCAACCCCGCCAACCTCTCATCAAACGTCCCGTCCAGATACACCGACCCATGCTGCTGCCCGGAACCCGCGATCATCCGGATCGCCGAAACATCCACCCGCTCCGCCAACCTCCCTAACAGCATCTCCAGCGCCTCCAGCCACATCCGCGGATCCGAATGCACCTCGCCCCTCTCCCCACCCGGAATGAACCCGCTCGGGCACCCGTAATGCGGCAGATCCGCCCCGAAATTGACCGAAACCTGACTGACAATCAACCCCGCCGAGGGGTCGATGACAACAGCCGTGATGGATTGCGTGGAGGAATCAAGTCCGAGAAACATGCCCGGACTTTCTCCCGTCCACGCGGCGATTCCAAGCCGAAGATCACCTCTCCCGCCCACGAAACCCGCCAAGAAATCTCACGAAAAGAGACCCGCCCGCTCACGCCTTCACCAACAGGCTCGTCCCAGTCATCGGCGCGGGCTTCGCCAAACCCATCATCTCCAACAACGTCGGAGCCACATCCGCCAGTATCCCGTTCCGCATCGAATACCCTGCCGCATCACCCGCCACATACAGGATCTCCACCAGATTCGTCGTATGCGCCGTGTTCGGCGAGCCATCCGCATTCCGCATGAACTCGCAGTTCCCGTGGTCCGCCGTGATCAACAGCTTCCCACCCAACCGCAACGTCTCCTCCACCACCGCCTTCACACACGCATCGATCGTCTCCACCGCCTTGATCGCCGCCTCCACCACACCCGTGTGCCCCACCATGTCCGGATTCGCGAAATTCAAAATCACCAGATCATAATCCTTCAGCTTGCTCACCACTGTATCCGTCACCTGCGGCGCGCTCATCTCCGGCTTGAAATCATACGTCGCCACATCCTTCGGCGATGGAATGATGAACCGGTCCTCCCCCGCATTCGGCTGCTCCTCACCACCATTGAAGAAATACGTCACGTGCGGATACTTCTCCGTCTCCGCAATCCGCATCTGCGTCTTGCCCGCGGCCGCAACCACCTCGCCTAACACCTCCACCAGCTTGTCCGGCGCGAAAATCGCCGGGCACCCGTACTTCTCGTCATACTCCGTCAGCGTCACATACTCAACCTTCGGCACCACCCCACGGTCGAAACCGTCGAAGTCCTGATAGAGAAACGCCTCCGAAAGCTCGCGCGCACGATCCGCTCGGAAGTTGAAAAACAACACCACATCCCCGTCACGCACCCGCTGCTTGCCCACCTCCGTGAAAACCATCGCCGGCATGAACTCGTCCGTCTTGTCCAAACGATAGTAATCCGCAACCGCCTCACTCGCCAGAATGTCGCGCCGCTCACCCTTCCCATGCACGATCGCATCCCACGCCAGCTTCACACGATCCCACCGCTTGTCCCGATCCATCGCGAAATACCGGCCCACCACCGTCGCCACCCGCGCACCGCACTTCGCCACCTCATCCTCCACCTTCGCCAAATAACCGGCACCACCACTCGGAGAAGTATCCCGCCCGTCCGTGATCGCATGAATGAAAATGTCATCCACCCCCGCCTCCTTCGCCAACCGCACCAACGCGATCAACTGATCCTGATGGCTGTGCACACCACCATCGGAAACCAATCCCACAAAATGCAATCTCCCCGCCTTCGCCTTCTCCATCGCCACCTTGAAAACCGCATTCCCGCTGATCTCACCATCCACGATCGCCTTGTTGATCCGCGTCAGATCCTGATAAACGATCCTCCCCGCGCCCAAATTCAAATGCCCCACCTCCGAGTTGCCCATCTGCCCGTCCGGCAATCCCACATCCATCCCCGAGGCACTCAGAAAACTCTTCGGATACCCCGCCAAAACCTCGTCGTGAAACGGCTTCTTCGCCAACAACACCGCATTCCCATCCTGAATTGCGGTTTCCTTCCCGCCGGGATTGTGCCCCCAGCCATCGCGAATGATCAAAACTACCGGTTTCTTGGCCATGACGACGCGCGTTTACCCCCCACCCCCGCCCCCGGCAAGGCCGGAATGAAACCAATCCCGCAACAAACTTTCTTCTAAGCTTCCTCCATTTCGTGTGTCATTCCTCCACATGAAGGCCATGCTCCGCTTGATTCTCCTCGCCATCCTTCCCTCCGCGCTCTTCGCCCAGGATGCCGCTCCCCTCCGCAAGGAGCACGAAAGCCTCATCAAACGCGGCCTCTGGCGCGAAGCCGTCACCCACTACCAGCAGAAACTCATGCCCATCTCGGACAACCAATCCGGCCAGGACCTCGAAAAATCCATCAACGCCCTCGGCCGCCTCAACGCATGGAGCGAGTTCGACGCCCTCGTCGAAACCTCCATCACCGCTCACGCGGAAAACCCTCACCTCCTCCTCAGCGCCGCCACCGCCTACGCCAACGCCCCACACGCCGGCCGCATCATCGCCGGAGAATTCTCCCGCGACCCACGCGCCCAATTCGGCCGCACATGGTTCGATCCAAACGACCCGAACGCCACCGCCAGCGCAGGCGAATCCGTCACCACCGACTTCCGCGACCGCGTCCGCTCACTCCAACTCCACCGCGCCGCCCTCGCCGCCGCCCTGGACGATCCCACCCGCGTCATCATCTGGAACCACCTCGCCAACACCCTGAAAAACACCGACGTCTGGAAACTCCAAACCCTCACCTCGCTCGACACCCTCCCCGAATGGTCCGAACCCGGACCCGAAGGCGGAACCGAAGGCGCTCCATGGACCCCGACCGGCCCGCTCCTCTACGAAGTCCCCGCCTCATGGGAAGCCTCCAAAAACGACGGCGAACGCTGGCGCTTCGCCCTCGCCGAACAAGCCCGCCTCGACCCATCCAAACAACCCGCCATCACCCTCGAACTCGCCCGCTTCTCCCAATCACAGTTCGGCACCGAGACCCTCTCCTCCTTCTCCTGGTGGCAAAACCGCGACCCGGAATCCGCCAAAGGCATCCTCGAAATCGACACCCTCGCCAACGACGAATCCCTCGCCAAAACCTCCGATGGCATCCGCCGCTTCACGCTCCCCGTCGCCCACCACTTCATCGCCCTCTATCAATCCATCCTAACAGACAAATCCGTCGGAGGAACTGCCGGCGATGCCCTCACCGAAGTCTTCCTCAACCGCCGCCAATACGACAAGGCCCGCGAAAATCTCGAAACCACCATCAAACTCCACGGCCCCGGCGACAACAACTCCCGCAAGGACCTCCTCCAACAAATCACCGGCAACTGGGGCCGCTTCGAAACCGCAACCCACGTCCCATCCGGCACCAAACCCCAAATCCCCCTCATCTTCCGCAACGCCTCCAAAGTCACCCTCACCGCCTCACCCATCGATCTCGATGCCCTTCTCAAGGACTGCACCGATCACCTCAAATCCAACCCCCGCGAACTCACCTGGGACCGCCTCCAGCTCGACTACTTCGCCAACCGCCTCATCCAACAAAACCGCTCGAAGTTCATCGGCAAACCCACCGCCACCTGGGAAATGCCTCTAACACCCCACGAGAAACACCGCGACACCCGCACCAACGCCGAAGTCCCGCTGGATCAAGCCGGCGCCTGGTGGATCACCGCCAAAATGGACAACGGCAACGAATTCCACACCGTCGTCTGGATCGTCGAGTCCGTCCTCGTCCGCCGCGATGTCGGCGGAAACATCCAATGGTGGGTCGCCGATGCCACCACCGGCGCTCCCATCCCAAACACCGAAATCTCCTTCTTCGGCTACCGCACCGAACACCTCGAACCCAAAGTCCCCCTCGCACGCCGCATGAACGTCCACGTCAAGGAGTTCAAACGCACCACCGATGCCGATGGCCGCATCCTCATCAAACCCGCCGACGCCGACCCCCAATTCCAATGGACCGCCATCGCCCGCCCCAAAGGCATGGCCCCCGCCTTCCACGGCTTCTCACACCTCACCCCGCAGGAACCTCAACTCCAAAACGCCAACCGCAGCATCACCTACGGCATCTCCGATCGCCCGCTCTACAAACCCGGCGACACCATCCACCTCAAGTTCATGCTCCGCGAAACCGGATACTTCGAACCCAACGAAACCAAATACGCCCTCCAAAACGGCACCCTCACCCTCTTCAACGGCCGCGGCGAGGAAGCACTCAAAATCGAAAACCTTACCACCGACGACCTCGGCACCATCGAAACCTCCGCCATCATCCCCAAAGACGCACCCCTCGGCACCTGGCGCGCCGTCTATCAGATCTCCAACATCATCTCCGCCCACCTCACCTTCCAGGTCGAGGAATTCCGCAAACCCGAATACGAAGTCACCGTCGAAGCCCCCGCCGAACCCGTCAAACTCGGCGACTCCTTCACCGCCACTGTCAAGGCCACCTACTTCCATGGTGCTCCTGTTAGAAACGCCACCGTCGAGGTCACCGTCACCCGCGAATCCCTAACCGAACGCTGGTTCCCCGCCTACCGCTGGGACTGGCTCTACGGAAAAGGCGCATGGTGGATCGGCTCCCAGGCATCATGGCACCCCACCTGGAATCGCTGGGGCTGCATCCCGCCAAATCCTCCATGGTGGCAGGGCGACCGCTGGACTCCGGAGGAAATCGTCCTCGAACAAACCCTCCCCATCGGCCCCGATGGCACCGCAAAAATCACCATCGATACCGCCCTCGCCAAACAAATCCACGGCGATATGGACGCCCAATACTCCATCGAGGCCCGCGTCACCGATGCCTCACGCCGCGAGGAAAACGGCACCGGCACCGTCATCGCCGCACGCAAACCCTTCGAAGTCGCCGTCTGGACCAACCGCGGCCACGCCCACTCCGGCGATGCCATCGAAGCCACCCTCTCAGCCTCCACCCTCGCCGGAAAACCCGTCACCAAAGCCACCGGCTCCTTCATCCTCTATCAGATCTCCCGCGGCGATGGCGGCAAGATCCAGGAAAAGGAAATCCAGCGCTGGCCCGTCGAAACCGATGCCGATGGCAAAGCCACCCAAGCCTTCCCCGCCCCAGCCACCGGCCAATACCGCCTCGCCGCCACGCTCACCTTCAACAACGGCGAACCCGTCGAAGGCGCAACCCTCCTCAACATCCACAGCAAAGGAAAATCAGACCCCGCCAACTGGACCTTCGGCCCCCTCGAACTCATCCCGGACAAAACCGAATACTCCCCCACCGAGTCCGTGAAACTCCGCGTCAACAGCGACCGCGAAAACGCACACGTCTGGCTCTTCCTCCACATCGCCGGTGCCGCGGGCCGCGAGGCGAAACGCATCCAGCTCGATGGAAAATCCTCTGAAATCGAAATCCCCCTCGACCTCCGCGACATGCCTAACATGTTCCTCGAAGGCCTCTCCGTCCACGGCGCTCAGGTCCACACCGCCGTCCGCCAGATCCTCCTCCCGCCCGTCAGCAAAGCCATCGAAGTCACCCTCGAACCCGCCAAAAACCGCGTCAAACCCCGCGAAACATCGTCCCTCCGCATCACCCTCCGCGATGCCGATGGAAAACCCATCCAAGGCACCGCCATCCTCGCCATCTACGACAAATCCCTCGAAGCCATCACCGGCGGATCAAACGTCGCCCCCATCGTCGAAAACTTCTGGAACTGGAAGAACTTCTATCAGCCCCACACCCTCGGCGATTCCCTCCCCCACGCCGTCGGCACCCTCACCCGCCCCAAGGCCACCCCCATGCAACCCCTCGGCCGCTTCGGCGATGACGCACTCATGGAATCGGAAGGCGTTGCCTCCGACGGCGGCGGCGGACTCTTCTTCGCACGCGGCGCAAACCGCTTCGCGGACGCCGCCCCCGCAGCCCTCGCCACTCCCATGATGGAGAAATCCGCTCCCGGCATTCCTCCCGCTGGCGCCGGCGCGAACAACCCCATCCTCCTCCGCAAGGACTTCGCCGACCTCCTCAAATGGTCCGGCGCCATCACCACCAATGCCGATGGCACCGCCGATGTCCCCATCGAATTCCCCGACAACCTCACCACCTGGAAAGCCCGCGTCTGGACCCTCGCCTCAGGCACCCGCGTCGGCGAAGGCTCCGCCGAAATCATCACCTCCAAGGAACTCCTCGTCCGCCTCCAGGCCCCGCGCTTCCTCGTCGAACGCGATGAAACCCTTCTAACAGCAGTCGTCCACAACGACCACGACACACCCAAATCCGTCAGCGTCTCCATCGAACTCGATGGCGACAACCTCCAACCCGTCGATGTCGAACCACGCACCATCGAAATCCCCGCCCGCTCCGAAGCCCGCGTCGATTGGAAGGTCAAGGCTGCCCGCGAAGGCAACGCCACCTTCCGCATGAAAGCCGATTCCGGCGACGATGGCGACGCCGTCGAACGCACCCTCCCCGTCCTCGTCCACGGCATGCTCCGCCAGGACGCATGGAGCCGCGTCATCGCCCCCGAACAAAACGAATCCATCATCGAAATCGACGTCCCGGAACAACGCCGCCCGGAACAATCCAAACTCACCGTCCGCTTCTCCCCAACCATCGCCGGCGCCGTCGTCGATGCCATCCCCTACCTCGCCGCATACCCCCACGGCTGCACCGAACAAACACTCAACCGCTTCGTCCCCGCCGTCACCGCACAAAAGCTCCTCAAGGACATGGGCATCAACCTCGCCGAGGTCAAAGCCAAGCGCAACAACCTCAACCCCCAGGAACTCGGCGACTCCGCAACCCGCACTGCCCAATGGAAACAATGGCAGCAAAACCCCGTCTTCGACGAACTCGAACTCTCTAACATGGTCGATGCCGGCATCGAAAAACTCCGCGCCATGCAAAACGCCGATGGCGGCTGGGGCTGGTTCTCCGGCTTCCGCGAATACTCCTACCCCCACACCACCGCCGTCGTCGTCCACGGCCTCATCACCGCCAAAAACAACGGCGCGAACGTCCCAGACGACCTCATCCAGAAAGGCCTCGCCTGGCTCGCCGCCTCCGAGAAAAAGGAAACCGAAGCCCTCCAGCGCTGGGTCGATCACGAAGCCCTCCGCGCCGCCAAACGCAAGATTCCTAACAACAACCTCCCGGAAAAACGCCACGCCGATTCCCTCGATGCCTTCGTCCGCCTCGTCCTCGGCATGGCCGCACGCGATTCCGAACCCATGCTCGCCTTCCTCCATCGCGACCGCACCACCCTCCCCGTCTACGCCCTCTGCCTGTTGGGCCTCGAACACCACCGCAAGGAAGACGCCGCCCGCCGCGACGAAACCATGAAAATGATCTCCCAGTTCCTCAAACGCGACGACGAAAACCAAACCGCCTACCTCGACCTCGGAAACAACGGCTATTGGTGGTTCTGGTACGGCAGCGAGGTCGAAGCCCACGCCTGGTATCTCAAACTCCTCGCCGCCGTGAAACCCAACGACGCCGACACCCGCGGCCTCGTCAAATACCTCGTCAACAACCGCAAACACGCCACCTACTGGGACTCCACCCGCGACACCGCCTTCGCCATCGACGCCATCGCCACCTGGTTCAAAGCCACCGGCGAGGACGCACCCGAAATGGAAGTCGAAGTCCTCATCGGCGGCCAATCCAAACGCAAGATCTCGATCAACCGCGAAAACCTCTTCTCCTTCGATGGAACCGTCACCCTCACCGGAAACGACGTCACCACCGGCAAACACCAGATCACCATCAAGCGCACCGGCAAAGGCGCCGTCTACGCCAACGCATACCTCGAAATCTTCACCCTCGAAGACAAACTCCGCGCCGCCGGCCTCGAAGTCAAAGTCTCACGCCGCATCACCAAACTCATCCCCCTCGACCACGAAACCGAAGTCCCGGACTCCACCGGACTCATCGTCAAACAACAGGTCGAGCGCGTCCGCCGCGAGCCCCTCGAAGATGGTGCCACCGTCAAATCCGGCGACCGCATCGAAGTCGAACTCATCCTAGAATCCAAAAACGACTACGAATACCTCCTCTTCTCGGACGCCAAAGCCGCCGGCTTCGAAGCTCTCGATGCCCTCAGCGGATACATCAGCGGCCCCACCCTCTCCGCCTACATGGAACCTCGCGATCAATCCGTCGACTTCTTCATCCGCTCACTCCCCCGCGGCACCCACACCCTCCGCTACCAACTCCGCGCCGAAACCCCCGGAACCTTCAAAGCCCTCCCCGCCACCGCCGAAGCCATGTACGCCCCGGAACTCCGCGCCAACTCAGCCGACCACCTCCTCAACATCACACAACCCTAACACCCAAAAAATCCACTAAAACCCGAAAGATCTCCACAAAAACTTCTCACTTCTCACTCGGCACTCCCCCCAACTCCGCGACCTCCGCGCCTCCGCGCCTCCGCGTTTCCCTTCAAAAAGTCCTTCAACCTTCCACCTTCAACCTTCAACCTTCAACCTTCAACCTTCCTACTCCACCCAATCGTTCATCACCAACCGCACAATCTCCCATTGCCGGTTCTTCACCCCCTCCGGCGTCCCGCGGATCTCGAAAATCACCCGCCGCGAAGGCCCCGCCGAAAACAATTCGTCCAGCTGCTTCATCAACTCCTCGTTCCCCCGCGCCGCATAATACCGCATCATCGGCTCCACATCCGGCGAAAGCGCGTCAATCCCCCGCCATTCCACCTCGTCCTGATAGATACCGTTGTAGTAGCTGCCCTCCCCGGCGAACACCCGCACCGTCGCAGCCAGCACTTTTCCTGTTAGAACATCATCCCACGGCTCGCTGCAAAGCCTCGCGTAACTCGGAAAATCCACCCGCGCACCCAGTTCCGTCTGAGTCACCGTCAGAAGCCGCTTGCCGCCCCCTCCAAAAACCACCGCATAACGTCCCAACCTCGCTTCCTTCCCCGTGAAGAACGTCGAAAACTCATCCTCCAGCGCCAGCGCATTCACCGACTCCACCTCCTCCTTCGCCCCGGGACCCTTCTCAAAAAACTCCCGCATCACCCCATCCACCTTCTCCGGCTGCCTCACCCACTTCAACCGCTCCTCGTGCGATGTCGCCTTCACGAATCCATTCACCGCATCCATCGGCAACGCACCCTTCCAATCCTCCGCCCGAGCCTCCTTCTCCTCAGTTACCACCAACCTCGGCAAATTCGGACCCACCACCTCCGGTGCCTTCCGGAAAAACCCCTGCCGATACATCACCACCAAACCGCTCACCACCCCCACCGCCAACAACGCCGGCAAAATGATCGTATACATCAACACCGGCAAACTCATTCGCCGCTTCCCGAACCCATGCTCGGACGTCGTCCGCTTCAACACCCGCCGCTTCCGCTTGCCCGATGATCGCTTAACGGATTCATGGCTGGTCTCGTTCGGTGGATTCATGGTGCGGCGCAGTCCTAATCGACCCCTACCAACCTTGTCACGCGGCATCCTTCCGGAAATGACGCCGCCTTACCCCAAACGGGCAACTTGACCTCACACACGCCCTATCCCAAATTCCCCTCGATCGCGGAAAACCCAACCCATGCGCCTTCTCTTCATCCTCCTCGCAACCGTCGCGACCTCGCTCCTCGCCCACGGTCAAACCATCTCCATCCCCGATGGCGACTATCAGCTCCACTCCTCCCTCGCCAACACCACCGTCACCATGACCGGGCGCAGCGAACTCCGCCTCACCGCATCCTCAAACGTCATCTCCGGCTGCACCATCCACATGAACTCCACCGAAGCCTTCATCCGCTTCACCTCCGTCGTCCCATCCGTCGTCCAATCCACCTACCTCTCCCAACTCCGCGTCAACGGCGCTCCCGCCGCCCTCAACACCAACTGCCGCATCGTCCAGTTCGGCGAAGGCTCCGTCGTCATCTCCCAACCCGCGAACTTCTCACCACTCCAGGTCTTCACAGGCAGATACTTCACCGGAACCTCCGCCAACCTCAACCAATACACCGCCTACGGCGACTCCCAACTCGGCGTCCACTCCAACAACATCCGCTCCTTCAAACTCAAACGCGGATACATGGTCACCTTCGCCACCAATGCGAACGGAACCGGCCACAGCCGAAACTACATCGCACAGGACGGCGACCTCGAAATCAGCGCCCTAACCAGCGTCCTCGACCGCACCATCAGCTTCGTCCGCGTCTTCCCATGGCGCTGGGTCAGCAAAAAAGGCCTCGCAGGAAACGTCGGAAACAACCTCAACTCACGCTGGTGGTACAACTGGAACCTCGACCAAAACTCATCCCTCGACCGCGAATACGTCGCCATCCGCCAAAACCAATACTGGCCCAGCCTCTCCCAAAACTGGCAGTCGCGCGGCATCAACCACCTGTTAGGCTACAACGAACCCGACCACGCTGACCAAGCAAACATGTCCGTCGGCACCTCCATCTCCGCATGGCCGGACCTCCTCGCCACCGGACTCCGCGTCGGATCACCCTGCCCCACCGATGGCGGCCGCAACTGGCTCTACAGCTTCATGGACCAGGCAAACGCCAACAACTACCGCGTCGATTTCGTCGCCGTCCACTACTACTGGGGCTTCTCCAACGCCAACGACCCCGCCGGCGCAGCCAACCAGATGTACAACTTCCTCAAGGAAATCTACGACCGCACGGGCAAACCCATCTGGGTCACCGAATTCAACAACGGCGCCGACTGGACCACCGGCGTCCCGGACCCCTCCTTCGCCCAACAGGCCGCAACCGTCCAGGCCATGATCGACATGCTCGAAGGAACCCCGTGGATCGAACGCTACTCCATCTACAACTGGGTCGAGGACGTCCGCCGCGTCACCTGGAACGATGGCTGGCCCACCGCCGCCGGCGAAAACTACCGCGATAAATTCTCAAACCTCTCCTACTCCCAGGTCATCCCTAACACCTCCGTCACACCCTCCGCCCTCTACCGCTTCGAAAACAACGCGCGCGACAACGGCGCATACGGCCACACCGGCATGATGCGCGGCGCCGCCAAATGCGCCGACGGCCAAAACGCACGCTCACTCTCCCTCAGCGGCAGCTCCACCACCCGCGACCACGTCCTCCTCCCGCCACGCATCGCCGATAGCAACGACTTCACCTTCGGCGCATGGATCAAATGGGACGGCGGCGCCAACTGGCAACGCATCTTCGATCTCGGCGACTCCACCTCAGATTACCTCTTCCTCACCCCCTCAGATGGAAACGGCAAACTCAACTTCACCATCCGCGTCAACAATTCAGACCAAGCACTCGCCCACTCATCCGCAATCCCCGTCGGCCAATGGACCCACGTCGCCGTCACCATCAGCGGAAACACCGGAAAACTCTTCGTCAACGGAACCCTCTCCGCCACCAACAACTCCATGTCCCACAACCCCTCCGCCGTCGGATCGGAAACCAACTACCTCGGCCGCAGCCGCTACTCCGCCGACCCATACTTCGACGGCATGATGGACGACGTCGTCTTCCTCGCAAACGCCCTCCCCGATGCCAAAATCGCCACCCTCATGGGCAACAACCCGCCCTCTCTAACAGCCCTCCCGCAAATGAACGCCACCCAGGGCGTCCCCTTCACCGGAAACCTCGCCACCCACGCCACCGACCCCGATGCCGGCGACACCCTCACCTTCTCCAAAGTCGATGGACCCGCATGGCTCACCATCGCCTCTAACGGAACCCTCGGCGGCACCCCCACCCTCGGCGATTCCGGAACCCAACAGGTCGTCATCATCGCCACCGACTCCCATGGCACCACCTCGCTCGGATCCTTCTCCATCCTCCTCCCCTCCGTCCTCGGCAACGGCACCTGGACCGCCGATGCCGATGGCGATTGGAGCGATCCCGTAAACTGGCAGTCCAACTTCCCCGCGAACGGCAACGGCAACACCGCCAACTTCTCCACCCTCAACATCTCCGCAAACCGCACCGTCACCCTCGATCAATCACGCTCCATCGGCAACCTCACCTTTGGCGACACCTCCGGCAACCAAAGCTGGACCATCACCGCCAACGGCATCGGCGCGCTCTCCCTCTCCAACACCGGCGGACCCAACATCACCGTCAACTCATCCTCCGCCAACATCGACGTCCCCCTCACCTCCACCAACGGCCTCAACAAACTCGGCTCCGGCACGCTCGTTCTATCAGGAAACAACAACATCACCGGCACCCTCAACATCGACACCAACAGCGGCACCCTCGCCAACGGCATCACCCGCGCCGCCCACCCCGATGCCCTCACCGGCCTCACCACCATCGCCATCCGCAACAACAACGCCGGCTCATCCACCCTCGAACTCGATGGCTCCCAAGGCGACCTCGCCACCAACGCCGCCAGCACCCTCGCCGCCCGCACCGGCAACTCCCCCGCCATCCGCAACCTCAGCGGCGAAAACTCCATCTCCGGACAAATCACCATCAACGTCGGCGGCTCCAACTACATCTTCCAGTCCGATGCCGGCACCCTCAACCTCGGCCCCCTCACCGCCAACGCCGGAAACACCCGCACCCTCACCTTCCAGGGCGATGGCAACTTCTCCCTCGGAAATCTCACCCTCGGCTCCGCCACCACCTTCGCCCTAACAAAAAACGGCTCCGGCTCCCTCACCCTCGCCAACCACACCGGCCTCTCCGGCGCCATCACCCTCAACGCCGGCACCCTCACCACCAACGGCTCCGGAAACCTCGGCGCAGGCACCATCACCACCCAACCCGGAACCACCTGGAACAACAACTCCAGCGCCACCCTCTCCGGCTCGCTCTCCGGCCCCGTCAACATCACCAACACCGGCGCGCTCACCATCAGCGGAAACTTCACCGCACACAACGGCACCCTCACCCACAACTCCTCCACCGCCTCCATCGGCCTCAACTCCGCCACCGCCACCAGCCCTAACACCTCCTACCACATCGCATCCCCACAAGGCAGCCTCCAAGGCCTCGTCGTAGCAGGAAATGGCGACTACACCCTCGACCTCGGCGCACTCAGCGGCGTCGATGGCTCACTCTTCCGCGGCGGACTCACCGCCACCGGAAACACCACCCTCCGCATCGGCCACCTCAACACCCACACCAACTTCAACGGCTCCATCAACAACAGCTCCTCCAAAACCCTCTCCCTCACCAAAGTCGGCACCGGAACCCTCAGACTCAACGGACCTAACACCTACTCCGGCCCCACCCGCATCGAGGCAGGAACCCTCTCCATCAACTCCTCACACGGCTCCGGCGCCATCACCGTCGCCTCCGGTGGAACCCTCTCCGGAAACGGCTCACCCAGCGGCTCCACCACCGTTCAGAACGGCGGAACCCTCTCCCCCGGCGATGCCATCGGCACCCTCAACATCCTCCAATCCCTCACCCTCAACCCAGGCTCCACCCTCCGCCTCGAACTCTCACCCGTCACCAACTCCGCCGACCGCCTCATCGTCACCGGAAACCTCCAACGCGGCGGAAACCTCATCATCTCCAAACTCTCCGGCAACCTCACCTTCGGCCAATCCTTCACCCTCTTCCAGGCCAACACCTTCACCGGTTCCTTCCAATCCGTCACCCTCCCCTCCCTCCCAACCGGAATGTTCTGGGATGACTCACAAATCCACAACGGCATCCTCACCCTCCTCTCCCACCCGGCCTCCTGGCGCAAACATCACTTCTCCACCACCTCCCCCACCGGCGACGCCGCCGACCTCGCGGACCCCGACAAAGACGGCATCCCCAACCTCATCGAATACGCCACCCTCTCCAACCCTAACATCTCCACCCCTTCCCCCGCCACCCTCATCAGATCCGGACCATCCCTCCAATTCTCCTACACCAAAAACCCCGACGCCACCGACATCACCTACACCGTCGAATGGACCGACACCCTCACCGGCCCATGGAACACCCACGACGTCACCCTACAAACCGAAGGCAACCAGGTCACCGCCACCATCCCCGCCTCAAACCCCAACCGCTTCGTCCGCCTCAGCACCACCCGCACCGCCCCCTAAAAAAGTAACCCGCCCACCCATGCGCTTCTTCATCCTCACCCTCATCGCCGCCCTTCTAACATCCCTCACCGCCTTCGCCGATCCAGGCCCGGCCATTGTCAAAGCCGCACGCTCGCAAATCGGCGTCACCACCTCCTACGACCCCGCCTACGTCTCCCTCACTTACCCCGGCGGCGATGTCCCCAAAGACCGCGGCGTCTGCACCGACGTCATCATCCGCGCCCTCCGCACCGCCCACCAGAAAGACCTCCAGCGCCTCGTCCACGAAGACATGCGCGCCAACTTCTCCGCCTACCCCAAACGCTGGGGCCTCACCCGGCCGGACCGCAACATCGACCACCGCCGCGTCCCCAACCTCCAAACCTACTTCAAACGCAGCGGCTACTCCCTCCCCCTCCAAAAAGACCCCGCCCGCTTCCTCCCCGGCGACCTCGTCACCTGCACCGTCCCACCCCACCTCCCACACATCGTCATCGTCTCCGACAAAAAATCCCCAAACGGCACCCCCCTCATCATCCACAACATCGGCCAAGGCACCCGAGAGGAAGACGCCCTCTTCAAATTCCCCCACACCGGCCACTACCGCTGGAAAAACTAACACCCCGGAGAAGAACATCCCGACTGCCCAAGTCGGAGAAATCACTACCCATCTCACTCGCCCCTGCCACTCGTAGCCACTGCGCCGATCCGCGCTCCCCACTTCCAATTCAAACCCAATCTCCCAAATTCTCTTCTTCCAACTTCCCGCTTCCCACTTCTCAATCAACCCCACATGCCCGAGGTCCGACCACTCGTTCTAATCCCCAGCTACAACACCGGCCCTATTCTCCGCAGCACCATCGCCAACGTGCTCCAACAGAATTGCCCCGTCTGCGTCGTCATCGACGGCTCAACCGATAACTCGCCAGCACTCTTGGACGAATTCAAATCCTCCACCCCACACCCCTTCCGCATCATCCACCTTC
>SXGQ01535186.1_pt1 | contig 16735 bp, 16 predicted proteins | sample 3178371 | NCBI WGS metagenome assembly SXGQ01 (sample SAMN11356859, study PRJNA531348) | freshwater metagenome | isolation source: freshwater sample F1-20 | place: China: Fuxian Lake, Yuxi | collected 2017-12-25
AATTTATTATTTTTTGTAAACCTAATTTTATAATTCCACCAATGATCAATAAAAGTTATACTTTTTTTTTTATAAATATTTGAATAATTTATAGATTTTAATTGTAAATTTATTAATTTTCCAGTTAGTTTTAAAGGCCAATCTGTACCAGTTATAACGACATCTGATTCTTTGATACTTTTAATTAAACTTTTACAAAAATTTTTTTTTCTGAAAATTTTTACTGCTGGACCTGTTAAATAATATTTGCATTTAATTTTTTCAAATTTTATAAAACTTTTTATAAAGTTTGCTCCTCCAGAATCGTTGCAAACTACTAGTACTTTTTTTTTTCTTAAATAATTTTTAAAATTTTCCAAACTTTTTCAAATGCTAGTAAAATTTTTTTTATATCTTGTGTTGAAAATTCAAACGCACAAACTCCAAATGCAATAAAAGTTTTATTATGTAATTCTTCTGCTACTGGGCAAATCCCTTTTTTATAAATTATTTTTTTTTTTGATAAAGACCAAGGAAACCCATGCTTTCCATATGCAATTTTATTTTGAAATATAGGATACATGTGTAAATTATCATAACCATTGCTCAAGCCTTGAACACCTTCTGCTTCTAAACACTTAACTATAAATTCTCTAGAATATTTTACAATTTTAAGGTCTAATACAATAGGAAGAACATAATAATTATGTGTCATATCTTTTTTAAAAAGATTTGTTCTAACACCTGGAAATGTACTTAGTTTTTTATTTAAGTATTCTAATTTTCCTTGCCTTTTTTTAAGTATGTATCTCAATTTTTTATATTGCTCTATTCCTATAGCCGCCTCAATCTCTCCCATTCTAAAATTATAACCGAGCATGTTAGTTAATTCTTCCTTTTTTTTTCCAAACATCGAAGATTCTGCATGGTTTCTAAGTAGTCGAACTCTTTCTGCTAATTTATTATTATTAGTTACAATTATACCCCCTTCGCCAGTATTTATATGTTTATGACAATTAAGACTAAATCCACCTATATCAGACGTAGTTCCTGTTATTTTTTTTTTATAGAATGAAAAAGGAGATTGCGCACTATCAGTAATAATTTTAATTTTTGTACCTTTTGTAATTTTTTTTAACTTATCTATATCGCAAGATTGACCAAATATATCAACTGCTAATATTGCAACTGTTTTTTTTGTAATTTTTTTTTTTACTTCTTCAGGATCAATGCAAAAATTATTTTTATCAATATCAGCAAATACTGGTATTGCGTTCCAGTGCAAAATAGAAGTTGCTGTAGCACACATTGTCCAGGGAGTCGTGATTATCTCATCTCCTGGGTTGATATCTAATGCCCCTATTGCAGAAATAATTCCAGATGTCCATGAATTTAAAACTATTGCATTTTTAACATTGTAAAAATTCTTTAAATAATTTTCAAATTTTATTACATATTTACCACCATAAAAATTTTTTTTTCCTCCATAATAATTTCTTCTATTTTGACCAGCAACAAAACTAGATAAATTACCAGACTTTATAACTCTTATTGCGGCTTTTAATTCTTCTTTGCCAATAGATTGATGTGATTTAAATTTATATTTAATTATTTTGTCACCACCAAATAAAGCTAATTTTTCTTTATTTTTTTTCATTCAATTTTTTTTGAAAAATATATTTAATTTTTGCTAAATTAAAGTCAGTTATAGTATTAATATCCTGAACTCTCTCTTTAGGTAAGACAAAAGTAACATTGTCTCTTGAAAAAAATGATTTTTTTTTTAAAAATTTTTGAATATTGAACAAATAAAAAGTTCCTGTATCGTAATAAAATTTTTCTAATTTTTGTGACTGCTCAACATTTAATTTACTATTTATTGGCAGAACAGAATTTTTAATTTTTTTAAAAGCCTGCTGTATTGGTGCATCATATTCACAAACTGGGAAGCAACTTGTATGATTTTTTAGTATCTTAAAGCCTTTTTTTAGATCTAATTTACTAATTAATGGGGCTGTTGCAAATAAGCAGCAGCCATGAGAAATGTTTTTATAAGTATTTAGAAGTTTTTTTAAATGATACTGAACTACTTCTACCAAGCCAACATGATTATAGCATAAATGTCTTGGCCTTTTAAGAATTTCTGCTCCATATTTTTTTGCAATTTTAATCGTTTTTAAACAATCGGTTGAAACAAACACCTTGTCAAAAATTCTGGATTTTATTGCAGCCATAATCGAATAATAAATAATTGGCTTTTTATGAAATAATTTAATATTTTTATTTTTTATCCTAGTACTACCTCCGCGCGCTGGAATTATTGCAATTTTCATTTATATTTTTTTTTAAAGTTTTTATTAGCATTATGATATATTTTATACCAATCTACAAATTTTCTTACCCCATCTTCTAATGAAATTTTTGGAAAATGCTTAACAATTTTTTTTATTTTTGAAATGTCTGCTTCAGTTTCAACTATATCTCCTAGTTGCAATTCTCTTAAATTTATTTTGGCTTTTAATTTTAGATTTTTCTCAATAATCTTTAAAAAATTCTTCAAAGTAATTTTTTTATTATTTCCAACATTATAAATTTCAAATGGAGCTACTAGAGAAGAGTTAGTGAATTGTCTTTTAGGAATTATTTTAATTAATTTAGCCACAACATCAACAACGTCGTCAATATATGTAAAGCTTCTTGAGTGATTACCAAAATTATTTAAAAATATTTTTTTATTGTTTATAATATTTTTAACAAATTTATATAACGACATATCCGGTCTACCCCAAGGACCATAGACAGTAAAAAATCTTAAAACAGTAATTGGAATTTTAAATAAATAACTGTAACTATGCGCCATTAATTCATTCGATTTTTTTGTTGCAGCATATAATTGAATTTGGTGATCAGTCATGTCTGTTTCTTTAAATGGAACTGAAGTATTAGCTCCATAAACACTACTAGTACTAGCTGTAATTAAATGTTTTATTTTAAATTCTTTTGATAATTCCAAGATATGGAAGAAGCCTATTATATTACTATTTATATAAGACTTCGGATTTATTAATGAGTACTGAACACCTGCCTGAGCAGCTAAATTTACAATATAATCAAAATTATATTTTTTAAATAATTTTTTTAATTTTGAATAATTAGATAAATCAATTTTTTCAAAAGAAAAATTATTTATTTGATTTGAAAAATTACTTACCCTTCTTAATCTGTGTTTTTTTAATTTAACGCTATAATAGTTATTTAAATTATCTATTCCAACAACCTGGTATCCAAGATTTAGCAATCTTATACAAGTAAAATGACCTATAAAACCTGCGCAACCAGTAACTAAAATCTTTCCTTTATATTTTTTCACATTGTTAAATAATTGATTTTTTTATTTCTAAAAACTTCTTTATTAAAGATGCCTTTTAAATCAACAAATAAACCATTTTTTTTTAAAAAACTTTGATATTTTTTAGAAGATATTTTTAAATAATTATAATGCGGAACTGCCAAAACAACGATATCAAATTTCTCTCCTTTCTTTATGTTGTTAATATTTATTAGTTTATTTTTTAAAAAGTTATCCAATTCTTGTAAGTTAGCCATATAATCACAAACTGTAATTGTAATATTCTTTTTTAATAATAATTTTAATAATTGAAGATTTTTACTATTTCTAGTATCCGAGCAATTTTCTTTAAATGTGATACCTATAAATAATATTTTTTTATTTTTTATACATAAACTACTATTAATTAAATTGTAGACATAATTAACCATGCTTTCGTTCAAAAATCTCCCCGAAAGAATAACTCTTGATTTATATTTTAAAATATTTGCTTTATAAGCTAAATAATAAGGATCAACTCCTATACAGTGACCACCAACTAATCCGGGAATAAATTTTATAAAATTCCATTTTGTTGCAGCAGCAGAAATAACTTCTTGTGTATCGATGTTAAGCTTTTTGCAAATTATCGAAAACTCGTTCATTAACGCAATATTTAAATCTCGTTGTGTATTTTCAATTATTTTAGCCGCTTCGGCTATTTTAATCGAAGAAACAATATGTAATTTTTTTATAATATATGAATACAAGTTAAATATCTGACCCACTACAATATTACTGTCTGCTGATACTATTTTAGTAATATTTTTAACGTTATGCACTTTGTCACCAGGATTAACTCTTTCAGGGCTGTAACCAACGTTAAAATCTTTTTTCCATTTTAATAGCGAGTATTTCTCAATAATAGGAATGCAAAAATCCTCTGTACATCCAGGGTAAACGGTTGACTCATAGATAATTATAGATTTTTTTTTTAAATTTTTAGCAACAGCAATTGTTGCATTTTTCAACATGCTGAGATCTGGTTTATGATTTATCTTAATTGGTGTCGGTATACATATAATAATATATTTGCATTTTGCTAAAAGTTTGGGCTCATCTGAAAAAAATAATTTTTTAGATAAGTAAAATTCATTTTTATTAATATTTTTAGATGGATCTAATTTTCTTCTGAAATTATGAACTTTTTCTTTAGATATATCGTAACCTAAGGTATTAAATTTTTTTCCAAATTCTATTGCCAAAGGCAAGCCTACATATCCTAAGCCAACGATACCAACTTTAAAATTATTATTTTTCATAAAATTATTAATAAGCTCTATATTTAAATATACAAAAGTTATATTTAAATATTGAAAAAAAAATGAATAAAAAGTGTAAAATTGGTTGTTTAATATTTGCTAGATATAATTCAAAAAGATTACGAGGAAAAGTCTTAAAAAAAATTGGAAAAAAAACATTATTAGAAATTATTTATCTAAGATCTAGATTAGTTTTTTCAAAAAAAAAGATAGTCATTGCCACAACAAAAAGCAAGAGTGATGATATAATTGTAGAGTTTTGCAAAATTAATAATATTCAATTTTTTAGAGGAAATAGAAATAATTTAATTAAAAGATCTATTGAATGTTGCAAAAAATATAAATTTACAAGCTTTGCACGAATTTGTGGTGATAGACCAATTTTTGATTATTTGCTTCTAAAAAAAATGCTAAAAATTTATAAAAATAACAAATACGACTTAGTAACAAATTGCTATCCAAAAACTTTTCCATCAGGATTAACTAATGAAATAGTATCTTATAAAGCTCTTATTAAAATCAATAAAAAAAAAAGTCTTTCAAAAGAACATAAAGAACATATGATAAATTATATATATAAAAACCCTAATGATTTTAATATCCTAAACATAAAATCAAAATTTAAAAATAAATTAAACAAATTAGATTTTTCAATAAATAAAAAAAAAGATATAAAATTTATTTTTAAAATTTTAAAAAAAAAAAATATGAATTATACATTACCAACTAAATCCTATTTAAATTTTTATAAATAAATTATTTATGAAATTGTTTAGTTCTAAAAAAAATTCACTATTATATATAGCTGAAATAGGCTCTGCCCACGAAGGTTCATTCCCTAATGCTATAAAACTTATTACCGAAGCATGCAAATCAAATGCTGATTGCGTAAAAATACAAATATATAAAGCAGAAAAACTTGTTGCAAAAAAATATGACTTGAAAAGATTCTTGCATTTTAAAAAAATGGAATTAAAAATATGGCAATACATAATTTTAGCAAAAATCTGCAAAAAATTTAAAAAATTATTTTGCGCATCTATCTGGGACAAAGATTTAATATTCAAATTTAAAAATTATGTTGATATTTTTAAAGTTGGATCTGGTGATCTAACAAATTATGAAATAATAGAAAAAATAACAGAAACCAATAAACCTCTAATAATTTCAGTTGGATTGTCAAACTTTAATGAAATAAAAAAAACATTAGATTTTATTAAAACCAAAAATAAAAAATATTTAAAAACTAAGGTTGCTTTACTACATTGCAATACTGCTTATCCAACACCTTTGAGCGATGTAAATTTAAAACAAATGTTATTACTTAAAAAAAAATTTAAACTAACTACGGGATATTCAGACCATACTATTGGGGACTCTGCTATTATTTATGCTAAAGCTATAGGCGCTCAAATCATTGAAAAACATTTTTCCAATGACATATCAAAGACTACTTTTAGAGACCATCAAATATCTTTGGACAGAGATGGGGTTAATGCCTTTTTAGAAAAAATTAACTTACTATTTAACTTAAAAAAATCCAAACTAACGGCCAGTGAAATAAATCAAAATAACGAAAAGTCTTTTAGAAGATCTATCTATGCTCACAAAAATATTAGAATTGGAGAAAAATTTACAAAAAGTAACTTGATAGGTCTAAGACCCTTTATTGGCGTTTCGGCTGATAATATTATTAGTTTATATAAAAAAAAATCAAAAAAAAATTATACTAAGGGTGATTTAATTGATGCTAAATAATTCTCCTAAAATAACCGTATACATTACAAATTTTAATTATGGTAGATTTTTAAAAAAAAGTATTAACAGCGTTCTTAGGCAATCATTTAAGGATTTTGAATTAATTATAATCGATGATGGTTCAGCTGATAATTCAAAAAAAATTTTAAAAAATTATTTTAAAAATAGAAAAATTAAAATTATTCTTCAAAAAAATAAGGGATTAATAAAATCAAATAATATTGCAATTAAATTAGCAGCCGGTCAATTTGTGATAAGACTTGATGCGGATGATTATTTAGACAAAAATGCCCTACTTATATTATACAATGAAATTACAAAAAATAACGAGACTGCTTTAGTTTATTCAGATTATATCTTAGTTGATAAAAATGGAAACCTGATTAACCACGAAAGAAGAAATGTCATAAATAATAATAGTTTAAAAAACATTCCTGCACACGGCGCCTGCTCTCTTATAAGGAAATCAGCCTTATTTGAAGTTGGATTGTATAATGAAAAATTTGATAGACAAGATGGTTATGATGTATGGCTTAAACTTTCAAAAAGATATCAAATAAGAAATATAAATCTTCCTTTATTTTATTATAGGCAACATGGAAAAAATCTTACTAGCAATAGTCAAAAACTTCTAAAAGTAAGAAGTAAAATTTTTGAAACTCATATAAAAAATTTTCCTAAAAACAATGATTGTTTTTGCATCATTCCAGTTCGCGGAAGAAAATATGATAGTAGCTGTCCTTCTCTAATAAAATTTAAAAAAAAATACTTATTATTTCATACTATTGATATTGCTTTAAAATCTAAAAAAATAAACAAAATAATTTTATCTACTTCGGATAAAGAAATAATAAAAATTGTTAAAAAATTTTATAAGAATAAAATTATAGTTCACAAAAGAGAAGAAAAATATTCTATTATAAATACTAATTATAAAGAAAGTATAATTAAATTTTTAAAAAAAAAAAATTTTTTAAATAAAAAAAATTTATTTTTAATTTTAAATTTTGGTTACCCGTTTTTAAAAAGTTATTTTATAGACAAAGCGTTTAATCACTTAATATTTTTTAATAGTGACAAAGTTATATCTGTTAATACCGACATTCAAAAAAATTATTATTACTATTCAAAAAATGGGTTAAAATTAATAAATAAAAAAAATAATAAAAAATTTCTGAATTTAGAAAAAAATTTAATTTATTTTGAAAACGGAGGAATTTCGGTATTTAATAAATATGCTCTCCTTTCAAAGGAGGCAACAAATCTTAAAATAGGACATATATTTATAGATAAACATTCTGGTATTAACATAAAAAATATAGAGGATATAAATATTTATAAAAATATTTAAATAAAAATATTTTTTATTTCTAATTTTTAGCTTTTAATTTTCTTTTAATACATTCAAAAATTTTTTTATAAGAGTCTAAATATAAATTTTCATTATCTGCAAAACGAATTTTAAATTTTTTTTCTAAATCAATTATTATATTAACATGATTTAATGAATCCCAGATTTTAACATTGGTTTGTTTAATTTTTTTAATTTTATCATCATCTAAATTTTTTAAATTCAATATTTTTCTTAATGATGCTAAAATCATTTCTTCTATTTTTTTAGAACTATTTTTTTTCATTTTTTGATAATCTTACTATTTGAAGTATTTCTTTTATAATATCGCTATTAACTAAAGTGCTTAAGTCTTTTTCATTAATAATTTTTGGGTTTTCAATTAAATCTCTTAATACTCTTCTCATTATTTTTCCACTTCTTGTTTTTGGGAGTTCCTTTACATAAAAAATATCTTTAGGAATGGCAAATGTCCCAAAATTAGAAATTATTTTTTTATATATTTTTTCATTAACTTGATTTTTAGAGACAACAAATAAAAAAAATACATTACCAGCTATTTTATCTGGTACCGCTATAGCACTACATTCGGTTATATCATTTATTTCCAATATAGAAGATTCGATCTCGCTAGAACCTATTCTGTGCCCTCTTATATTAATTACATCATCAACTCTTCCATGAATAAATATTTCATTTTTTACTTTAGTTGCAAAATCAAATAATCTAAAGTTTTTTTTATTATCCCAATATTTATTCCATTCTTTCCTACCATTTAAAACGTCTATCATCTGTCCTGGCCAAGGACTCTTTATTTTAAATTCTTTTTTTATTTTAGGACTTAATCTTTCAATTTTTATTTTTTTGGTAAGTATTTGACCAACGGATCCATAATTATATTCTTCAATATTTTGATTATAAGTATGTGAACAAATGATTCCTCCTGTTTCTGTTTGAAAATACGTGTTTATAATCGGACTGCCTATTCTCATAAAATGCTTAGCAAACCATCTTCCTACATTATGAGCTAGAGGTTCTCCCATTGATCCAATAGTCTTAAGATAATGGCTTCTAAATGATTTATTTTTGTAAAGAGATTTTATCAATCGAATAAGAGTCACGGGGAGATACAATATTGTAACTTTCATGCCTAATATCTTTTTAAATAAATTTAAATTTAAAAGTAATTGTGGCTTTTCTAATAGAATTGTTGTTGCTCCAAATGACAAAGGTCCAAACAGAGCGTAAGTATGTCCATTAATCCAGCCAGCATCAGAAGCTGTTAAAACTGTTGAATTTTCATTCATGCCAAATTTTTTTTTACAAGTCAATTTTGCATAAACAAAATAACCTCCATAGCTATGGACAATTCCTTTTGGAACTCCGGTTGAGCCTGAAGTAAATAAAGCAAATAATCTTCTAGTAGATCTAAAATTTGTAAGTTTGTAATCTTCTATTTCATTGTATTTGATCTTCTTATAATCGTTTAATAAAAATAACCTGCACTTATTTTGATTAAGTATTTTTTTTAAATCTTTCAAAAAAATTCGATCATTTTTTTTTGTAATAAAAAGGTCGGGAGCAAATAATAAAATTCTTTTTGAGATAGCCTCGATCTCTAGCTCTTCAAAAATAACTGAGAACTGCATACCTTCGCGTGCACAAGATAACCTTGTGACAGCCGTTTCTAAGCAAGCTGAAGCATGTATCATTACTTTAATTTTTGTTAAATTTTTAAATTTTATTTTTTTTTTTAAATAAGTAACAAATTTATTACTTTCTTGATGTAACTCAAAATAAGTTAGAGACTTTATTTCAAGCTTACTATTAATATATATAATCGCTTTTTTATCAGAAAAGCCATTTTCAATATTTTTTTTGATACAATTAAAATAAATATTTAACTTTCCATCTCCATACCAACGAATAATATTTTTTTTTTTTTCAAAGATTTTTTTAGGTATTTTATTCCACGCAACAATGTTGGAAATTTTTCTCCAATAGTTTATCTGATTATTATTAATATACATTTAAATGAATTACTTTTTGATACTTACTAATCTTGCAGGTTGTCCGGCCACAATTGAGTTTGGTTTCACATCTTGTGTTACCAATGAATATGTTGCCACAACAGAATTCTCTCCTATTGTTACTCCAGGAAAGATAGTTGCGTAATTACCAATCCATACATTCTTCCCTATTTTCACTGGTTTAATATCACTTTCAGTATCAATAATTTTTTCATTTTTTTTCTTTGTTGGAAAATGAATATGATCTCTAATGGTAACGTAAGCTCCTATTTGAACAAAATTATCAATCTCAATTTTTTTTTTAACTAAAATTAAACACCCTTTTCCAATTTGAACTACGTCTCCAATGATTAGTTCTGGCGAGGGTTTTGTTAATGATATCAACGTTTCAGAACATATAACATTATTTCTTCCCATTCTTATAACTCCATTATCAGTAATTCTAATATCAACATTTTTCTCAATTATAGAATTCTTTCCTCCTATAATTCCATAAAATTTAATTTTTATTTTAGATAAAAACCATTGAAAATAATTATAATATCTTGGACTTGCTTTATCTAATTTGAATTTACTATAATAATGAACTGGCATTTAAAGGAATTATTGGGTAGAGCTTATTTATTAATTTCAACAATTTTATTTGGTAATATAAGCAAATCTGAAACTTGCATTCCATTAACAATCTTAGTTGCTCCTGGCCTTTTTTCTTTTTTACTACTTTTATTTATTAACTTCGCATTGAAAAAATTATCTTCATTGATAACTATTTTTGCTTTCGGATAAGGTTTAAGAACTATTGATTTGAAGTAATCTTCTGAAACAACATCAAAGTACGAAAAAGATCTAGGATTTCCTTTTTTATCAAATTCATTTTTAGGTTTAACATTAGTATATTTCCACCATTTATTGTTATAAACTAACTGAATTCTATAAGATTTATCATGTATATGGGTTCTTATAATGACAGTTCTTTTTGCAACTCTTAATAATTCTTTTATCGGTTTGATTAGGTTGGGTATATGCAGAAGAACATTATTGCAAATTACAATATCAAATTCTCCATTTTTAAATGGAAGTTTAAAAATATTTCCCTTCTTAAAAGAAACATTTTTATAGTTACGCCATGCTTTTTTAGCTTTATCTAAAAAAATGTCATATGGATCAACGCCAGTATATGTAAAATTTTTCTTTATCGTTCTATTTAAAGATCTAAAATATTGACCACACGCACATCCAACATCTAAGATTGAATAATTATTTTTGACGTATTTTTTTACAAATTTAGCAACTGCTTTTGAGCTTTCCATCTCAGGGTAGGCACCGATTGCTCTTTTATAATAAACGTCTGCTTGAACTTTGTTTTTTTGATACTCCTCTAAACAAAGACCGTAAAGTTTTTTTGTCATATACTAAGTAGGTTAAAATATATAGATTATAATTGATTTATCAATTCCCAAGAATTATTTTTTCTCTTCCAGATCTCTAGATTTCTATGCTTATTAACCAATTCGTCAAAATCTAACTTAGAAATATTTAAATACTCTAATATTTCTTCAAAATTCTGTTTTGGTATTTCATGGTCATAAAGCTTGCTTAGTTTAATTGCCTCATTCCTAGTCATTTGATCATTTTGTATCATTCTGCAAGAATCTCTTGTCGCTCTACCAAAGCCAAACTTTATGTACTGCATATAATAATAAAGCGTGTCAATCTTGTCATCTAGACTATCAAAATTTGTGAATGTTCCTTCTGTTCTATTATTTTTATCTACTCTAAATTTTGGTAGAGCTTTTTTTATGTATTCATAATTTTCTAACATACTCCACCTAAAAAAATAACTAAAATAATATGAAGTAACCGGAAAATTTTTAAAATCATTCTTTGTGGGGTAGGTATAAAATGTCAATTCTCTTGGGCTAATATCTTGATCGGACCAGTTGGAAGGTTGATCTCCAACTAAATTTTCTAAAACTTCATTTTCATCTCTGATCTTATTACTATTTTTATTTAAAACTATGCCACCATACTCACTTTCTCCATGTTCGGCATAAAATACATAAGGAATTTTTAAATATAAAGCAACTTTTACAGGGGCGGCGGCTATTCCTGCATCCCAAGCAACTTTTGGATTTCCTCTTTCTATAAAAAATCTATTGGCAAGTTTTCTTGCGATTTTTTGATTTGGTCTTATATAAAAATTATCAAAACCTTCCAGTATTAACTGCTCTCTATTATAACCGCCGATATCATTTAGTAAGAATGGTGAAAAAGTAACTAACAAAGGATTTAATTTAAACTCAAATTTTAACCGATGGGCGATGTAACTTGAATCTTTACCTCCGGACCAAGGAACAACGCAATCATAATCACTATTTACATAAATTGATTTTTTGTTGATTTTTATATTTTTTACAATCTCTTCAAATTCTATTCTTCTCTCATCCCAATTAATTAATTTTTTATTTTGCGCATTAATACAAGCGTTACAGATGCCCTCGTCATTAAAAACAACTCTTGGTCTGCTTCTTGGCATTATACAAATTTTACAAAAAAACATAATTTACAATCGAATATTAATTTTTTTTTTAGCAAGATAATTTTTTAAAGAAAATAAACTTTTATTAGTAAAATGATATATATTTTGAGTGCATCCTCCTGAAATATTTGTTTCTCTAAACAACTCTTCAAAATGTTCCCATTGTCCCGCTCCACCTAAAGCAATTATTGGAATTGAAGATATACTCTTAATACGTTTTATTAATTTTATATCAAATCCGATTAAGGAACCATCTCGATCAATATTATTTATCAACAATTCTCCAGCGCCATATTTTATTGCCTGATTAGTCCAATCTTCTATATTTAGATGAGATTTGTATTTTCCATTATTGACATAAACATCATAGCTATCTTCATTTTTCTTACAATCTACTGAATGAATTATTGATTGGGCGCCATACTCATCAGATATATTACGAATTATCTGAGGATTAGTATTTGAAATTGTATTAATAATAATTTTATCAGCTCCATTTTGAAATAAAAATTTAACTTGATCTACTGATGATATCCCGCCACCAACTGTTATCGGAACAAAACAATTTTTAGAAAAATATCTCAAAACATTAATAAAAGAATCTTTGAGTTTTACATTAGAAACATCTAACAAAACTATTTCATCTGCTAACCACAAATCTACAAAGTTCAAAGTATATCTATAATCAGGTTTAAAAAGCTTCGTTCTATGCAAAACGCCATCACAAAAACATAATGATAGGATAATTCTTTTTTTTAACATTAGCAATTTTCAACAAAATTTTTTATTAACCTAAGTCCATTTTCTTGACTTTTTTCAGGGTGAAATTGAACACCAAATATATTTTTAGAGAAAACTGAAGATGGAAAATCTAAATAGTAATTTGTAAATGATAAAACACAATCTTCTTGATGCTCTGTTAAAATATAAGAATGTGTAAAATAAAAATCTGATCTATCATTTATTCCATTAAATAAAGAATTTTTCTTAATAATATTGCAAGTATTCCACCCTACATGGGGTACTAAGATATCGTTATTTTTTTTTTCTATAATTTTGAAACAACCTTTGATAAGATTTAAACCATCAAACTCGCCTTTTTCATAACTTTTGGAAAACAAAACTTCCATACCAACACAAATTCCAAGTATAGGCATTTGCTGATTAATGATTTTAAATTTAATAAATTCATCAAATTTATTAATTTTTAATTTTTCCATAAAACTACCAAATGCTCCAACCCCCGGTAAAAAAATTTTTTTACAAATAGCTAGGTCGTTTTTATTAGTACAAAATTTAAATTTTATATTAAGCTTATTAAGCGCTGACCCTAATGAAGATAGATTTCCAATACCTACATCGATAATCCCAATCATCCTTTTTTAAACTAATTTAGAGTTTTTACTATTCTTAATGAAAATAATCGTATTCAAAATAGTAAAAATAAATTTTGATAATTTGTTATCTAGTTTTATATTATTATAATTTGTATGTATAAACTTTTTTAAATTACTTATATTAAAATAATTATTTACTAAATAAAGATTGTCATTCAAAAAATCCTTAAATGATTTTTCGTATATATCTACTAATGAGTCTAATGAGCCATTAAATCCGGTCTTTTGATAATTTAATCTAATAGAGTCAGTGACAAATTCTTTAACCGTGTCTCTCAATATTTTTTTTAAATACCCATTTGATACTAAATAATTATTAGGTAAGGTATAAGCAAATTCAAAGATTTGCCTATCCAAAAATGGACTTCTGTTCTCCATTGAATAGTACATGCAGTTCATATCGTCATGATATAAAATTACAGGAACTATTTCATAAAATAATTCATTTAACATTCTATTTCTAAACTTATCATTTACAATTTTTTTTTCAGTAGGACTATATATGCTTAAATAATCTTTTTTATTAAATAATTCATAATCTAAATTATTTTCATAATTATGAAAATTTTTATTATCAAAAGATAAAATATTTTTGAGATCATTATTTCTTATAAATTTAGAAACTTTTTCGCTCCAAGATTTAATATTACTATTTTTTAAAGACAGGTCTTTTATTGTATTAAAGTAGTATAAAAAATGATGATAATATCCTGAAAAAATCTCATCTGCTCCTGTACCTGAAATTGATACTTTAAATCCTTGTTTTGAGATCTTATTCATCAATAATGAATGATAGTAATAAGAAATCGTCGCAATTGGAGATTCATGATACTTTATAATTTCTGATAAATTATCTAAAAAATTTTTGCTTTTTTTTATATGTATATATTCATGATTTAAATCTAAAGCTCGAACTGTGTCTTTAATATTTGAACTTTCATCGTAATTAGGATTCGGATCGACAATAGAAAACGTTTTGAAATTTATATTGGTTTTTTTTTTTGCGTACGCAACTAGAGTATTTGAGTCTATTCCTCCACTTAAGCAAAATGCTATCGGTACATCCGACCTTAATCTTAAATTTAGACTTCTTGTTAATAAAGCATCGAGGTGGTCTTTAGCATTATTGTAACTAATTGCATTATTAAATTTAATTTTAGGATTCCAATAACTTTTTTCTATAAAAATATTTTTATAATCAACTTGTAAGTATGTCCCTTTTTTAAATTGTTTTATTTTTTTATAAAATGTTTCATCGTCATGATAAAGAGACTTGTGTCCATAAATTAAATTTTGTTTAATTTTATTTTCATTAATTAAAATATTACTTTGAAGTAGAGAGTGTATAAATTTAATCTCAGAGCCAAAATAAAACCCTTCGGTATTTTTTAAATAAAATAGTGGTTTTTCGCCAAATCTATCTCTAGCTAATAATAATTTCTTTTTTTTATCGTCCCAAATTGCAAATGACCACATCCCCTCGAGCAAATCTAAACACTTCACTTCAAATTCAATAAAAGCATAAAGAAGAACTTCTGTATCAGATTGAGTTCTAAATTTATAATTTTTTTCAATTAATTTTTTCTTAATCTCTTTATAATTATAGATTTCACCGTTAAAAATTATAGTGTATGGACCAATTGAGAATGGCTGATTAGACCTATCGTCTAGATCTATAATACTCAATCTTGAATGTAGTAAATATAAATTTTTATCTTGATTATTTTTTTTAACAAAATGAGAATAATCGGGACCTCTATTCTTCATCACGCTCAAAGTATTTTTTAACAGATGATCAGCTACCAGCCTCACTCCATAATACCCGGATATTCCGCACATTTTAAATAAGTTTATATATAACTAAATGAATAAATGATAAAAAAAAAAATATAATATAACTATGCAATTTTTCTAAATTAATTTCTTATAAAAGATACTTTCTTTTTTCCATCTTTTAAAAAAACTAATAACATCTAGATATTTATCAATTATTATTTTAGGTCGATGTGTTTTTTCATTCATTTTTTCCGCAATTACAAACATATCATTCTCATCATGATATCTATTAGCAAATACAACTCGAAAATTACAAATCTCTAAAAGATTTTGTAAAGAATTATAAGAAAAATGCCAAGGATGATAAGATGACTTAAATTTTTTAATAAAATAATTATTTATGGGTTTCTTAAATGGAACTAAAATTCTAGAACTCACAGCAATCATTAAAAAACCTCTGTCAACTAAAGAATTATTTATTGATTGCAATACCGCAATAGGATTTGAACAATTACATAAGGTCCAGTTAAGGCTTGCAAAATCTATTGTTCTATTATTTTCTAATTGATCAAAATCTTCGATGGATCCTAAAAAAGATTTTTTAATTTTAATTTTAGCTTTTTTAAACTTTTGTTGAAAAAAATTAAAATTTAATTTATTGTACTCTGTTAAAATAATATCTAAATTTTTTAGTTGTTTTTTTAAAAGAAAAGGGAAATTAGCCTCGCCTGTTCCAAAATCACAAAAGTTTAATCTCCTCTTCAATAAATTTTTTATTCTAAGAAATTGTTCTATTAATTTAACACCATAAAAGCGTCTGGAATTCATTATTGGATTATTAGAACTATATTGTAAATTTTCTGGTTCTATTTTTTTTGAATAAATTTTATTCCAAGACTTTAAATTATCTTCGCTCTTAATTATATCGTCATGGAATACCGTTCCTGTACTTTTTGACACTAGTACTTTTGAGGCCGAAAGTTTGCATAAAAATTTTAAATAAACAACGTTTTTTTGTTTTCCAGAGTAATCTTTATAGATATCTTGGATTAAATCATTAGACATGTAATTCATTAATATTTAAGACATTAACATTGTAATTTGTATCTAAAAGTTTTTTCAGTGCATAAATCAAGCCAATTGAGCTATTAGTAACGGTAAGCTTAACGTGTTACCACGCTTCCACACCCGTCCTATCAACGTCGTAGTCTACGACGGCTCTATAGGAAGAACTAGTTTTGAGGTGAGTTTCTCG
>SXGQ01415064.1_pt1 | contig 16734 bp, 14 predicted proteins | sample 3178371 | NCBI WGS metagenome assembly SXGQ01 (sample SAMN11356859, study PRJNA531348) | freshwater metagenome | isolation source: freshwater sample F1-20 | place: China: Fuxian Lake, Yuxi | collected 2017-12-25
ATGCCCGCACGGCCGCCACCGATCGCCGATGCGTACGACAACGCAAGTGCCTTGGCGCCACCGGTTGCGTCTTGCTCGACTGCGATGAGCGCCGGAACGCCGCCGCCCTCGGTGTAGGTACGACGCACCAGGTGACCGGGGCCCTTCGGCGCGATCATGATGACATCGACGCCCTTCGGGGGCTTGATGCGCTTGAAGCGAACGTTGAAGCCGTGCGCGAAGGCGAGGGCCTTGCCGGGCTTCATGTAGCGCTTGATGCTCTCGGTGTACGTGGCCTTCTGCTCGGTGTCGGGCATGGTGAGCATGACAACGTCGGCCCATTTGGCCGCATCGGCGATGCTCTTCACGGTGAGACCCGCGGCCTGTGCCTTGGCTGCCGAGGCGGAACCCTCGCGCAGACCCACTACCACGGGGACGCCGCTTTCTTTCAGGTTGAGAGCATGGGCATGGCCTTGCGAGCCGTACCCGATGATCGCAACCTTGCGACCCTTGATGATGTTGACGTCACAATCGCCGTCGTAATACATCTTTGCTGCCATCAGCTTGCCTTTCCTTTCACTGCACGCACGCGTGCTTCGCGATCGAGTTTGGGAAGCGCGATACGGCCGGTGCGTTGAAGTTCAACGATGCCGTAACCGCGCAGGAGTTCCTCGAAGTCGTCCAACTTGTCGGGTGAACCTTCGAGAGACAATGTGAGTGCGTCGACGCCAACTGCAACGACCTTCGCGTCGAAGATGTTGGCGAGTTCGACGAGTTGTCCACGGACCTCGGCACCGGCGCGAACCGTTGCGATGAGAAGCTCGCGCTCAACCGAACGTGACGGGTCGAGCTCCGAGATGCGGACAACTTCGATGAGTTTGAAGAGTTGCTTCACGATCTGCTCGAGAGGCGTCTCTTCGACATCGACGACGATGGTGATGCGGCTGAGTTCCGGGTCTTCGGTCGGCGCGACGGCCAACGAGAAGATGTTGTACCCGCGACGAGCGAACAAACCCGCGACGCGCGCAAGCACTCCGGCCTTGTTCTGGACGAGAACCGAAAGAATGTGGTGACGGGGCTTGCTCATCGGAGGAACTCCCTCTTTGGGGTCTGCGACGGTGGCAGAAGAATGTCGTCGTTGCTGGCACCTGCCGGCACCATCGGGAACACTTTCTCGCCCTCGGCGACGCGGAAGTCGACGACGACGGAACGGTCGTTGATCGAGTTTGCCTTCTCGATGGCGGGCTCGACTTCTTCGGGCGAATCAACGCGAATGCCGACGCAACCCATGGACTCGGCCCACTTGACGAAGTCGGGCACGCCACCACCGAGGTCGACCTCGCTGTAACGCTCGCCGTAGAACATTTCCTGCCACTGACGCACCATGCCGAGGTACGAGTTGTTGAGGATGCCGACCTTGATCGGAACGTTGCTGAGTGTGGCGGTGATGAGTTCCTGCGCGGTCATCTGGAAACAACCGTCGCCATCGATCGCCCACACGGTCTTGTCGGGGCAGCCCACTTTCGCACCGATGGCTGCCGGAACCGAGAAGCCCATCGTACCGAGGCCGCCCGAGTTGACCCAGGTGTACGGCTTTTCGAACTTCCAGTACTGACTCGACCACATCTGGTGCTGGCCGACGCCCGACACGAGGATCGTGTCTTCGGGCGCGTTGTCGCGCAGCATTTCGAGGCAGTACTGCGGCTTCAAGGCTTCGCCGGGTTCGGACTGTTCGTAGGTGAGCGGGAATTGCTCACGCCATCCCGACACGCGGCTGCGCCACGGACCGACGTCGGCCTGCTTCTCGCCACCATCGAGCAGTTCGCGCAATGCCTTCACGAGTTCTTTCGTGACCTCGCGGCAGTCACCGACGATCGGAACGTCGGGCTTGCGCACCTTGCCCTGCTCGGCGGGGTCGATGTCGACGTGGATGATCTTCGCCTCGGGTGCAAACGTTGCGACCTTGCCCGTCACGCGGTCGTCGAAGCGTGCACCGAGCGCGATCAACAGGTCACTCTTCTGCAGAGCGGTGACGGCGGCAGCGGTTCCGTGCATTCCGGGCATGCCGAGGTTCAGCGGATGACTGTCGGGGAATGCGCCGCGCGCCATCAGCGTCGTGACGACGGGGATGTTCAACAGTTCGGCGATTTGCTTGACCTGCTCCGCGGCGCGCGCCTTCAAGACACCGCCACCGAGATAGAGCACCGGACGCTCCGCGGCGAGCATCAACTTCGCCGCCTCCTTGATCATGCGCGGATGACCCTTCGTGTTCGGCTTGTAGCCGGGCAGACTTGCGGCGACTTCGTCGTCGGTTGGCCAGTGCCACGTCATCGTGTTCTGCAGCACGTCTTTCGGCAGATCCAGCAGCACCGGGCCGGGGCGGCCAGTGGTGGCGATGTGAAAGGCCTGACGCACGGCGAGTGGAATGTCGGCAGGTGACATGACGAGCTCGTTGTGCTTCGTGATGCTTCGCGTGATCCCGACCGTGTCGCAGTCCTGGAACGCGTCGGTTCCGATCGCGGTCGTCGACACCTGGCCGGTGATCGCAACCATCGGAATCGAGTCCATGTACGCATCGCACAGGGGCGTGACGAGGTTCGTCGCGGCGGGGCCACTCGTGACCATGGCGACGCCCGGGCGGCCCGTGACGTGGGCATAGCCCTCGGCCATGTGACCGGCACCCTGTTCGTGACGCACGAGGATGTGGCGAATCGGCGACTGAAGCAGCGGGTCGTAGGCGGGCAGAATGCAGCCGCCCGGATAGCCGAACATGACGTCGACTTTTTCCATTTCGAGGGCCTTGATGAGGGCCTCGGCACCGGTGATCTTCATGTGTTCCTCCTCGGAATTTGGTTAAGTCAATTGGCTGGCGGGAGATTTCGGTTGGTTTCGGCAAAAAATCTGCGAAAACCGGGGATTTTTGGGCAACAAAAAAGGCCCCCCGCAGGGAGCCCAGGCGTACGTGTTATGGGACGTGCGCCTACGGAGTTACTACCACCTGAATTTCAGGGCGAAGCGCGCGTCCGTTTGTCACAGATTTGAGTCTGCCACGCCCGACGGCGTTGCGCAACCGGCTCTTGACTCAGGATGTTTTTGCACTTACGGTGCAAATTCATGGAAATCCTGCGCACACCCGACAGCCGCTTCGAAGGATTGGCCGAGTGGCCCTATCCCCCCGTGTACACCGACATTCCGTCAGGTGACGGGTCGGTGCTACGGGTTCACCACATCGACGAAGGTCCGAAAACCGCGGCGCACACGATTTTGTGCATGCACGGCGAACCCTCATGGGCATACCTCTACCGCAAGATGATTCGCAGCTTCGTTGCGGCGGGCCATCGCGTCATCGCCCCGGACCTCGTCGGCTTCGGCCGCAGCGACAAACCAGCCGCGATGGCTGACTACACCTACGAACGCCACGTTGCATGGATGTCCGATTGGCTCGTCGCTAACGACCTGTCGAACCTGACGCTGGTCTGTCAGGACTGGGGCGGCCTCATCGGCCTACGACTGGTCGCCGCGTTCCCCGATCGGTTCGCGCGCGTCGTCACCGCAAACACGTTTCTCCCCACCGGGGACCGCGACCCGGGCGCCGCGTTCCGCGCGTGGCGCGAGTACAGCCAGACGACGCCCGACTTCAACGTCGGCAACATCGTGCAGGGCGGTTGCGCATCGCGACCCATCGGTGCGGACAACGTCGCCGCATACGACGCCCCCTACCCCGACGATGCCTACAAGGCCGGTGCGCGAATTTTCCCGACGCTCGTTCCTGCATCCCCCGATGATCCGTCGGCCGAACCGAACCGCGCGGCGTGGAAGGTCTTGATGGATTGGAACAAGCCGTTCCTCACCGCGTTCGGCGACAGCGATCCGATCACTGCTGGTACAGATCGCCACTTCCAGAAGTTGATTCCGGGCGCAACCGGCCAGCCGCACACCACCATCGCCGGCGGCGGACACTTCATTCAGGAAGACAAAGGCGAAGAGTTGGCTGCGGTCGTCAACGACTTCATCGCACGTGGCGCCTGACAACTCGACGTCGGTCGACGAACAAATCGAACGAATCGACGGTCGTACCGCGCGCGGTGCGCGCACTCGCGAAGCCATCATCGACGCGTTGTACGACCTGCTGCGCGAAGGTCATGGCGACACCGGTGCACGCGCAATCGCCGAGCGTGCAGGCGTGTCGACACGGTCGGTGTTCCAGCACTTCGAAGATCTTGAAACGGTCTACGCCGAGGTGGCCGCACGACAAGCAGATGCGATCAACCCTCATCTTGCACCGATCGACCCTCTTGTTCCGATTGCGGAACGTGTCGATCGACTGGCGGCTGCACGTGACGAGATGTACTCGATCATCGCTCCGGTCCGCCGAGCCGTGAACGTGCACCGTACGGCACGAACCTCGCCACTCGTCCGAAACAACCTGAACCGCCTGCACAGAGCGATGCGCGAACAAGTCGCCGCGACGTTCCCGCGTGAAGTGTCCGGCGATGAACGACTGCTCGCACAAATCGACGTGTGCCTGTCGTTCGAGTCGTGGGATCAATTCACCTCTCAGCACGGATTGACGCGTGCGGCGGCACGGGGTCACCTCGCTGGCTTGGTGATCTCGCTCGTTGCCGCCTGAGGCGGCGCAACACGTACATTTCTCGCATGCCAGGTGTTCAACGTCCGTTTACTTCCGGCGCGTAGGGTTGGTTCGTGGTAAATCCACTGACAATTGAAGAATTGCGCGGCTTGTGCGCTCATTTGGCAGATTTGGTCGAGGGTCGTCGCCAGTCGTTCGTTTCGGAACCGAGCCCCGAGAAGTTGCACGAGCTGCGTGTCGCGGTGCGCTCTGCTCGATCGCTGCTGGTCTTGACGAGGGACTCGTACGCAACCGAACAAGTGAACGAAGCCCGCCACGCCGGGGCGCGCCTGTCGTATCTCACGGGACGCGCCCGCAACCTCGACGTGTTCATCGAGCACTGGAGGGACATCACCTTCGGTCTGGATCCCGAGGTCGTGGTCAACCTCGGACCGGTTCTCTCGCGGGTGAACGAGAACCGACTGGCTGAGTACAAGATCATCCGAGAGTTCCTACAGGGTGAGGAGTCCGAGACTTTTGCGGATGCACTCCGGGCTCTCGCGTCGCTGCCCGGTACGTCAGCGAAGGCCGACGATGTGGTTCGCAAAGCGATTCGACGAATCAACAAGCGCGTGCTCGCAGTATCGAACTCGCTGTCCGACTTGGCGCCCGACGAAGTACTGCATCAAGCGCGGAAGGACCTGAAGAAGCTGCGCTATTCACTCGAGATGACTCGCGATCACTTTCACTCACGACAATTGGAAAAATTCGTAGAGACAGTCGCTGAACTGCAATCCGTTATCGGCCGGCACCAAGATGCTGTGATGTTCTCGAACGAGTTGTGGTCGGTGGGTCGACGACTTGCACACAGCGACGTTCCCGACACGGTTATCTCCATCGGAATCGTTCTCAACCCCATCGATGAGGTGAGGCGTCAGGCTCGCCGTAAGTCGTTGGCAAAATTGCGTGCGTACGCCGATGACGAATCTCAACAAGCCCTGAAGAAACTGGTCGGAAGTCTCGACTGATCAGAGGTGAACGCCTTGCAGCGTGGCGGCGGTGAGGGTGTTCTCGAGCAGACATGCGATCGTCATCGGCCCGGTTCCACCCGGCATGGGAGTGATTGCCCCGGCGATGCCCTTCACCGTGTCAAAGTCGACGTCGCCCACGATGCCTGATTCGGTGCGCGAGATGCCGACGTCAATGAGCGTCGCACCCGGCTTGCAGTGTTCGGCGCCGATCATGCGTGCCTGACCGCTCGCGCCAACGACGATGTCGGCCGACCTGCACAGTTCGGCAAGGTTCGACGTACGACTGTGCGCGATCGTTGCAGTTGCGTCGACTCCCTTGCGCGACAACAGAAGTGCGAGCGGCGTGCCGACAAGAGTCGAACGACCGACGATCACCGCGTGGCGGCCGGCGGTGGGAATCTTGTAGTGCTCGAGCAGGCGCAACACGCCGAGTGGTGTGCACGGCACGAGGCCGGTTTCGCCACGCACCAGGCGTCCGAGTGAGCCCGTGGTCAAACCATCGACATCTTTCTCTGCAGGGAGGAGATGCAGCACCGCGTCGTTGTCGAGATGCGCGGGCAGGGGCTGTTGAACGAGGATGCCGTGCACGGCCGGGTCGGCGGCCAACCGACCAACAAGGTCTTCGACCTGCGTCTGGGAAGCGGTCGCGGGGAGAACTTCGTTCTTGCTCTGCAGGCCTGCTGCGGCAGCGAACTTGTGCTTGTTGCGGACGTAGGTGTGGCTCGGGCCGTCGTCTCCGACGAGGACGGTGGCCAGGCAGACTTCCGGGTGGCCAGCGGCAGCCATGCGCGCTGCGATTTGTTTCACCATCAGGTCACGCAGGGCAATGCCGTCGAGAATCAGGGGATCGGCGGCGGCGGGCATGCGGGACACGATACGGGCGGGAACCATGCGGCCCCGAGCCATTCCCCTAGCCTGTCTACCCTGAGCCCCAGGAGGCCTGTCACATGTCGACCACCACCCCATCGCCCGCAGCCATCGCCCCCGCAGACGGCAAGCTCGGCGTTCTCGTCATCGGCCTCGGCGCCGTCACCACCACGCTGATTGCCGGCGTCGAACTGGCCAAGCGCGGCCAGGGACTGCCCATCGGTTCGATGACCCAGATGGGCACGATCCGTCTCGGCAAGCGCACCGACGGCCGCTCGCCCCTCATCAAGGACTTCGTGCCGCTCGCCAAGCTCGAGGACATCGTGTGGGGCGCATGGGACGTGTTCCCCGACGACGCCTACGTTGCCGCCTCGCGCGCCGGCGTGTTGGAACAGGGCAAGCACATCGAGGCCATCTCCGAGGTTCTGCGCGACATCCGTCCGATGAAGGCCGCATTCGAGCGCAAGTACGCCCGCAACCTGACAGGCGAGCACACGATGGGCGATATCGGAAAGCGCGCCATGTTGAACGCCATCCGCGAGGACATCAACCGCTTCCGCGACCAGAAGGGTGTCAGCCGGCTCGTCATGATCTGGTGCGCCAGCACCGAGGTCTACATCGAGCCCTGCGAGGTGCACTCCACCATCGAGGCATTCGAAAAGGCCATCGACGCAAACGATGAGCGCATCGCTCCGTCCATGCTCTATGCGTACGCCGCGTTGCTCGAGGGCGTTCCTTTCGCGAACGGTTCACCGAACCTTGCGGTCGACATGCCGTGCCTGCGCCAGTTCGCCACCGAGCGCAACATCCCGATTTCGGGCAAGGACTTCAAGACCGGCCAAACGCTGATGAAGACCGTTCTCGCGCCGATGGTGAAGGCTCGTCAGCTTGGTCTGTCAGGTTGGTACAGCACGAACATTCTCGGCAACCGCGACGGCGAGGTTCTCGACGCGCCCGAGAACTTCAAGACCAAGGAAGAGTCGAAGCTCGGAGTGCTCGAGGACATCCTCGAGCCGACGAAGAACCCCGATCTCTACGGCGACGTCTTCCACAAGGTTCAGATCAACTACTACCCGCCGCGTGGTGACAACAAAGAGGGTTGGGACAACATCGACATCTTCGGATGGATGGGCTATCCGATGCAGATCAAGGTCAACTTCCTCTGCCGCGACTCGATTCTCGCCGCGCCGCTCGCACTCGACTTGGTGCTGTACTCCGACCTAGCGCAGCGCGCCGGCCTCGGCGGCATTCAAGAGTGGCTGAGCTTCTATTACAAGAGCCCGCAGGTTGCTCCGGGTCTGTATCCGGAACACGACTTGTTCATTCAGCTGACGAAGTTGAAGAACACGCTGCGCTGGATGATGGGCGAAGACCAGATCACCCACCTCGGCCGCGAGTACTACGAAAACTAACCGGGGTTCTCGGTGTGCAATTACCCGCTTCTTGAACCACTACACACCGGGAATCGAGACATGAAGAACCGAGTTCTCCCATTTGTCGCTGACGTTGCGCTCGTCGTCTTGTTCATCGTCATTGGTACACGCAATCACAACACCGACGAGAATGCGACCGGTATCGCTTCGACGGTTGCACCATTCCTCATCGGTCTCGTTGCCGGCTGGATCGGAACTCGCGCATGGAAGACACCGACCGCGGTTTCGACGGGAATAGCGGTCTGGATTTCCACCGTCGCAGTGGGGATGCTGTTACGCCACTTCGCGTGGGATCGCGGAACCGCCGGCGCCTTCATCGTTGTTGCAACCATCTTCAATGCGTTCACGCTCGTTGGATGGCGCGTTGTGCGAGAGAACATCGTTTTTCGGCGCAGGATCTAACAAAAACTGCACCTGACCTCGCCGAGATTCCTCACGTTCGAGGAACGAGAAGGCGACGGCGCCGACGAGGTACAACGGGCCGACGACACCGAGAGCGGCCTCAACCGAAAAGTTCGACGCGATCGCTAGACCACCAACGAGGCCCACCACGTAAGCCAGATTGAAGGCGATGTCGTAGGCGGCAAACACTCGCCCGCACGACCCGGGTGCCGCGTTGGCCTGGATCGTCGCATCCGATGCCACCCGCAAGTTTTGGAAGAGAAAGACAAGAATTCCGACCGCTACAAGACGCGGCACAGGACCGGGGATAAATGCCAACGGCGACACTGCACAGAATGCACCAGCGAAGCACCCAATCGTCAGCGGTCGACGTGGAATGCGTTCGTTGACCCATTCAGATGTGACACTCCCGGCGAAGGCCGCCACACCAGCGATCGCAAGTGTCAGCGCGTAGCCCGACGCCGAACCGTCCGTTCGTCCATCTACGTCGAGTGCAACGGTTGCGACGATGACACCGACAAGTAGTCGATGGGTGCTTGTGGACACAAGCGCGTAGCGAGTTTTCCCACAAGCGAGCTGAACGGCTACTGCACGCCACCTAATGGCGTGCGTCTCACCCTCGCCACCCAACCAAGCTCTCGTTCGATCGAAACCGTAGGCCGCCGCAAAGTGACCGATCGATACGATCACGAGTTGTCCCACGGAGCCGAATACCAAAGTGGCGCCGAAGAGCGCCGCACCTAACGCTCCCGCGACGACGCCGACGATCAGCATCAAAGAATCAGCCGCGACGAGTTCATGTTGGCGAACCAAGTGACGGACCGAGGCGATGCGCGCAGTGAACAGAATTCGCGTCGCGCAAAGCGCACAGACAAAGACAACAAGAGTGGCCGGCTTTGAGCCGAACGCAATTGCTAGTGCCGCACAGAGTCCGAGACATGCACGCAGTGCTTGGCCTGAAACCAGAATTTGCCTTCTCGGCCAACGGTCTGCGACAAATCCACCAATCGGCCCCGCAAGGATGAGTGGCGCGGCTCCGGTCATCGCAGCCTGCGCAAGGAGAACCGGTGTCGGCCCGTCGGGATCAGCAAACAGGAGTGCGCGCGCGAGAACCACGAGCATCAACGCATCCGCTGTCTGCGATACGAACTGTGCAGTAACCACACGGCGAAAGTCGGCAAACTTCAACAATGATCGTCGCGACACATGGAGAAAATCACCGTGACGAGTGAGCTCCATCAACTGACCGATCGACGAGTGTGCTTCACACTTTGATGATGTCCCACAATCCGCAAGAACGCCGTGATTGAAGGTAAACGCAGCATGACGAACATCCTTCTGGGGGGCGAACTGTTTTGGCATCGAGCGGGAGCGCCAAATTCGCACCCAACATTTCGACTCCAGTCGAACCAGATTCACTTGCGCTATCCCAGCAGTTCACGTCACTTCCCTAATTTCGCAATTCCATGAGAACAAAAAACGACACCCAAAAACGTTTTCGACTTGTCGGTTCGTTGTTGATCGCCGCATCGCTCTTCGCAGCATGCGGTGGCGACGACTCAGCTGATGTCGAAGAAACGACCGTTGACACCGCGACGATCGCCGACACGGCTTCGACGATCGCGCCCGAGACTGAAACCACGATGGCGGAGGACGTTTCGACGACCGAAGCCTGTACCCCTGATCAGGAGACCATCGATGCCGGCAAGTCCGAAGGTCAGGTCAACCTGATCGCACTTCCCGACAACTGGGCGAACTACAAGGGCATCTTGTCGGCTTACCGGGACAAGTACCCGGAGATCAAGAATCCAGTTGCGAACCCTGACGCTTCTTCGGCCGACGAACTCACCGCTGTTGAAACGCTGAAGGGCCAGCCCGACATGCCGGACGCGCTCGACGTCTCGCCAGCGATCGCCCAGGAGGTCGATACCAAGGGTCTGTGGGAGCCGTACAAGCCCTGCAGTTGGGACGAAATCCCGACGAACATGAAGGACCCGAACGGCAAGTGGGTGGCCGCGTATTACGGCATCATGGCAATAGGAACCAACACGACGATCGTCGCTGACGGCGCACCGAAGTCCTTCGCGGACCTCAAGGACCCCAAGTACAAGGGCAAAATTTCGTTGAATGGTGACCCGCGGGAAGCCGGCGCTGCGTTCGCCGCAGTGATGGCGGCGTCGATCGCCAACGGTGGCTCATTCGACGACATCCTTCCCGGTATCGAATACTTCGCCGAGTTGAAGCAGAGCGGAAACCTCGCGGGCACCGACGTCACCGAGGCCACCGTAATCTCTGGTGAAACGCCGATTTGGCTCGACTGGACCTACAACTATCCGGGTCTCGCGCCGACCCTTACCGAGAACGGCATCACGTGGGAAATCAACGTTCCTAGTGACGGCGTCTACGGCGGCTACTACGCCCAGGGCGTTGTCAAGGACAGCCCACACCCGAACGCAGCGAAACTGTGGATTGATCACATCGTCTCTGACGAAGGTGCGCTCGGCTACATCGAGGGCGGCGCCGTGCCGGCTCGTTACGCGGCACTCGTCGCCGCCGGGAAGGTCACCGACGCGATGAAGAAGAACATGCCTGCCGACGAACTCGTCGCCAAGGTTGCTTTCCCCTCGCAGGAGCAGATCACCAAGGCCAAGGAAGTACTGGCCGAGCAGTGGCCGACGCTCGTCGGCTGATCGGCTGGGCGAAATCGAAGATGCCTGTTGTCCCCCTTTCAGGTATTCCTCGGTCGGGGAGTCCGCTTCGGCGGACTCCCCGTTCCGCTTTGTCGGGCATAGTGGGACTCGTCCCGTTTGCAGCGTTCGTCGGGCTCTTTCTCATCTGGCCGGCAGTTTCGTTGTTCAGACTCGCGGTTCGCCCTACGCGGAACTCGAACATTTCCGCCATGCGCGAAGCCGTCACGGGCTCATACCTTGATTCTTTTCTGTACACCATCAAGCTGAGTTTTCTCTCAGCGTTGCTCGGTGCGATTTGCGGAACCTTCTTGACCGCCGCAGTCATGCGAGTCGAGCGCCCAGCGTGGGTACGACAGGCCGTTTCGAGCTTTGCGGGTGTAGCCGCCAATCTCGGCGGCATTCCTCTCGCGTTTGCATTTCTTGCGGCGCTCGGAACGCAAGGTCTCGTAACAAAGGCGCTCAGCTGGTTCGGGATAGACCTCATTGGTGCGGGATTCACGATTTCGAATTTCGCCGGAATCACGCTCGTCTACTTGTACTTCCAAATTCCATTGATGTTCCTCGTCACACTTCCAGCGTTCGAAGGTCTTCGACCTACGTGGCGTGAAGCAGCCGCAAATCTCGGTGCGGGCCCCACGCGCTACTGGCGACACATTGGCCTTCCGATACTTGCCCCCGCTCTCCTCGGCGGATTCCTGCTGCTCTTCGCCAATGCCTTCAGCGCATATGCAACGGCCTACGCCTTGTCATCGGGTGGCGCACGTTTGATCCCCGTCCAGATTCGGTTTTTTCTGCAAGGAAACACCATCACGGGCAAGGACAACCTTGGCTACGCAATGGCGGCTTGGATGATCATCCTGATGATCGCCGTCATGGGCGCTTATCTTCTTCTCCGTAAGAGGGCCGAACAATGGCAACGTTGACCAATCGACTCAAGACACCTCTCTGGGCATGGGTTGTCATCACTCTTGCGGCAATTTTTTTCGTCCTCCCCATGCTGGCGATGGCTCGATTCGCCTTCCAGCGAGTGCCGGTCGCACTTCTCGGACGCAACACGCTATTTGATCGCTGGACACTCGATGGCCTCGTCGACATGTTCCGCGATCCGGACTTTCGACCCGCACTCTGGTTGAGCTTGCGGATTTCAGTTCTGACAGTCGCCCTCACACTCCTCGTCATGCTCCCGACCGCTCTGTGGGTGAACGTCCAAGCGCCTCGCCTTCGCTCGATGGTCGAAACTGCGACACTCCTTCCATACGTGATTCCACCGATTGCCTTGGTAGTGGGCGCCGGAGGCGCGTTTCGGGATCTTGCACCATGGTTCCTCCGCAGCGACTACTGCCTCGTTCCCTTCTACGCCGTGCTGGCAATGCCGTTCACATTTCGTTCGCTCGATACAGGATTGAGATCGATTGACCTGAAGACCCTCATCGAGGCGTCCCGTTCCCTCGGAGCACCGCCGACCACGACCCTCCTGCGCGTGGTCGTCCCCAACATCAGCAGCGCACTATTGGGCACTATCTTCCTCACGATCACCGTCGTGCTCGGCGAGTTCACGATCGCATCGCTTCTGCTAAAGCCCACGCTGCCGCTCTACATGTCGTACTCACAGGGGAGGAATCCCCAGGGTGCACTTGGCTTGGCCATCCTTCTTCTGGCCTTGACGACACTCCTCTTCTTCGCGGCTACTCGCCTTCGGCGCCGCGGAGCGGATAGAAAAATGATCAGAATTGGGGCGATGCCATGAGTCATCCGAAGGACATGTACTTCGAGTCGGTCACCAAGACCTTTGACGCCACTGTTGCACTTGAGAACTTCTCGCTCACGGTCAGATCGGGCGAATTACTCACGCTTCTCGGTCCAAGCGGCTGCGGCAAAACTACCGCACTGCGGATCGCCGCCGGGTTCGAACGGCCCGACACCGGGCGGGTACTCGTCGGTGCAGTCGACATAACGAATCAGCCTCCGCATCTTCGTCAGATGGGGATGGTCTTCCAGAGCTACAGCCTGTTTCCACACTTGTCAGTCATCGACAACGTCACGTTCGGGCTGAGAATGAAACGCGTTGCTTCACAGGAGCAGCGCATGCGCGGGCTGCGGATGCTCGAACTGGTGAGAATGGAGGGCCTGACGGATCGGCTACCCCACCAACTTTCAGGCGGCCAGCAGCAACGTGTTGCCCTTGCCCGTGCCTTGGCAACACAGCCGGACGTATTGCTTCTCGACGAGCCGTTGAGCGCCCTCGACGCCAAGGTTCGCGCGGAGGTTCGTGACGAAATCAGGACATTGACGACTCGTCTCGGCACCACGACCGTCTTTGTTACTCACGACCAAGAGGAAGCACTCGGGATTTCGGACCGGATTTGCGTGATGAACAAAGGAATCGTCGAACAGGTCGGATCACCAACCGAGATCTATGACCACCCAAGGTCGTCATTTGTGGCGGACTTTGTTGGTGAACTCAACCGGATTCGCCTCGGCGGGGTGGATCTCGTCGTTCGCCCCGAACAAGTGATCTTGGACAACTGCCACACCGCCGACACAGGGGGCGAAATAGTCGCGACGTCGTTCCATGGCTCGTTCATGCGTTATCAGGTGCGACTCGACGACGGACAGGCAGTGACTGCGATTGCCAAGCACACACCCGGTTCAGGGATGCGAGCGGGTACCCGGGTGACAGTCAAGATTGGAGACGAGAAACATGAGCGTTCTGTCTGACCACCACGTCGACACCTTCGGTCGCCTCGGATGGGTCGTCACGGACCTGCTCGACGATACGACCGTGCGCGAACTCCAGCGGTGGGTCGCGGACATCGCGACCTGGCCCGACGACGGCCCGTGGCTGAACTACCGAGAGATGACTGACTTCGGCCCGAAAATCTGTCGCACGGAAAACTTCACTCCCTACCACGCGGGCATGTACCAACTCCTGCGAGTCGGGCGCCTCGTCGCGGCGGCGGCGGATCTTCTCGGCGAGCCTGCAGTTCTCTACAAGGAGAAAATCAACTACAAACTGAGCGGCGGTGCCGGTTTTGCCCCGCATCAAGATGCACCTGCCTACCGATTCGTCGACACCCACATCAGTTGCATGATCGCGGTTGATCCGTCCACGACGATGAATGGCTGCCTCGAAGTCGTCTCGGGCATGTACGCCGAAATTCTTCCGATGGATGACGTTGGTTGTATCCGCAGTGACATCGCTAGAAGTTTCTTGTGGGAGCCGGCTGAACTGCAGGCGGGCCAAGTGCTGTGGTTCCATTCACGAACCCCGCACCGCAGTGGGCCGAATCTTTCGGGCCAGGATCGTCGCGCGCTCTATCCCACCTACAACGCGCTGAGCGAGGGAGACCTTCGCGACCGCTACTACGAACAGAAAGCCGCTGAGTTGGCGCAAATCAAGAATTCTGGTTCCACGGTTCAACTGTCACTCATCGGCGACTTTCAAGGAAGGCCAGTCACGTGAATGCATCAATCAAGGACATCATCCGTCTCTTCACCCAGTGGGGCGGCAACAGATACAGCGAAGCCGTCTCGCAGACGTCTCACGCCGAGCAGTGCGCCGCTCTTGCAAGAACCGCAGGCGCCGACGATGAGGTCGTGATTGCTGCCCTGCTCCACGACATCGGCCACCTGTTGGTACTCGATCAATTGGCCGGTCATCCGATGCTCGACCGTGACGACGAACACGAAGCGACGGGCGCAAGGTACGTGGCCCAATTGTTCGGTCCGAAGGTTGCGGGACCGATAGCCCTTCATGTCGCCGCAAAGCGCTACCTATGCGCGGTCGAAGATTCGTACTTCTCGACACTGTCCCCTGCATCGGTGGCAAGTCTCGAGCTGCAGGGCGGGCCAATGACACCCGCAGAGACGTCACGCTTTGAGCGAATGCCACATTTCATTAATGCTGTAAATCTTCGACGCTGGGACGATGAGGCGAAAGTCAGCGACCTCGATGTTGCGCCATTTGCGACATTTGTGCCGACGATGGAAAACCTCGCGACGCTAGGTTGAGTTTTCGGTGCGCAGTGTCGCGAAAAGCGAGTACTTACGCACCGAGAACCCTTGGGTTAGAAGTTGGTGATGGCGCCGGTCTCGGCACCCTGCACGAGCTTGGCGTACTTGCCGAGCACGCCCATCGTGTAGCGCGGCGGGTTCGGCTTCCAGCCGACCTTGCGCTTTGCCATTTCCTCGTCGCTCACCAAAAGATCGAGACGCTTCTCGTGAACGTCGATGAGAATCCGATCGCCGTCACGCACGAATGCGATCGGGCCACCGTCGACGGCTTCGGGCGCAACGTGGCCGATACAAAAACCCCACGTGCCGCCGCTGAAGCGGCCGTCGGTGATCAGCGCACAGTCGGCACCGCGACCCGCACCCTTCAACGCTCCGGTGATTGCGAGCATCTCGCGCATTCCCGGTCCACCCTTCGGACCTTCGTAGCGAATGACCAGCACGTCGCCGGGCTTGATCTTCCCCGCGAGAATCTCGGCCATCGCACCGTCCTCACCGTCGAAGACACGCGCGGTTCCCTCGAAATGCATCTGATCGTGGGTGAGGCCAGCGACCTTGACGACCGCGCCCTTCGGCGCAAGTGAACCGGTGAGAATGTTGATTCCGCCTTCGGAGTGGATCGGCTGAGAGACGGGGTGAATCACGTCGCCGTCCGGCGCCGGCGGATTGATCGCGGCGAGGTTCTCGGCCATTGTCTTGCCGTTCACTGTCATGACGTCGCCATGCAACAGACCCGCGTCGAGCAGTGCCTTCAGCACCACCGGAACGCCACCGATGCGATCGACGTCGGACATGTGGTACTTGCCGCCGGGCTTCAGGTCGGCGAAGTGGGGCACCTTTGCAGCGATGCGGTTGAAATCGTCGAGACTCAACTCGACGCCCGCCTCGTGGGCGATGGCGAGCAGGTGCAGCACCGCATTCGTGCTTCCGCCGAGAGCGTTGGTGATTGCGATCGCGTTTTCGAACGCCTTCTTCGTCATGATGTCGCGCGGGCGCAAGCCCAGTCGCAGCATGTTGACGACCGTCTCACCGGCACGGCGAGCATCGTCTTCGCGACGTGGGTCGATGGCGGGCGGCGAGGCAGTGCCAAGCAGGCTCATGCCCAATGCCTCGGCGATCGAGGACATCGTGTTCGCGGTGAACATGCCGCCACAGGCTCCTTCGCCCGGACATGCATGCTCTTCGATCGCCTTCAGTTCGGCATCGTCGATCGTGCCGAGCGCGTGCGCGCCGACCGCTTCGAACACGCTGGTGATGTCGAGCGCCTTGCCGTGCAACTGGCCGGGCATGATCGACCCGTTGTAGACGAACACCGACGGCAAATTCAGACGGGCAGCGGCCATCAGCATCGACGGAATGCTCTTGTCGCAACCGGCGAGGCCGACGAAACCGTCGAAACGCTCGGCGTGCACCACGGTCTCGACCGAGTCGGTGATGACCTCGCGGCTGACCAACGATGCGCGCATTCCCTCGTGGCCCATCGAGATGCCGTCGCTGACGGTGATGGTGCCGAACTCGAGGCCGATGCCGCCCGCCTGCTGAACACCGCCCTTGGCGAACTGCGCCAACTTGCGCAGCGTCATGTTGCAGGGCGTGACCTCGTTCCACGCGGACGCGATGCCGATCTGAGGTTTGTCCCAGTCACCGTCGCCGAGACCGACCGCGCGGAGCATCGCTCGCGCGGGCGCCTTCTGTGGGCCGTCGGTGACGTCGCGGCTGCGCGGTTTGATGTCGACTGGTGTGCCGTCAGG
>SXGQ01597546.1_pt1 | contig 16734 bp, 11 predicted proteins | sample 3178371 | NCBI WGS metagenome assembly SXGQ01 (sample SAMN11356859, study PRJNA531348) | freshwater metagenome | isolation source: freshwater sample F1-20 | place: China: Fuxian Lake, Yuxi | collected 2017-12-25
CCGTTGGTATTGTTGCCATATCTTTCACGAAGGCTGGCAGGTTCCTCCCCGACATCGAAAGCCTTGGTGGCTTTTGCGGAAAGGAGCAGTGACAGGGCTTTTTCCTGTAGCTTGGTCCAGGTGGTGCTTTTGTTCGACTGCTCAAACTGCCGCCTTGCACCATCAAGTTTGTTCAGTATCTCCCTTCGGGCGAGCAATCGTTTGGGATTCATTCCCGCATCAAGGCTGATGGAGGGTGCGGTGAAGGAAAGTGGCTTGTCGATGGTTCCCAAGACATAAAGGGGGTCGTATTCAACACCCAACCTGGCTGCAAACTGCCCCGGCCTGGTGTAGGGGGCCTTGCTTGGTTTTTCGGGCAGGGTGATGGCGTTGGGCATGTAGGGATGAGGCGGGCGCTTTGCGGAAATCACACTACCCATGAATGGCCAGTCATCCGGCATGGGTGTTCGATTATTACCCAGCGAAAGAAAACTTTGGTCAGGCACATGGCCTGTCAGGTTGTAATAGTATCCCGCATGGTGATCGTTGGTGTTAACCGTGCTCTTCACTCCCTGGATCACGGCAAGGTGTCTGGCTTGCTTGGCAAGCATAGGTAAATGCTCGCAAAGCTTCACACCCGGGGCCGCGGTCTCAGTCTGCTTGAAAAGCCCTCGGTATTCCTCAGGCGCATTTGGTTTCATGTCCCAGGTATCAATATGTGAAGCGCCACCCGAGAGAAAAAACAGGATGGTCGACTTAGCCTTGCCCTTTCCAGAGGCGGTTACTGCTTTTGGGGCCCCCATCAACGCAGGTGCGCCAAAGCCAAAACCTGCGATTCCAGCAGTGGATCCAACTACAAAAGTCCTTCTGGATTGATTCATGGCAAATACCAATGGGGATGATTTAACACTGATTATTTTCAATCCAACAGGATTAAATGTCAACAGGGAAATATGGGCGGAAATACCCATTTCCAAGGTGAAAGTAGGTTTCCAAACGGTAATGGGGATGATAAAGTCTTCTCATGGAAACTTTTAAGGACTGGGAAACAAAATGGCTGTAAATTTTGGACATATGTTGCAAGGCACCATGACCTTGCTGGGTAGGATATCCCTTTGTGCGATTTTTCTTTCCAGTGCCATTGGTTTAAACCTTCCAAACTTTGAGGATGCCATCGCGGCTATGGCCCGCCAAGGGGTTCCCGTGCCAAGGGTTTCATTGGTTCTGGCAATCGGAATTCTTCTTGCGGGCAGCCTTATGGTGATCGTTGGTTGGAAAAGCAAGGTGGGAGCGGGGTTGCTTTTGTTGTACCTGTTGGTTGAAACCTACTATTTCCACAGTTTCTGGACATTGCAGGAATCCATTTCCAAGAAGCTTGAGATCGTTCAGTTCATGAAGAATCTTTCGTTGATGGGAGCAATGCTTTTCATCATAGCCAACGGCGCGGGACCTTACAGTCTCGATGCTCGTGGCAAGGGCGGTTTCTCTCCCTCTAAAAAATAACGCGGGTATCCCAATGTCCAAAACCCTGTTGCTTCCCACTTATGTTCTGCTTTTTTTCACAGCCGTCTTACATTCCGCGGAAAACACGCTTCCTAAAAAGAATTTCAATCCAACCGCGTTGGAAGATTTGATCGCTGGATTCATCACCGAAAACAACCTTCCCGGCGCTTCGGTCGCGGTGGCTCATCACGGAAAAGTTGTATTTGCCGCGGGCTTTGGGTACGCGGAATTACCCGATGAAAAGAATGGAAACCGCGGTGTGCCGGCAGCGCCGGATTCCTTGTATCGGATCGCAAGCATTTCCAAACCCATCACCTCCATCGCGATCATGCAACTGGTGGAGAAGAAAAAACTAAGCCTTTCAGACAAGGTCACCGATATCATCAAGTTTGACCCTTTCCTTGAAGGTGATGCGAAACCTGACCAGCGATGGAAACAAATCACCATAGCCCAGTTGTTAAGCCATACGGGCGGATTCGACAGGGCCAAGTCATTTGATCCGATGTTCAAGTCGGTGCAAATCGCCAAGGCATTCAACAAACCCTCTCCCGCTTCCAAGGAGGATGTGATCCGTTACATGATGGGCAGGCAACTTGATTTCAACCCGGGTGAAAGATTTGCATACTCCAACCTGGGTTTCTGCCTGCTGGGAAGGGTCATCGAAAAAATCTCAAACCAGTCCTACAACGATTATGTAGCTGAAAACATCTTCAAACCTCTGGGCATCGATGAGATCAAACCTGGGAAATCTCTGGCATCGCACCGTCAGGCTAACGAAGTTGTTTACTACCCGCCCACCCCATCGAAGGCGAACAGCGTTTTCCCACCCTATGAACCTGTGGATACCGCCTATGGGACCCATGATCACGAATCACTGGACGCGGTGGGTGGGTGGATAGCTTCCGCCCGGGCCTTGGTGAAACTGGCTTCCAGCCTTGATGATGACGCACTGGTTCGAGTGTTGGGAAAAGAGGCGACCAAGGTCATGTTCAGCAAAGCGGATGGAAAACCCCCGCTTGACAAGGATGGTAAACCCGCCCCAACCTTTTACGCGCTGGGTTGGAATGTTCGACCTGTTGAAAATTCTTCGAATGCGAACACCTGGCACAACGGCGCGCTCTCCGGAACTTCTACCCTGCTCGTTCGCAGGCACGATGGTTATACCTGGGCGGTCTTGTTCAATGGCAGCAAGCCCTCAGGCAAGGATAAGCCCACCTCACCCTCGGGTGCCATCGATCCACTGATGCACAAGGCGGTGGATGAAGCCGATAAACCCATCCCTGTGCAGCAAGCTTTCAAGTCCTCGAAATTCAGACTCCTGAGGCAATTCCATGATTAAATTCCTGCTGCCCTGCCTTTTGACAATTTTTTTCCAACCCGGCGAAACACCCAACACCGGAGACAAGGTTCTTTTCCTCGGGGATTCCAACACCTTCGCAGGTCAGTTCATAGTGGATCTCGACACCTACCTCGCACGGGCTGATTCAGGCAAAAAAAACATCACCCTTATCAACCTTGGATTGCCAAGCGAGACTATCAGCGGCTTGAGCGAAAAGGATCACCCATACCCAAGGCCCGATGTCCACGAGCGAGTGGACAGAGCCTTGAAAGCAATCAAGCCCGGTCATGTGGTCATCGGATATGGCATGAACGATGGTATTTACAGCCCCTTTGATGAATCCCGTTTCAAAAAATACCAGGAGGGTTATCAAGACATCATCAAAAAGTGCAGGGACGCTGGTGCGAAAATAACCCTGCTTACTCCCGACCCATTCGAGCCCATGGCTGTGAAGGCCAAACTCCTGCCCCTTGGAAAGCCTGATTACAGTTACAAGAACCCCTACGAAAAATATGACTCCGTGCTCGAGAAATACTCCGGCTGGCTGGCCAGCCTTGGTACCAACCAGATGGCGGTCGCGGATGCCCATTCCGCTATCCATGCGTTCCTGAAAAAACGCAGGCAAGTTGAGCCAGGCTTCATATTCTCCGGCGATGGCATACACCCCAACGCCTCCGGTCACTGGCTGGTGGCGGAATCGATTCTCGATTCATGGAAAGCATCACCAACTCCAGCCTTGGTTGTTGAGGCAAAAGAAATGCCGATCAAAATCAACCTGACAGGAAAGCTTCCTTTCGCAGGGGATTCAAACTGGGACAAGGGTATACAGGAAGATTTTCAAAAAAAGTGGGGCGCGCAAGTACTTAAAATCAATGGGTTAAAGGAAGGTAATTACAAACTCTCCTCGAATAAATCAGACCTGGGCGTATTCACAAACAAGGATCTGGAAAAAGGATTGGACTTGAGCCAGTTCAAAAACCTGGAATCAAACTTGCTTGCGAGGGAACTTAGAAAGCTTTGCTCAGAGCGCACCAAAATTTTGGGCCTGGCCTGGCTTGATGAAGTGGGGCACAAGCGCCCCGATACCCCCAAGGGAAAAACCTTGGTTCAAGCCCGAAAATTATACGATGATGCCACGACAAGAATCCATGAGATCCTTGCAACAAACATTGAAATCAACCTGTCTAGACAACCTTAAACAATGGAAACAAGCATGATGAACAAGTTTAAAGTCATATTCGCAATGGCTCTGGTGATTTTGGTGAATACCGCAACCCGGGCTGCGGATGAAAAACCCTTGAAGGTGTTCATCCTCGCGGGGCAGTCAAACATGGAGGGACAAGCCGTTGTTGATCTTGATGGCAAAAGTTACAACGATGGGAAAGGCACCCTGAAATTTCTTTTCAATGATCCTGAAAAACAAAAAATGGTCAGGCATCTCCGGGATGATTCGAACGGATGGAAAGTGCGCAATGATGTCTGGGTCCGCTATCAAAGGGAAAAAGCACCTCTCCTTGCGGGCCCGTTGGGCGTTGGGTTCAGCATCTATGGCGGCAAGCACCACTTCGGGCCTGAATTGCAGTTCGGCCATGTCGTTGGCGATGCCATTTCAAACCAGGTGCTTCTGATCAAGACCGCTTGGGGTGGCAAAAGCCTGTATAAGGATTTCAGGCCGCCAAGTTCCGGCGGGGAGGTTGGAGCGTACTACAAAAAAATGATCGAGGATGTCCAAACATCCATCGCCAATTTGAAATCTGACTTTCCCGCCTACGATGGCAAGGGCCATGAGATTGCGGGCTTTGTCTGGTACCACGGTTGGAACGATGGGGTCGACCCAAAGAACGCTGTCCCTGAATATGAGAAGAATCTTGCAAACCTGATAAGGGATGTGCGCAGGGATTTGAAATCTCCCAAGTTGCCTGTGGTGATCGGCGAATTAACCGGTCCCTGGGTGGATGCACCCGGTGAATGGGCAACACTTCGCAAGGCCCAGGCCTCGGTTGCCAAACAACCCGAGTTCAAGGGTAATGTCATATTTGTTGAAACCCGTGACTTTGTTCGCCCGGCAAAGGATTCACCAAACCCCACCCATGGGCATCACGAATTTGGTAATGCTGAAACCTACTTCCTGGTGGGTGATGCGCTTGGCAAAGGAATGGTGAAATTACTTTCGCCAACGGGTGATGATAAACCCAACCTCAGCTTCAACACCAACCTGGCACAGGAAAAAAAAGAAGCGGAAAAACCAACCTCCCATACCAAAAGGAATGTGGAGGGTTGGACTATTCGCGTTGATGACCGACTGCTTAAACCGGAAAACAAGGAGAAACTTGATCGGGCCATTCGTTTTCTTGAAGCCAAGTTGGTTGACATCAAGCTCGTGGTTCCCGAGGACAAGGTGAAAAAACTTCAGACGATAAACATCGTCCTTGACCTGACCCATGGCAAACTTGGACCCATGCAGTATCATCCGGGCGCGGGATGGCTCACGACCAATGGTTATTCCGCGGACCTTGTCAAATGCGTTCACCTTCCCCGCATTGATGACCTGGTCACCAAGCGCAACACCAATGAACAACCATGGGTTATTCTTCACGAACTCGCGCACGCCTACCACGACCAGTTTCTGGGATTCGAGGAGCCTCGCATCAAGGAAGCCTATGAAAATTTCAAGAAGAGTGGCAGGGGCGATATGACTCTCCTGTACAACGGCAAAAGAGTCAAGCATTATGGCCTGACAAACCAGATGGAATTCTTCGCGGAAATGACGGAAGCGTATTTTGGTGTCAACGATTTCTTCCCATTTAACCGGGCGGAACTAAAGGAGTCTGAACCCCAGATCTATGAGGTTCTGAAAAACACCTGGGAAACCCCTTCTCAACCCAAAAAGTAACTTTAATAAGGGAATCATCCACGATGAACTTGAGACAATTATCAATTTGTGCTTTTCTGATTGGTTTACTTGCTGCTTCCAGCCCGGGTGGGACACCAACCACCTTGAATATTTGGCCGGGAAAACCACCTGGAGAAACCAAGGACCTTCCGCCGGAAGCTGACCTTACAAAAGATACCGATAGGTTGATCGCAGGCAAACGCATCATCAAGCTGGGTAATGTTTCCACGCCCCAGATAACTGTTTATAAACCTGAAAAATCGAAAGACACCGGGGCGTCCGTGGTAATCTGTCCCGGGGGAGGCCACAATATTCTTGCCTACGACCTTGAAGGTACCGAAGTTGCCCAGTGGCTCAACACCATTGGCGTGACGGGAATCGTGTTGAAATATCGTGTCCCTTTCAGGAACCCGGAGAAACGCTGGAGTGCCGCCGTTGCCGATGCCCAGAGGGCTGTCAGCTTGGTCCGGAGCCAAGCGGCGCAATGGAATCTCGACCCCGGGCGGATTGGTATTTGTGGATTCAGCGCGGGGGGTGAAACCGCAGGATTAACCTCCATTTTTCTAGAAAGCAGGCAATACACCCCAATGGATGATGTGGACAAGGTTTCTTGTAAGCCTGATTTTGCGATTCTGATTTATCCAGGCGGCTTTGACACCAAGGGGCAGGCGCAAATCCGCGAAACCATCAAGGTCGCGAAGGAAACACCACCCATGTTTTTAGTCCATGCCTTTGATGACCCCGTCACCGCGAATAATTCCCTTGCCTTGGCAATTGAACTAAAAAAAGCTGGAGTATCCACTGAACTTCACATCTATGATGCGGGCGGGCATGGCTACGGTTTACGGCAGGTGAATACCCTTCCTGTCACGACATGGCCCAAGCGATGCGAGGAATGGATGGAACGCCGAGGTTTGTTGAAAAAACCATAACCTTATTAAAAGCGTATCATTTATTATTTGACAATTTTAAGGATGCGATTGTTGCCGCTATCGGTGATGTAAATCTCACCCTTCGGGCTGATCTGCACGCCATGGGGTTGGAAGAGTTCAACTTTTTCAGGGGGGCCATCAATTCCGGAAGTCCCTTTTTTTCCGGTGCCAGCAACCAGTGATGTGGTTTCAGACTTGGGGTCATAGCGCAATACCCTGTGATTTTCCGTGTCCGCGATAAGAACAGTGCCATCATTGTCAACGCATAAATGCTTGGGCCCATTCAGCTCGGTTTGTAATGCGGGACCACCCACCCCCTTGCTACCAGCCTTACCCGTGCCGACCACTGTTTTGATCATGCCATCTTTGCCAACCAACCGAAGGGCATGGCCTCCGCGCTCAAGGATGTAAAGATTTCCCTGGGTATCCATGCAGGCGGCTCGGGGATCTACCAGTGGGGCGTCCACCGCCTTTGAATTATTTTTAGGAACACCACCTTTCCCATTGCCTGCAAGGGTCGTAACGATGTTGGTTTCAAGATTCACGGATCGAATCCTACGATTCTCCAGGTCGGTGATGATCAAATTTTTCTTGGCGGCATCAAAGGCAATACAAAATACACCTGTAAAAACAGCTTTTGTGGCAGGGCCATTATCCCCGGAAAAGGCTTTATCACCTGTGCCCGCAAAAGCGGTGATGATGTTGGTTTTAGGATCGATCTTGCGCACCCGGTTATTCCAGGTGTCAGCAACATAGATGGCGTCATCCTTGCCGATGATCACGCTGTGCATCCCGTTGAACTTTGCGTTTTGCGCGTTGGCATCATCACCTGAGGAACCCTTTTCCCCGGTGCCTCCGACAAGTGTCAGGTTGTTTTTGGCATCCACCTTCATGACACGGTGACCTGCAATTTCAATGATGTAAAAGTCCCCTGATGAGTTCCAATCAACTCCGAAAGGTCCCTTTAACTGGACTTCCGTCGCTAGGGCGGGAGGAGGATTTTTTCCTGATCCTGCAACCAGGACAATCTTCGAGGCTTCAGCCACCAATGAAAAAGAGAGAATTGTAAGGCAAGCGGCTGCAAAAATTCGCATGATAGAAATCCCCGGGTTGATGTTCAGGATGAAAACAAATTCATCGTAATGACTGACAGTGTCGCAAGGAAACAAAAAAACTGTCTTGGGCACCATCATTCTTGACCGAATAGACCATGATCAAGGGTGATGTTTCAAGCGAACAACTCATCCACAGGCTTGCCTTGATCGGCCACGGTGAAGGGTCTGCCCGAGGGGGAATGCTCTATCTTTTGGAGGTCAAGGCCCATGGCTTTCGCGATAGTGGCATTGAAATCAGGCATGGTGACGGGTTTCTCAGCGACATGTTCGCCAATCTCATCGGACTTACCGTGAATATATCCAGCTTTCATGCCTGCCCCCGCAAGCCACCAGGTAAACACACCAGGATGATGACCCCGCCCAGCGGTGGCGGTGCTGATCTGGGGAGTGCGCCCGAACTCGGTCGCCATGACCACAAGGGTGCTAGATAAAAGTCCACGCTGATGCAGGTCCTCGAGCAAAGCCGCCATCGTTTGGTCAGTTGATGGTGTCATATTTTCCATTGTCTTGAGCTGGTCATTGTGTGTGTCCCAGTTATGGGCATCCTCAACCTCGATAAAACGCGCACCACTCTCGACCAGGCGACGCGCAAGAAGGCAGCCTTTGCCAAAAGTATGGGTGCCATACGCGGCTTGGGTCTTTTTATCCTCCCGCGAAATGTCAAACACCTTGAGGTCCTCGCTCTTCATAAGGGCGATGGCATCCTGCTGGACCTTCAAATAAGCGGCGGCATCGCGATGGGGGGTCTGCTGTACAAATTGGCCGCCTATCATCTGCGCCAGTGAGGCGCGCCTCTTGGAATCCGACATGGTGACCTTTGAGGGCAGTGATGAGTTCTGGAGACCAGCGCCTGGGTCCACGATCGGCAAGGGGGCAAGTTGCGTGGGCATGTAACCGCTACGGGGATGTTGCGGGCTACCATTGATGAGAATATTTCCGGGAAGCACCGGATTTGATGATCCAATTTGCTTCACCGCCCATGAACCAAGCGAAGGGTGGGTTATCGTGGATGTCATGAAGTAACTGGTATGCGCAAGGTAAGTGCCACGATCATGGATACCCTGCGTGGAGGTCATCGATCGAACCAGGGAGACATGATGCATTTGTTTTGCCATCTGCGGGAACCACTCTGAAACCTGAATACCATCCGCGCTGGTCTTGATGACATTCACGCCCCCCATCTCCGGTTTTCCCGGTTTGGGATCAAAAGTGTCAATGTGCGACATTCCGCCACGCATATAAAGAAAAATTACGCTCTTCGCACGGCCCCCGACCTTATTCTGATTGGCATGGGTGGCATTTAAGGGAGGCAGCAGACTGACACCAAAAACAGCCTTGGCGAAACGCTCTATAAAACAGCGTCTATTGATGCCTTTGTGAATTGAGCTCATATTTCAAACCATCCCCTTGAAGATTTAGTCCCAAAATTATCGTAAGTAGAAATCATTAGTTAAAAAGAAACTCAGGTGAATTCAGCAGCGCCCAGATCAAATCTTGCTCCAGTGTCGGGCCATCCTTGATGATCTCAGCCAGGCCCGCAAGCTCCGCCTCTTTTGGCTGGCGCACTAATATAGCACGGTAAATCAACTGGGTACGCCCAAGGCGTGAAGGCTTGCTCGCTGCCATCTGCCTGCGCAGGTACGAGTCCTCCGCAAGCACCCGTGTTGTCAAATCCCCATTCATCAATGCGAGCGAGTGGGTGCTATTTGGGTCACGATTAAAGGCATCAATTTCACGGCGGTCCGATTGCCCGAACTGTCGCAGGAAATGCCCGAGTGGCAATGGAAGCGGGGTCTCCGAGGCTCGAATGAAATTTGGTGGCAATGATTTCCAGCGGGGGTCGGTTTCTTTCGCGACTGGTTCACTGTCCGGTTCCACTGGCTTCGACCGATTCTCCGCCGCTTGCGCAGCAATCAACCGCTTCACTTCCTTGTCATCACCGCGTTCCCTGGCCGAGGCCAACGCCTTCTGCTGCTCCATGCGACGCAGCCCGGCCTCGCGTTTTCTTGTGTGCTCAGCCCGATCAACACGGGCTTGCGCGATTATTTCATCCGCGGTCATCCTGGTTAACTTGCGCAGGTAGTCGGGATCAAGTGTGCCCCCCGGGCGAAAAGTGAACTTGCGATCGTCCAAGTCTTTCACAAGAAGCACAAGAATTGAATCCCAAATCTGCTCGGCTGAAAGACGCCTGAGTTGTGGTCCTTGAAGCTTTGAAACCGCTCCCGGTTCAGGTGCCTCCCTGACTGAATCACTCTGATACAATCGGGTATTAAGCAGCACCGCCATGAATGCTCGCTCATCAAATCGCAATCGAATCATCACCTGTGTGAGGAAGTCGATCAATTCCGCGTGATCGTGATCAGGCAACGCAGAAAGACTGTCAACTGGTTCAATCAGGCCAATTCCCATGACCCGCTTCCAGAGTCGATTTGCAATATTCTTGGCAAATCGCGGGTTGCGTGGCGAAGTCAACCAATCCGCAAAAGCCTTGCGCCGGTCTCCATCCTTGATGACAACCTCATCAGCGAATAGGGATCTTGGTTCCACCGGTTTACCGCGAAGAGCGGAATCGTAAGCATAAGTATCGGGAAACTTAAGATGTTTGTCCGTGTCTTTGGTAAGTCGTTTCAAAGGAGCGATTGTTCCGCTTACGCTCTGCTCCAAAATCTCATCTTTTGGCAAAGCTGCGAGTTTCGCCTTGATCTCAGGATATTGCCTGACATTATCAGGCGAATATCCGCCCGGGCTGCCAAGGTTACTGACACCGAATGTGAACGCCACCATCTGGTAGAAATCCTTCTGGGTGATTGGCTCCAGTGGATGGTCGTGGCATTGGGCGCACTCCATCCTTGTTCCCAGGAATACGCGTGTCATATTCGACATATGGTCAAGCGGCATGCCGAGGTCACGCAGGTAGAAACCTACCGCTCCATTTTCCCACAGGTAACCTTTCGCGGTCACCAGCTTTCGTGCGAATTCGTCATAAGCCATGCCCGAACGAATGGAATCCTTCACCCAGTCGTCATAGAGTCTTCCGGGCTGGCCGGCTGCTGGTCGCGAGTTTATTCGCAGAATATCCGCCTTCCAGTTGAACATGTGACTGACATAACCCTCACCCCGAAGCAGTTCATCTATCAATTTTCCCCGCTTGTCCACATCCGGGTTGTCAAGGAAACGAGTGCTTTCCTCGAGACTGGGTATGCGCCCGACAACATCGAGAAACACACGGCGCAGAAAAGCCTCATCACTTGCGGGGGGATTCAGCCTGGTACCCTTCGCCAAATGAAATTGATCGATCCGTTTCTGGACTTCCAAACTCAATTGCCTGGCATCTTTGAATGAATACGAGGCTTCGTCTATCGCCAACGCCTCACCACGATGATTAAACTTCTCCCATGAACCCGTCTTCGCACCCTCAGCGATCCAACGCCTGATGATCGATCGCTCCGCATCATTCAAAGGCTGGGCGCCACCCTTGAGTGGTGGCATCACATTCTTATCGGAATGAGGAAGCGAGACACGCTTCATCAACTCACTATCGTCTGGTTTTCCCGCGGCAATAACATCACCAGCAACAATCCCCTTTTTGGAATCGAGGCGCATCCCGCCCTTCGGCTTATCCTGTTTTTCACTATGACACGCAAAACAATGGTGATAGAAGATCGGCAGAACTTCCCGCTCAAAATTGACGGGATCAGCCGCGATGCACTTTCCAAAAACAAATAACAAATTGATCCCAACGCTGAGTAATGAATAAAGCACCCACTTCGACATGGTCAAATATTCATTCATTGTCTCAAATTACCAGGTATTTTCAGGAGTCTATAACAACACAAAACATGATGAATATCGTAATAGGTTTGACAATGATTTGAAATTGAAAAAAGAACTCTCTCTTTCATGAAGTAGATTGACCATAAATTCCAATTATCTTACGATGATTGGACAATCAAATAGTTCATTCCGCATATCAAAGATGCAATTGCCATGATCAAACCCTTAAACAGACGAACTTTTCTCCGCGCCGCTGGCATGACAATGGCTTTGCCCATGCTGGATGCCATGGAAACAAGGCTGGGTGCCGCGGAAAAAGCCAGGGCGGTTCCACGCAGGATGGTCGCGATCCAAACCAACATGGGAATACTTCCCCAGTTCTTCTTTCCGGAAAAGGCTGGAAGGGATTACCAATCATCACCCTACCTGCAAAGGCTGGCTGCGCATCGTGGTGAGATATCCGTTTTTTCCGGGGTAAGTCTTCCCGGTGTGACAGGCGCCCATGCAGCGGAAAAATGCTTCCTCACAGGAACCCCCCATCCTGAAAGGGGAGGCTTCCGCAACTGGATCTCCCTAGATCAATTCGCTGCGGAGCAAATAGGAAACCAAACCCGCTACCCGTCCCTGGTGCTTGCAATGAGTAACGAGGGGGCCACCCTGAGTTACACCCGGAGTGGCGCACCGATACCTGCGGAGAAAAGCCCGAAGAAAGTCTTCCAAACCTTGTTCCTGCAGGGCAAGAAGGAAGAAGTTGCTGCCAACATCGAAGCCATCAAGCAGGGTCGCAGCATGCTGGATTTCGTGGGTGCGCAATCAAAAAGATTGAATCGTTCGCTCTCAAAGACAGACCAGGCCCGGATGGACCAATATTTCTCATCCGTGAGGGAACTCGAAAAAAGATTGCAAAGCTCGGAGGAATGGGAATATAAACCCAAGCCCAAGGTGAACGCGGCCCCTCCCGAAGACATCGAGGATTCACGCGAGTTTGTCAAGAAGACCAAGCTCATGTTTGATGTCATGAAACTCGCGCTTGAAACCGATTCCTCAAGGATCATCTCGCTTTTCATCGATACCACGGTGATCCATAACATCACACACCATGGCAACCGTCCTGAGGTTATTGCTGAGCTTCGTTCGAAGGAAGAGGGCCAGTTCGATGTGCTTAATGGTTTTCTTACCGCCCTGGGTGAATGCAAGGAAGAAGGCCAGTCACTGTTGCAACGCACCATGGTTCTTTATGGCACCTGCATGGGCAGCGCCAACTCTCATTCAAATGTGAACCTGCCTGTTTTGCTAGCGGGTGGCGGTTTCAAGCACGGCCAGCATCTTGCGTTTGACACCAAGAATAATTACCCCCTTAGCAATCTCTACCTTTCCATGTTGCATCGCATGGGGATCGAGGCAAAGGAATTCTCCACTTCCAAGGGCACCATGACTGGATTGGAGATGGCGTGATCAATCCCATGCGATTTTCTCAATCCAAGAGCCTTTGGGTTCTAGGCGTGCTTCTGTTATTGTCACAAAACTCCTTCACAGCGGAACAGTTCCTGGAAAAACACTGCGTTAGCTGCCATGATGGAGCAGCCAAAAAAGGCGGTCTGGATCTTTCCTCCCTTAAAGTGAACCTGGAAAACCCCGACAACTTTGCAAAATGGGTCAAAGTGCATGACCGCATCCAGTCGGGTGAGATGCCACCCAATAACAAGAGCAAACCATCGGAAATTGAAAAATCCCCGTATCTAAAATCATTGAAAGAATCACTCCTTAAAGCAGACCAGGCAAGGATTGCAGGCAATGTGCGAACCGGCATTCGCAGGCTTACCCGTGCCGAATACGAAAATACCGTCAGGGATCTTTTCGATATGCCCGGAATCGCACTTCAAGGGTTGCTTCCAGCGGACGGCTCGGCCCATGGGTTTGATAAAAACAGTGATGCCCTCGATATCTCCCATGTGAACCTTGCTAAATATGTCGAAGCAGCTAACCTTGCCCTGGACCTTGCGATCGCAACCCGGCCTAATCCTCCCATCGTTCAAAAGCGACGAATCTCACTTGCTAATTCCGGTGGATTTGTCGCCCACATTCTCCTTAATGGCGATGGAGTGTTGCTCAAGGATAAAAAACCCGATCCCAATTTTCCCCCTGCGGCAGACCAAAGTCATCTTGATGAAGGGGCCCATGAACGCATGGGGGTTTTTCGCACAGGATCAAGTGTCGGCTTATTCCGCCATGAGGATGAATCCGTCAGCCCATACTTCATCGAACATGTGACCATCTACCCCGGGCTATACCGTGTTCGCACCTCCCTTTGGAGTTTTCAATGGGACAAAGGCCAGGTGCTTCCATCACGGGGTACCGAAGCCGCCCGCTTGTCGGTTGTTCAACTAACAGGGGATGGGCGTGGCGGTCAGCACCCAAGCTATGTGCTTGGCTATTACAATGCCCCATCCCTCGAACCCAAGGAACATGAACTGATCACCTGGCTGAACCACAACGAGATCATAGGATTCAACACCGCGTCACTGGCACCGGTCGCGAATTACAACCGCAAAGGAAGGGCGATGGCATTCACCGGTCCGGGAATAACCGTCGACTGGCTGGATATCGAAGGTCCACTGCATCAGGTATGGCCACCAAAAAGCCATCAAGTCTTGTTCGATAACCTCCCGATGGCCGAATTCAAGCAAGCTGAGCAGCAAGGAGTAAAACCCCCGCAACGAAAACAAATCCGTCAACTTGGCGCTGGTAAAAATCGCCCGGACCCGGTCACGGGTATCTGGACAGTCCAAAGTGAAAACCCTTTGAAAGACGCTGATCGACTACTTGCTTCATTTCTTCCCCGGGCTTTCCGCAGGCCGGTTTCAAATGAGGTTCGTAAAGAATATGTCGATCGTGTCAATGATCGACTAAAGGCGGGAGATTGTTTTGAAACCGCGATGCGATGGGCTTATCGTGCCGCCTTGTGTTCCCCTGATTTTCTTTATCATGTCGAGCCGGACCAAAAGCTTGATGATCATTCGCTGGCAAACCGACTTTCCTATTTTTTTTGGAACTCAATGCCCGATGAGCATCTGAGAGGCCTTGCAAACTCCGGGAAATTAAAATCCAAGGAGATAATCTCAGCAGAGGTTGAAAGACTGCTTAAAGACCCAAGGTCACAACGCTTTATCGAAGACTTCCTCGGGCAATGGCTTAAGTTAAGGCAAATAGCGGCGAATGATCCGGACCGGGGATTGTACCCGGAGGCAAACCCCTACCTGCAGGATTCAATGGTGGCGGAAACCAGGGCTTATTTCCGCGAACTCATCGAGAAAAACCTGGATGCATCACACCTTGTAAAATCTGATTTCGTGATGATCAACGAAAAGCTTGCCAAACATTATGGCATCAGCGGGATCAGCGGCGCGGAAATAAGAAAAGTTCCACTGCCCAGGGATTGCCCGCGCGGAGGATTCCTGACCCAGGCGGCAATTTTGAAGGTGACAGCCAACGGAACCACCACATCACCCGTACCACGCGGGGCTTTTGTGCTTGAACGATTCCTTGGTGAAAAACCTGATCCGCCACCGCCCAATATCCCAGCGGTGGAACCGGATGTTCAGGGTGCAACTACAATTCGTGAGCAACTTGCCAAACATCGGGCGGACCCATCCTGTGCTTCATGCCATGCCAAAATTGATCCACCCGGGTTCGCGCTTGAGGCTTTCGATGTCATCGGCGGTTTTAGAACACGATACCGGTCGCTTGGAGAAGGAGACAAGGCTGAGAGGGGTTCCATAGACCCCTTCATAGGAATCAGGTTCAAACTTGGGCCAACCGTGGATCCATCTGGCGTAATGCCTGGCGAGAAACAGTTCAAGGATATCATTGAATTGCAGAAAATCCTCGCTTCCAGGCCGGAACGATTGCTGAAAAATATGCTTGAACAACTTGCGTCTTATTCCACGGGCAGGCCAGTGGCATTCAGTGACCGGGAAAACATTGACAACATCATTGAAAAAACCATGAGAAACGGGGCGGGCCTCAGAACCCTCCTCAGGGAATTGGTGCAAAGCGAGTTATTTCAAACCCATTAGAAAATCCATCAAGGTTCTGCCTCATGATCATCAAAAATTTGTTGGTTCATGCGAAAACCATCGCGGCATATTCCTTCATATTCCTGATATTTTCAGGCTTTGTGCTTGCCGCGGAAACAAAAACCAAGGTGCGAATTTTTGGCCTGTTTCTCCCCGACCGTGAAAATGACCTCCGAAAGATTATTGATGAATGGGCGGATATAAAGCTTGAATCCATCGATTTCAAACATGGGGAGGGAGTTTTTGTTTTCGATGCGGATAAGATTTTTCCAAAGGCCAACGCTGGCCAGATCATCACCAATCTGGATAACAAGCTTCGCTCCGCAAGCAATGGCACCTTTGGAATCAGGCCTCTCTCCACCGTGGACAAGGAAAAACTGGTGCGAATTGAGATAGAAGTGCAGGGTCTTGATTGCAGAGCCTGCAGTTTCGCAGCCTATAACATCATCGCGAACATTGATGGCGTGGAACAAGCGACCAGCAGTTTCAAGGATGGCCTTATAACAGCGCTGATCGACCCGGGCAAAACGCAAAAGTCGGTTTTGGAGGAAGCCCTTAAAAAGCGCAATGTCACGCTAAAGCAGGACCAGATCAAAAAATAAATCCCCTGCTCTACTCTTTCTTTTTTTGAACCAGCGGTTGGTTCTCCACCCATCGCTTCAAAAGAAGGTATCCCTCATCCGTGGGGGTATACCGCCTGCCCCCCTGATGGCCATCTTCCTGGGCATCCTCCACATTCAAAGGCTTGCGAAGCACCTTGCTCCTTGGCAGGTTCGAAAGATCAACACGCTTTTGCATGAGCCGGTAGTTTGTCAATAAATTCGCTGGTGAAATGTAGCCAAATTCATCTACAGGCTGAAATGTCAGTGAGGGCACCTTGCCAGGCACCGCATGACAGGCCAGGCAACTTTTCGAATCCTCGCGCTTCTGCCTGACCAATTCAGGCATCACATAATCACGGAAATAAATGACATCTTCAACCTGGGCCTTTGTTGGCTGGGGGGCACCATCCGTGGTGAACACCACGGAGGGATCTTTTTCCTTGCGCAACGCGTCCATCAATTCAGGCATGAATTTTTCAGTTCCCTGTTTCAAAACATTCTCCGCGATTTTCCTGAGTTCG
>SXGQ01139565.1_pt1 | contig 16724 bp, 45 predicted proteins | sample 3178371 | NCBI WGS metagenome assembly SXGQ01 (sample SAMN11356859, study PRJNA531348) | freshwater metagenome | isolation source: freshwater sample F1-20 | place: China: Fuxian Lake, Yuxi | collected 2017-12-25
CGGTACATGTCAGGCAACCTCATCACGAAGTTCGGTCAGGATGTTGTAAAGTTCATCGACATCTGTGCCGACGAGTTCATTCAATTCAGCAGCAGATTCATCATCAGTGAAAGAATCAGTGTGAAACTCGATGAACTTAAGCAGGGCATCTACCTGCTCAAAAGTTAAACTTTGCATGTCTCCTTTGGTTGACTCTGTTAGTATGACACCGATCGGGAAGAAAGTCAATCCCCCAAACCATTAGGGTTGCTTATCTTACCGATCAGGAATACTAATTTGACATATCGTAGAGTATACTCTATGATATCAATTGATCACTCATCATACTCAATTTCAATTACATTATCGAATGAATAGTCATCGATAATGTAACCATCTTCATCAAGGAAGATATCAGCAATCTCTTGTTCAACAATTTCTTGATACATTTCGGTGATTGTCATTTGTGAAATTTGAGTGAGTTTGATATTATATCTTTAATTATAATTTTAAAGATATAATTGTTAAGATTTTAAAACTTTTGAAATTCTGAGGTTTCTGAGAATTTTAAAAGCTCAAGGTTTCTGAGAATTCAAAAAATTTTAAAATTCTCAGAAACCTCAGAATTTCAAACTATGCCAGTTTCATAGAATTGAAAAATGGCACGACACTGAGACCTTGTGCAGTGTTCATTTGCACAAACCATTCCCATTTCTTTTGAAACACACAATCGCCAGGTTCACCATGAACACGCAGAATAGCATTCAGGCGACTCTTGGTGGTGTTGCTCTGCCATCCACCATCAAACAGGCGAATGAAATTGTCACCAATTTGAGCAATATTGTTGCCGTGCAGGAACACGAATGCAACACCATCTTGATGAGTCACCATGGTGTTCGTCAGTTTGAATTCTTTGCCGTTGGTGATGGCATCGTTCATCAGGCGTTCGATCTTACGCATGGTCTCGGTTTGGTTGACTTGTTAAGTATGGCACCGCTCAGGGCAAAAGTCAACCCCCCAAACGATCACCTTTGCTTATGGTTCTCATTAGGGGGGCTTATGATAGTTTTCCACAGGGTTGTGGATTCCACAGGGTTGTGGAAAACTTTTGATAGTTTTCCACAGGTTTATTAATATCTGTGGAAAACTTTTAAGTTACCATTGAATATTGTCGCCGTCAAACTTAATCCTTTTTTGTTTCTTTGGAGAACGCCCCGTGTTTTGTACTTTCACGCCATAGATCTGTTCTACTTCCTGTTCATCAAATTCATCGAATTCGTTATAGAAATCTTTGAAGTTTTGTCCTTTCTGTTTAGCCATTGATTTGAAATGTGTCCTGAGAGGTGTCTAGAATCGTCTGTAAGGGATATTGACAACCAAATAGGTGTCTTTACCCCTTGACAAACTTATTTATGGTGTGGTAGGGTCAGTTGGTCAACAGTTGCAGAGCGCCGCTGGAGATATTCTGGTTGATGAAAGATCCAACCGAGATATCTTCAGAGTCGAATTCTGCCAGCAATTGTTGATCGAAACTCACTGCATCTTCGGTCGAATAGGTATAGTTCTTGTCAGAACTATTATATTGGATCGATACAGTGTTGTTCTCAGTATCAATCACAATGTTTTTGATAGCTGAAGAAGGAATTTCTTGGTAGTTTTTAACAGTCATTCGATTCTTTATCGATTACTTATTAATAATACCATGGTTTTCTGAGGTTGTCAAGGGTTTTGTGATTAGTTCTGCTTATATAACATTAATATTATATTATTTTAACTTATTATAATTATTAAAATACTCAAAAATCTCAGAAATCTCAAAATTTAACTTTTTAAAAATTTTAAAAAACTCAAAAAACTCGAAAACCCTTGGAAATACAGAATTCTCAGATTTTGCGTTTTTTGAGATTCTGAGATTTTTGAGTTTTCTGAGATTTTTGAGTTTTGTGACAAAGGCTTGACAACTCGATAGGTGGCGTGCTAAGACAACAACAACTCCACACATTTCAGCATCTTCGCTGAGCTCTGTGAAGTATTTGTAGACACATTCTACTGCACCTTGACAATATCATACAAACGTTATAATAGACGCACACCTATTTTTTTAACCATTTTAAATCTGTGGAAAACTCAACGACTTTTTCCACAACTCTGTGGAAAACTATGAAATTAACACCTTCATAGGATTACGTTGATCTTTATTGACATCACAGATTAGATTAAAAGATATACTTACTCTCATCTCACTACATGGATTCACATAATGTTTCATTGATGATGGAAACAATAACACTGTTCCTTCTTTTGATATAGTGTCTGTATAGAGTATATCATAAGTGAATGGAAAGAAACCATCATAACATTCAGGTTGAAATGTTAATGTGTTAGGTTCATTCATATGTAACAAATATACACCTGAAAGATCATAACCACGATGATCATGTACTTGTGCTGTTGAACCTGCAGTGTAGACATTCCACCAGATACCAGCAAGATAAGATTGATACGGTATTGGATAATGATCTTTGATTTCTTCAAAGAGATGATCTAATGGATTCCAGATCATATCATGCAGCATTTGTTCTGTGAATAGAGATAGATCTTGTGCATGATGATTATTGATGGTGTTTGTACGAGCCCAGCGATAATCTTCATTTGATTGTTTCTCTGTGTATTGCTGTAGAATAGATGGCATGAGTTCTGCTTTTAGAAACTCATGATTGTCTACTGTATGAGCAAAGACAAATGGTGAACGAAAGGTATGGAGTGTCATACGAAGTTAATGTTTAATGCAATACGATGATTATGATTCTGTGGTGATGATGAGGAATGATATTGTAAACCATCAAAGAGTAACAGTCGATTCTTTTTTGGTTCAACTGTTGTTTGTAGAGTAAACTCTTCTGGTGGTGGTACTTGTGGACCTTCTACAAAGTTTTCAAATGGTTCAGCATCACGACGTTCATTGTAGAGATGAGTTGGACCATCTGAATCAGTGAGATAGTAGAGAGCCACGGTATGTTCAAATCGATAATCAACATGTGGGCGATGTGTTTCTGTACCATTCATACGTTTGGTAAAGAGACCAAGGCGCATACGAATCATGGAATTAAATGGCACACCAGTTTTATCTTCTAGAATAAAAGTAAGAGGATAGAAGAGTGCAAGCACATCACGTTCAATGTATGGTTGTGCATCATGATTCATGTAGTTCATGATCACATGAAAAAATCCAATGTTATCGGATTGATTATACTCAATTGATTGATTATAATTCCATGGAAATGCAGGATCAAGCACTTGTGCTTCTAATTCATTAGCATAACGAGTTGGTAGAAAATCATCAAAGATGAGTGGTTCAGGAAGAAACATCGTGATATGGAATGAATAGGACGTTAGAGCGTGAATCAGAATGACGTGCAGCAAACCAATCAAAGAACTCTTCTTCTAATGCTTGTGCGTTACGTCGATTCCTTCTCTTATTTAATTGTGTTTTACATGCTTTAGAACGAGAAAGCAGGAGATCTATACGATCCCCCGCCCAATCGATCAAATGATTGTAGTGCTCTTCTTTACTTAACATAGAGTGTCATGTTGTAATGATCATATGTATCAAACTCTTGGTTCTCTGACAGCAGGTTGATCAAACGATGCACAAACTCAGCAGGAAACAGATCACGCTGTCGAATCAGTTTCACACGCTCTTCTTCAGTCAGATCATCAACTTCGATGACAACTTTGTATGAGTTGGTGGTGAGTGGAGTGAGTGTAATCATTTGACTTTTGCGGTGAGTTGTTGTTGACGTTCTTGAGCAAGCAGTTCGATCTGTGTCAGATGATAAGCAAGAGATGCGTAGAACTCAATGTCATCATCATTATCAATCTGTGTCATATCAATGCGAGTTGTTTGCACATTAGAGCGAACGTAAAGACCATCAATCTTTTGCCAGAAGATCTCGTTACCGAGAGCAAGATAATTCATTGAGTGAGTTGCGACTTGATTCATTTTAACAGAGAATCGATTCATTGTCAAACGTGCGGATTGTTAGCGTGTAAAGCGTAATTGAAGATCAGAGCAATAAAAGCAAGGGCAAACCAAGATGCAAAGAATGTAATCATTTGCAATCAAACTCCTTCAGAAACTCTTTCATACGTTGCTCTGATTGATAGTTTTTAATCAGATCCACAATGCAATAACCAAAAGCAAATCCTGCCATGATGCTAGTAATCATTTGTTCTTGTCCTCAAGATAAAAGAGTGTGAAAAAGGTGGAGAGAATTGTACCACCAATGATGTAGAGACCAATCGTTACCATTGTATTGACTCAGCGCAGGTACAGATAACCACCAGCCCAATCTGCACGGGCGAAGCATTCTTCACGAGAAGTGATGGTGAGAAGATTGAAACGAGCGTGCTTAGCAGGTGCTTTGATGGATGCTGGTTTGAATACATCACCAGATTTTTTGTCAATGAATGCGTGAATAGAATCACGACGACCATTGATAGTCATGTAAATCTTGTGATACTTACGACCCTCAGAGTTGAGTTCGTAACCATAACCATCAGGTGCAGTTTGCTTGAGTGCATCACACAGCATCAAACCATATTTAACAATGTTCAGATGAATGGTGTTGCGAGCGGTTTGCTCAGCAGCGAAGTCAGCGAACGTGGTGCTCATTTGCTTTGTTTGTTGATGTATGTATCATACCAGCGTTGGGCGCTGCTGTCAAGCATCTGAATGATTAGCATCCCTGATGCTTCCGTCAAGATTAAATACAGATCCGCAATCAGGGCAATGCCATGAGTGTACTTTGTCAGTTTCCCAGCTTGACACGGCGATCACGGTGCTGTAATAATAGGGTGGCGAGTGATTCTCGTGATACTCAGGTGGAATTGGCAGTGTATGCCACAGCGAATTACATACTGGGCAGTGTGATACTTTTTCCATTATGAATTAATTACTTTATTGTACAGATCATTGAAGATCTCACGCTCTGTTTCATCTAAATTAACAGTAAAATCCATGTTATCAACCATTATCATGATGTCCTGCAACATGATCAATTCTTCGTAGAGTAAATTCTGAATGGTTAATGTTTTCATTGTACTGTCTGACAATCAGGATGAAATGATTTCATTTGAGCACACACTTGTGCTTGACGTTGCTTGTATCCTTCAAACATTTTATTGTCACGCACAATCAGAAATGCGTTCCAACCAAACATAGCAATCACCAGCAAGGTGAATGCAGCAACATAACGAGCAGGAAGATTCATGAGAATGCTTTAGGAAGACCAACAACAATGAAGAATGCAAGCAATGCAACAATGTCCCAGCACTTATTCTTAATCATGTAAGGAAGTGCAAGAACATTACCTAACAGATACAAACGTGAACCTGTGGTAGTGTCAACATACAAAGTGATGATGTATGCAATACACAGAATCAAAGATGAGAGAATCCGTGCTTTGTTTTCCATCGGATTTGTTTGCTTACGAATGTATTATACAGACAATCAGCGGTGTTGTCAACCATCTGATTGATGAGTGTTACTTATCGTTACTCACTGTATTGATTAAACTTTGTTGACTGAGGTTGCTATTGCTCCTCGCCCTGATAAGATACGCCTTCGCTTTTTCAATCGATTCTAATGTATCACCCAAGTTACCCAATCCAGTATTGCATTGTTTGCACAACCAACCACGAAACTCTCCTGTCTCGTGATCATGATCCAACTGCCAGTTACGAGTCACTGGTTTGCCACAACATTCACATGGAGTGCCAAACTTAGGTGCAACAAGATCTTTAAACTTTTTCTTGATTGCTGAGCGTTCTTTACTACGCATCTTAGAGCAATCACGACAGTTTGTATTCACCATCAGGCGATACCCATTGTTTGTAAGACGATCCTTATAGAAAGAAAACTCAGTGTTATCTTTCAAAGTGTTACAAACTGAACAGGTGGTGCTGCCAGGTGGAATGTTGGTCAAATTGCGGCGTGTCATGGGTGGCGTCGATTGCTTTGGTATTGTAGCATCCCCAGGCACCGTGGCGCAAGGGGTTTCACGATTATATTTTTGAATTTTTCGTGAATTTCGTTGCAGAGGGAGCATAGACCCATACTCGGCTGCTCCCTGATCAATTTATGCGATAATGGACGTAGGAGGCACACCTTTGACAAAGATGGCATCCACAACCGCTTGCAGACGCTTCTGAATCTGAGCGCCATAGTTGCCGTAGATGGGCACAGTCACGAAACCAAATGGTTTCCGATAGTTACCCAGATCACCAGGAGTAATCTTACCTGCCGCAATGTCACGAGCATCGTCCGCATTCATGCGGATCACACGCCCGATTGTCTGTGCCATCTCCACAATGTTGAGGTTACGAAGCAGCACACAATGCGTCAGACCAGGCACATTGATACCCTCAGACAGGATGCTGTAGTGAAACACAACAAACTTACGGTTGGGATCTTTGCCCCATGCAGTCAGCGTGTCAAAGAACACCTCACGATTCACTTTGGTCTTGTTGATGTACGCACCGTACTTAGCTGTGATGTGCATAACATCGTAACCACGATCAGTGAGATCCTGCAGCAACGCAGTTTGTGCTACCATGCCCCAGATAATCTTAGAAGAAGGTGCTGCAACGAGGATCTTTTGACCAGCACCCTCATCGAGATTGTCGATGATCTCCAGCACAGTGTTAGCGTCGCAATCAGCAGCGTTAGATTTAGTACGAGCAACAGCAGGTTGCTCATGAATCACAATCTGAGGAGGGATGATAGAACCAGTGTCAATCAATTCCTGTGCAGGTACAGTATGCAACGTCTTGCCAAATACCAGCGAGTTGTTCATACCACGACCCATAGGATTCTTCGACTGACGAGGAGTTGCAGTGAAGAAATAGCAGTTGTTTGCCATCTGACTCACCATAGCAGTTTTAGGAAAGAACTGCTTGCTGGTAGCATTATGTGCCTCATCAAAGTATGCAACGTCGATGTCAACACCAGCATCAACGATTTGATGCAGCGAGTGATAGGTGGTGAAGATGATTACATTCTCACCAGCAGCACGAGCAGTATTGTTGAACAGTGCAATCTTGCTCGGTTTGGTGGTGCTGAAGTAATGAGTGTCACCACTGTGAACGTGCATGATATGCACATTGCTATTGTCAATCACCTGCATATACTCCTCACACAACTGCGAAACCAGCAGCAGGCGAGGGCACACTACAACCGCCGTCAGACCACGCTGAGAGGCGCTCAGACGGCGCTGGAGATCCATGATGGCAATCAGTGTCTTGCCGCCAGCAGTGGGCACCAGCACGGCGCCGTGAGAGGCGGTGAGCATGGCATCGAGAGCGGTCTGTTGGTGGGGGCGCAGTTGCATGTCGGTTGCGTTTGTATGAATGTATTATTGCATGAAAAAGCAGGGAGCGCAAGCCCCCTGCCATTAGTGTTGCTTATGAATTATTTCCAGTTCAACATGAGGAGTTGATCTGCTGCTTCATTTTGCAAATCCTGAGGAAGAAAACGATGTTCACAATCTACATGATTCCAAGCAAAGTTGTGAGCATAACGTTCATGTACTACGCCCATGATATTAGAAATGTAACGTTCAATCGTTTCAAGGCGATCAGTAAATACCTTGGAACGAGTTGTATCCAGTTGCTCACGCTGCTGAATCGGTACAGACAACAGCAAATGAAGCGGTTTACCAACTGCAGATGCTTGTGCTGCCATATTCAGCAAACTACCAACACGAGAATCGAAGTTGCGAACGTTGATATACAGAGTATACTCTGAAGCGTTGTTGTAATAATCTTCCAACCAAACATCATCGCTGTTGTTAATGAATGTCGTCAGGCGATCATCATTCCACTCACAGAAACGAGTCGCAGCAGATACTTTACCGCTGAACATACGCTCTGCAATCAATTTGTTGTAGAGATTCTTAATAGCACTCTCAGAGATAGCACCAGTGGCAAGAAAACGTACCTTATCTTTGATTTCATCATCGGTAACTACCGATCCAAGGTTAATCAAAGCACGAATTGCAGATTCAATATCAGCAACAGAAGGAGGAGTGTGTACATCACCACGCTTCTTATTAGAAACAGTGGCAAACTCAATCTTAGCTGCTTCGCTATCAAAGCGAACTCCCTGTGCCATCCAACCAACAATACCAAGTTGCTCAGATGCAAGAAAACGATGTTCTCCATTAACACGCTCCATTGTATCTACATCATAGTAAATTACAGGAGAATCATTGTTAATACCATATGTTTGAATATCTTGGATCAGTTTTTCAACTTTGCCCAAATCTGCACCTAATGCACGACCAGGATTTTTCCAAACATTCAAAATAGTCCACAACAACATATGTGGAGATCCTACAAGCTCAACACCCTCAACTCCATAAGTGTTTGGAGTGTAACACCAATTATCAGGATTACAAGAATCAACATCCCAATATTGAGAAACAAAATTGTCAATAGCAAAAGTTGCAGTCATTTTGAGATCAAATGTAAAATTATTATGCCAGTTTTGAAAGGATCTGGAAACCACATGTTAATAAATTAGAACACTACTTCTTCACCCTTGTGATTGAGAATCATACCAGCACTGGGCATCACAGCAGCAATCACAGTTTCTTTTTCTTCATCAACACCAGTGATAGCATCAAGCACGTTGAGCATCTCTGCACCAGTGTTTGCATTACGCAGCATGGAAAACATCAGTTCGTTAGTCATAATTAAGAAAGCAAAGTGTTCAGGAAAAAATCAAACGTCGTAGCAGATGTGACCTTTCTTCTGCTCATACCACCACACTTGATCAACAACGTTGTCAACTGCAGTAGCAACACTCAGACAGAAATCATAGCACTCTGCCATGCTATTGTTCAGATACATCAGTTGGTCATGGTTGCGAACAATGTCAGTGTTGAAGTAGTTCACGCTCATTCCGTTGATTACCTTAGTAGTATAGGATGAAATGGGTCAGGTGTCAAGCATCTGACCCATCAGTGTTGCTTATCAGCAGGCAAGCGCACCATCAGGAATAGCTACCACCTCAGGCATTTTCTCACCCCACTGGTGGCGATCATAGCATACCCATTCACCCTTCAGAGTGTAGATGTAAGCATACTCTTCACCCTCAGCAAGATACTCATATTTGTTAGCATCAAGGCGAGGATTGCAGTTCTCACCACGAGCAGAATAATACTCGGGTTTGTTGTTATCATTCCAGCAGGTGCTCATGTCACCACCATCAATCAACTCAGCAACTTTATCACGAGTGTTGTAGTGAGTTTTGAGAATACGACCCAACCATTCAGGATAACCATCCCAGTGATGATACACCGAGAGCACAGATTCATCAGCGAGTTGAATACCAATGCGTGAGCGGGTTGCCATGTGTTTTTTTGAACTGAAGGTAGTATAGAGTGAAATGGGTGGGGAGTCAACCCCTTGAACGATCAGCGTTGCTTATGAATCAGAACTTTACATTAACACCGATAACTTTTGCTTTTGGATTGCGTGCAAGTGCAGTTTCACGAGCATCCTTAGGATTGGTAGCGATCACTTCTTCTTTGAAGACAGTGCCACCAACATAGAGTTCAACAACGTAAGTCATTTGCGAAGAGGAGAGTTGTAGTAACGACGGAAAGCAGTAATAACAATAAGCAGCGTCGAAGCAACACCAACCAAACCAAGGAAGGTAACAGCATCACCGTTGAAAGAGTAAGTGTCAGGAGTCATGATTAACGATAGATTGCTTTGAAAAAGAATACGATGCCACCTACCAAAAGAATGAAGGTGGCGAGAACAGAGAGATTAACAACATCCATCAGTAGTGTGCCTCAGACCAGTCAAGTTTGTCGCTATACTTAGAGATAGCATCGTAGCATTTCTTAGTCATACCTTCATCAGCGTCAGCGATATAACCAGTCAGGAACTGGAAAGCATACTTAAGACGCTGCTCGGGTTGTGCAAGAATACGCTGCAATTCTGCCTGCTGTTTTTGATAGGCAGAGTTGTAAGCGAACATCTCACGATCTTCAATAGACATCGTGTGATACTTGCGAGTCATCTGGGGTGTCTCTCGATTACCTATGTAATATAGCAGGCATTGGGGCAGCGGTCAAGGGGTTGATCGATCAGCGTTGCTTATGAGTCAGATGAATCTAAATACCTGACCTCATCAACATATCCAACCTCAATAGCTGTTTGTATCATTTCATCGGATGAATTTCCTGCCTTTGGTTTAGCAGAAAAGTAAATAACATATTTTGAATCTGGATATTTTGCTTTCAATAGAGCACCGTTACATATTGCTTTCTTCACGTTATCAGTTCTTTGAGCTCCTGGTCTTTTCTTGCCGCCAGATTCTCCACCCTTCGCCTCACCATATTCGATAATATCACCTTTCTTGGCAATATAATCTACATTTACACCAATACCATCAATTTTAGTATTGGTAGAAATAATAGTATAACCTCGATTAATCAGATGTTGTTCTACTTTATCTTCAAACAATTTGCCTGATGTGGTACTCTCAGATTGAAAATTTTTCAACGCATCCTTGCCTTCAACACTTCAATATCTGCTTTCATTTCTAGCATTTCAGTACGCATGTATTCATAATCATTCTTCAGATATTCATGCTGAATTGCTTCATTTACGAATTTATCTCGATACTCATTGAGTTCATCATCGGTCTCAACAAATAGATTTTGCAGTTCTTCGTATTTAATTTTGAGTTCTTCAAAGTTACGACGCCACGAATCACGCTCTTTCTTAATAGCGTTGAATTCCATTTGAATCAGTTCATCATCAGTATATTGTGACATATATTTAAGATCCTGAATTGTTGGATTCATTTTCTATCTCCTTGATATACTCCTCCAGAGCACGAGTGAAGTATTCATTTAGTTCTTCTTGTGTCATATCATTCAGAAAAGAATATCTGGGATCATTTGGATCCCAACCAATCTCAAATGTTCCATCTTCTTTTTCTGTTACTACAAGAGAATCAGTAGACATCGTTAGGTCCCTCCCAATCTTTAAGTTGTATAGTGTAATTAATCAACGCATCGATTTGTGCTTGCAAACGATTTTCAAGCTCGTACAATGCGTTGGTGGTTTCAACGTTTTCTTGCTCTAAGATTTTAACACGATTCTCAAGGAATTGCAAGTAGTCGTTCGTTTCCATCATTCCTCCATAGGATGACCAGTACGCCAACGAGATGTGTCAGGGGGATCACACTTTGCGTCCCATGAACGTACAAGCAATTGTGTAAATAATTCCATTTTTTCGGGGTGAACAGCAGCAGGATTTTGATTGATTTGTTGTTTCAGTGCAACCAATTCCTTCCATTCTTCTTCTGTTAGTTGTGCGTTTGGAGAATTGGAATAGGACATAGATTCTGTGGCGACTACTATAGTATATTATCTTGAAATCAACAAAAATGGGGATTTTTTAATATTTTCTTTTTATTTATGTAACGTTTTGTTACAAAATTCCAATATATTTCAAATATCTACGATATGCGTTAAATCTGCCAACGCTGGGTTGGTCTTCGACTCCCAGTTGATGACAGATTTCACAGTATTGTAGAAATTCATACCATGGCGTAGTTGGATCTAACTCATGGTATGGATATTCTTTAGAGTTTTCCACCTACAGTTCCCTCGTATGTTGTGGTAGCAACCCAGCCTTCTTGGCATCCTTTAAGGTAAAATCTGGTTGCATTAATACAAGCGTCTCGGTGTAATGACGTGATGAGCATTTTTCCGTCTTTGTGAAAACTCTTCCAAGTTTTCCAACGAGTTTGTTCCACACGGAATGTATCATCGATCCATTCATGTTCAGCGATTTCAGGATGCTCGTTTGGGGGGTTCATTCAAATTCTCCAGTGCGGTTTTTGATTGTTGCTGAGTGATATACATTCTCAACTCGGGTGTCTCGTTCCACTCCCAAATTGTACCATCCTTCTGAGTATGAGTTTTGGGGATTGTTTGAATTTTCATGAATCTCAATGGTAATAGTTTGTTTATTGTTCCAGTGTCTCATCACGCCCGCTACAATGAAAGCGTTGGTGACAAGATATGTAGTGAAGATAAGAGTACGAATGATAGCAACTTTATCTGCTTCGTGATCTTTTTTGCTTGCTTTCTGCCCCAGTGCTTTCGCCCACCAACGCCAAGTCATTCGTAAGTGCTTCATAGTCAGTTACTTTGTGTCGTGTGATGTGTTTGTGGTAGTGGTCATAACATTGAAACCAGCAAGTTTTCTTGTCGTTTCCTTCCTTGTATTCTAAACGAATTGGAAATCCATAGTGAGGAAACTTAGAATCATCGCTGCTGTACTTAAGAGAGCATGTCTCGGAACTCGTCACGCTCTTTGACTTTGTTGATGTTGTTTTTGAGCGTGTCTTCGTAGGTTGGGGAGATTTCTTCACGCCACTGAGTTTCTCCCACTTTGTATCCGTTTCCGCTACGCTTGTAGGGGTTGTTTTCCGCTGCTTCGGTGCAGGCGTCGTAGAAGCTTTTTTCGGCATAACCACAGGCTACCATGTAGGATTTGAAAAGGTCAAGGATTTCATGTGCGTCAAGGTCATCACAATCAGATTTAATGACGAATTGACGCTGAGGGTAACGTTCACCAAGATAGGTGTTTCCCTCGTATTCATAGACAAACTTGTGTAAGGTCATCGCCCTGTCACGTCGGTGTGCTCTTGTAGTATACCATATCTGAAGTGCAAGCGCAAGCGGGGCCAGTCCTCCCATTTGCCCTTCCAACTCTCAGGGTAGATTTCAATATATCTGGTGAGATAACATGGTTGATATTTACCATGCACACCAGTAGGAATCCATTCGTGGTTGCCCCACTTGATGTTAGGATCATACTTAGGATGCCCCTCTTCATATATCTCAAATGTATGGCAACCAACATAGCTTGGATACCACAACTGACCAGCTGGGTCTAACCAGTAGTCAGTCATTGTGCCACCAAGACCATCTTCGATGTCTTTAGTTTGGCACACTACATTAGTAAATTGCTCACCCAAATCATACGATGAGCGAAAGTAATCAAACATTCCCATTATTTGTCACCCAAAATAGTTGTATGGTTAAAACTATCTATAAAGCATTTCCAACCTTCATTTAGTTGTTTATCTGCCCATCCCCATGCACCGTGTTCCATACCATCAATTTGGGCAGCATCAATCTCCTGTTTAATGAGATGACGTAACATTTCGATTTGTTCTTCAGACATAATAATCAATCCCAAGAAACGTAATGAGAATGGCAGCAATAAGTTGTTTCATTTGTTTTTCAGTAAATTGTGATAATGAAGAACTTCTGGATTTTCTAAATCTTTACATCGTGGATAGAACACACCATCTCGATAACAAGATTTTTCTGTGGATTGTTCATATTTAGCAGGAGGAATATAATTTCTTTCGCAGATGTAAGCGCCACTAATACATAACTGAAGAATGGTAAATGCAGCAGAATACATTAGAAATCTTCTTCATCAAAGGTAAAGTATTCATAGATTTGTGCCATTACAGCATCTTCAATACGCTCAATGATGGCACCTTCAGTAGGATTCTCTACATGTTTGTGTGCTTGATGCCAACCACGGCGCACACCTTCTTCAATCGCTAACTCAAGGATAACACGGGTTTTAGGTTTCATTGTCTGTATCCGTTGATAGTATTCCAAAACTGTTTGCTATTGGCACCAGGAATGTGTGGTAGTTTCTTCTCCCAGTATCCTGTGACATGACGATACCAGAGTTTCATAACGTAAATCATAATACCTCCCAATCACATTCCCAGTGACAATCGTTGCTTACATTTACCCAAAAGAAGTATTTCTGGTTCTCTGATGCGAGAAACAGCATACCATCACCTTTGTCTTGCTCCACAATACAGATGGCGTTGTTACCCATCATATTAGCTAGGCGATTCTTTGCCTTGCTGGATTTAGGTTTTACTGTGACACGTTTCATTGGTTTGATTGTGTATGAATACAATATAACACCCCTCAACGCTGCTGTCAAGGGGTTTGGCATAAGCATTGCTTATCGTTTTTTCTTTCTTTCAATGACTTCTACATGGGATAAATGACCCGCTGGTGTTTGTATCCAACGAGCTATAACTTCATCGTACCAATCATATGTCTCTACCTTACCACTGGCATAGAACAGTTTATACTTATGTCTATCATATGGTTTGTAGCACGACTGTGAGAAATACTGCGGGTCGTTTTTGTCAATCAGTTGTGTCATGGGTATCTGCCAATAATCTCAACAGTATAACGAATCTGCCCACCGAATCCAGTAAATGATTGGTCTATTTCAGCAGAGATACCAGCAACTGTTGCTCTACTATGTGCTACATCTTCTAATACTTTATTAAACTGCTGCTCTACTGATGTTTGATTAGGAAGACAAAAACTTTTAGTATTTGATGTAAATGTATTTGCATTGATAGAGGTGATACCGTTAGAAATATATGCTGGATTGAGATTCAGCACACTGCTATCAATATAATCACCAGTCAAGTTGATACCACCACCAGGCATCTTTTGTGCTGTAGGAATGACAGTATCACCACCGAAACTAATTACATCTTGCCCTTCTGCACCAGCAAGCTGCTCAATCAATCCACCTTCTTTAGGTTTCTTGCCATATACTTCTTCAAACTTTTCAATCAATGGATTCATACTTTGATTCTCCTCTACGATACCATTCTAAGTTTCTTGGTGCTGCATCTATTATATCACAACTCATCTCAAATGCTCGCCACCTGAATGTAAATCCAAACAAATGATGAGCACCAATACTCACAATAATATACGGAAAGAATTTAGTTGCAGGATACTCGTCCCACTGAATTGTCATGTCAAGCAGAGCAAACTTTCGGAATCTGAGGACTTGGAAGAACCATTCCTTCCCATAATCCTCGTAGGTTTGATAATCAAAGAGTTTCATTTTGGGCAATGCAAAAAGTATTTGTAATCAGCAAGTTGGTGGTCAGTCCAACGCAGTAAGTCGCAATCTTTGTACTTATCAACAATCTCAAACTTACTCTTAGGTTGCTCTGGTTCTTTAGTGTCTAGTGCCACATTTACCATATAAAACAATGACAGGAATGACATTCCCATCACTGCACCAAGTAAAACGGCACGATAGTAATCAATGTTTCTCATTGCCTTTCCACGATTTAAGAATCTTTTCAGCGTCAGGTTTGAAGAAATCCAGTGGTTTGTTTTTACCCAGCAACTCTAGCACATATCCCTCAAAATCGGTAGAGTCCGACTCGTAGATACAATGCCCGTGATTGTTGTCGCTCTCAGTATAGTTGTCAAGGTAATCTGCAAAGGTCAGAAATACCGCCATAGCACGAGCTTTGTCATGCTCTGTGAGTGTTCCATGTGGGTGTGCAATGATGCACATAATCACATTGAATAGCTCAGCAGGCGTATAGGAAAATGCTGGTGCTTCTTCATTCAGTTTTAGTGGGTTAGTCATAGTTTTTCACCATCCAACAAAAGAGAAAATGTATGCCAGTCCCCATTCTAATGTATGAGGTGGCAGTTCGTCAATATGATTGAATGCAAGTCGTCTTGCTTCCAAGATGCGTTCTTTACCTACGGCAAGGAGATTTGCTTTGGAACCTTTAAGAAACTCATTATAATCTACCTGATTATTCTGTTTCGCACCAGAGATATAAAGCCTTCTCATTTCAGTAAAGAGTTCAGCAGTTTCAGGAGCAAATGTAATCACTTCTTCACCCAAAGGGATTTCCATTCTCTTCATACATCCCATAGAGAACTTCATCGCATCTCTGGTTTCTTCTACTGATAAGGCATCTTCATCCTCATCACGAAACTTATATTGAATGATACCATTACTACACTCAATCACTCTCAACAGAGCAATCTTGTCCTTCTCTTCATCAGGTAGTGCCTGAAATCTTGTGTTCCAATCAATCATTGTTCCCATACCATTTGATGTGATAATTTGTCTCTCAATTCATTAATTCTTGTTTCATCATACTGCTGAAAGTTTCCTTTCTTCTCTACTTTCTTATAATAGTGTAGAGAATTTATAATTATACCATAATCTTCCATCGTAATATCAATTTTCATCACATTTTCATTTTTAATACTGTTGCCGTTACTTCTTGTTGTTTCATATACAACTTCAACATACCTTTGAGTGAAATCTGTAGTTCCTCTACATTCCCACAATTATCAATATTTCTTGCTAATTTTTCATACTCAAACATCTTTGAGGGGTTTGTGAGTATAATATCATCTGGATGTCCCATCATTTTTATAAAATTCTATTTTGAGTTGAGTAATGAGTAAATCAACTTTATCTTCAATACGAGTAAGTCGTTCCTCAATAGTATCTATACGATACTCATCAATTGATTCTTTCTTTACTGAATAGGGGTCAATCGTTGCCATAGTTCCTTGTAGTGAGTTGAGTAGTTCTTCGTCAGTCATTTCAAAACCTCATCAACATCAATAGCATCAAGATGATGAACTCCGTGATTATCAATAGCACGGGAGATGTGTTTAGTCATTTTAGTTCACCTTCATACTCTTCATATTATAATATTCGTTATATGTTTCACCATCCTCATCAAGTTTATCTTCACCTTTCGTCATATAAAAGATAGTTTCAGCACCACTATCAAGTTGTTCTTGAATACCTTCCA
>SXGQ01884175.1_pt1 | contig 16724 bp, 9 predicted proteins | sample 3178371 | NCBI WGS metagenome assembly SXGQ01 (sample SAMN11356859, study PRJNA531348) | freshwater metagenome | isolation source: freshwater sample F1-20 | place: China: Fuxian Lake, Yuxi | collected 2017-12-25
ATGTTCACGAGGAACATGAACGCCAGCAGGATGCCCATATCCGCCTGAAACTTCAGCGCCGAGAAAGCCCACGTTCCCACACCGATGGCCATCGTAACCGCTGTAAAGAGCGCTGCAGAGCCCCGCTGCTGCAGGGCTGAGGCGAAGGCACGCGGCAGGTCGGCGCCGGCTGCCAGCTCGTTTTTCATGCGCTCATACAGGTAGATGCCGTAGTCCACACCAACACCCACACCCAATGCGATCACCGGCAGTGTCGATACTTTCAGACCGATTCCCAGAATGGCCATCAAGGCATTGCACATCACCGACACGATGGCCAACGGAACCAGTATGCACATCACCGCCCGCAGCGAACGGAACTCTGCAAAGCAGAGCAAGCCGATGGAGGCGAACAGCAAGAGCAACATCGTTACTTCGGAAGACTCGACCGCCTCGTTGGTCGCAGACATCACGCCCACGTTGCCACTGGCCAGCCGGAACGATACATCCGGCGATTCGTTTGCAGCGATCCACGCCTTGATCTCCCGCAGGATGTGCGAAATGGTTTCACCCTGATGATCGCTCGTAAAAATCAGGATCTGCATCGCACTGCAATCGGTATTCAACAAGCCCGTTGCCGTATCCACCGGAATGACAGACTGTGCCAGCGCATCGCGGTTGCGTGCCAGCACGCGCCAGCGCGGATTTCCCTCATTGTTGGCCGCCGCCAGCAGTTTTGCAGTGGCCGGTAGCGAGATGGTGCTCTGTACGCCATACACATTGCGTACATTGGTTTCGAAGCGGTCCATCGCGTCCATGACATCAAATTGCGTGCAGGCGCCATCAATGCCCTCGCGCGCCTGCGCAATGACAGACAGCACGTCCACGCCGATGGTGAAGCTGCTCACAATTGCAGCCGTATCCTGGTTGTAGCGAGACGAATCGCGCAACTCCGGAATGCCCTTGCCCAGATCGCCCGTTCGCATTTCACGTGCTTTCAATGCACTGAATGCGGTCAGCACGGTAGCCAGCGCCAACACCACGATGGCGACACCGGGCTTCGCCAGAAAGCCCAGCGAATTCCACATGCTGTCGCCATTGCCCTCGCGTCCGCGCAGGCTGGCCTGACTGAAGGTATCCAAACGGACATAGGACAGCAGTACGGTCAGCAACATCTTGTTGGTGATGATCATCACCGCCACACCGATACTGGCTGTCACAGCCAGTTCGCGCACCATGTCGATGTGAATGTTCAACATGACAAGGAAACCCAGCGCATTGGCCAGCAGCGCCATCGCACCGGGCATGAACAACTTGACGAAGGCCCTGCGCGACGATTCGAGACTGTCGGCACCGTGAATGTATTCAGTCTTCCATGCGTTGGTCATCTGCACCGCATGGCTCACACCGATCGAGAAAATGAGGAAAGGAACCAGAATCGACCTGGGGTCGATGCCATAGCCCAAGATGGGCAAGAGGCCCAGCAACCACACCACCGGTACCAGTGCGCAGACCAGCGCCAGCACGGTCAGCTTGGCAGAACCGCTGTACCACGACAGCAGCAAAGCCGTGATGAGGAATGCCAGACCAAAGAACTGCAGCACACCCTTGGCACCCTCGCTGATATCGCCCACCGCTTTTGCAAAACCGATAATATGAATCTGCACCGTGTCGCTCTGGTATTTGGCGCGAATGGCTTCGAGCTTGCGCGCCACCTCGGCATAGTCCAGCTTGGCTCCCGTGGTGGGATCAATCTCCAGCAACTCAGCCGAGACCAGGGCTCCTTTGAAATCATTGGAGACCAGACGACCCACGCGCCCCGACTTGAGCACGTTGATTTTCACCTTCTCCAGATCTTCGTCACTGCCGGAGAAATTGGCCGGCACCACGTTGCCGCCGGAGAAGCCTTCTTCCACCACTTCAATATAACGCACATTGGGTGTGAACAGCGACTGCACGGACGGACGGTCCACGCCGGGGATGAAGAACACATCGTCCGTGACACCTTTGAGTGCCTTGAAGAACTCTGCGTTGTAGATATCGGGGTCAGTGGTGCGCAAGGCAACCAGCGTGCGGTTGGCACCGCCAAATGTCTTCTGGTAGTCGAGGAAGGTTTTCATGTACGGATGATCCAGCGGAATCATCTTGCGGAAACCTGCATCCGTCCTCAGGTGTGTGGCAGACCAGGCCAGACCGACCGTGATCGCCAAAAACACGCACAACCAGAATGCCCGCGCAGAAAACAGCACATTGGCAATCATGGCCACCACCGGATTGACCTGATGGGGGGCGGGTGCGCTGACGTTGCCACCGTTGTTGGATTTTTCCATGGACGCGTTCATTGTTTTACTCCTTCGGACGGCGCAGCCTCAGCCAGTTTGAACACCACTGCGCCCTGCTCGCCCACCGCCAGACATTGGCCGTCTTTACGCTTCATCACTGCCGTGTGGATACGGCTGCCTGATGTGCGCTGACGATTGAATGTCATGCCTTTGTCCTTGCTCACCAATGCCGTTCCGTCCTGTCCGACCAACACCACGGCATCGTCTGCCATCTCGCCACCGAGCAGCGATGCCTTGCTGTCGTTGTCGAGCTTCTCAAGCCCCTTGCCGCCGACGGTGAAGCGGAACAGGTTGCCGCGCATGCCAAAGACGATGGCCGTTTTGTCATCAATCACCACCGCACCAAAATAACTGCCGGCATACGGTGTGGGCACTTTGGCCCATGTTTTGCCGAGGTCTTTGCTGTAGAGCACGGTACCGGCTTCGCCCAGCAGCAGCAGGCCATCCTTGCCCATGCGGGCAATGGCATTGAAATGCTTGTCATCATCGGAGACCTGCACCGGGTCCCAATTGGCACCGCCATCAAGCGACTGCAGATACTGATGATAGGCACCGATGGCCACCATTCGCTGCTCATCCAGGGCCAGCACGTCCATCAGTGGCGACTCGGCGTCGGGTGCACTGTAGAGCTCTGTCCATGTATCGCCCGCGTTATCGGACTTCAGGATGATGGCATCGTGCCCTACGGCGATCAGCGTCTTCTCGTCCAGCGCACGCAGGCGTGTCAAGGTGGACCGTGTTCCGCTGTCGACATGGCGCCATGTTTCACCTTCATCGTCAGACACAAAAATACGCCCCGCATCGCCGATTGCCACAATGCGGTCGCCCGCACGTTTGGCATCATTGATCATGACCCTGTCAAAACGCTGGGCGGTAGCGGGTTTCTGGACGGGAGGGCGCGGAGCAAATGCATAGGCCACAATCGCGCAGATCAGCAGAATGAGGCCAAAGCCAATGATTCTTCTCATGGAAATCTTCACAAAAAAGCCAGCCCGGTTTTCACCGGACTGGCTTTGACATCACATCACAAATTAACGTGTACCCAGATTGCGCAGGTTGGCAGGCGTATAGTCGCTGTTAGAGCGCTTGATCCTCTCGTAGAACTTCGGCTCATCTGAACGCACGCTGCTGACCAGGTAACGACCGGAGTTCAGGTCGTACTGCACTTCAATGGTCGGGTAGTACATCGGCACGTTGGGCATCTGGATGCCGTGTGCCTCTGCGAAGCGGTAGAGTTCACCGCGTGCATCGTACTTGTCGGCCAGTTGGATCATCCACGAATCTTCGTCGATGTAGAACACACGCTTGGAATACACGTGGTTCACATTTTCTTTCAGCGTGGCTTCCACCACCCAGGTGCGGTGAATTTCATACCGCGTGTGATCCTGGTTGAAGTGACCCGGTTTGACCAGATCGGCAGTCTTGATGAAGTTGCCGCTGATCTTGTACGCGTTGTAAGGCACCACCATTTCCTTCTTGCCCACGAGCTTGAAGTTGTAGCGGTCGGTTGCGCCGTTGAACATCAGGAAGTCGTCGTTGGTACGCAGACCATCGGATGCAGTACCCGGGTTGTCGTATGCCACGTTGGGTGCCAGACGTACGCGACGCTGCCCTGCGTTGTACAGCCATGCCTGACGCGGCGCCTTCACCTGGTCAGCGAATTCGTGCACGAGCAGGATGTTGCCGGCCAGTCGTGCAGGTGCCGTGACGTTCTGCAGGAAATTGAAGAGTTTGTTGTCTTCTTTTTCTGCATCGGTCTTGGTCATGCTGCCGAAATGAATGTCGAATTCATATTCGAAACGCACCGGTGTGTACGTACCTTCACGCGTAACGGGCAACTGGCTCCACTGGGTGGCATAGGTGTCGCCCTTGTAGCGAACCAGATGGTTCCACACGGCTTCCAGACCATTCTGCGGAATGGGGAACGGAATGCCGCCTTTGGTACCGACAATACCGTTGCCGCTTTCAGCGAGCTTCACCTTGGTGGCGTTGGCCGCGGTTTCTTCATAATGCTTTTTGGGAAATGCAGCGGTACGGCGTGTCGGATAAACCGGCAGCTTGTAGGTGCTGTATTTCTTCAGCATGGCCATCTGGCCGGCTGACAGCATGTCCTTGTACTTGTCCATGTTGGACGCATCGATGGTAAACAGCGGCTTGTCAGCACCAAACGGGTCTTCGTAGTGACCGCCCTCTTTGAAGTTGGGTGTGTTGGTGGTCAGACCACCGGTCCACGCAGGAATGCTGCCTGATGCGTTGGCAGCCTGTTCCGCGCCCATGGGAGTGAGCGATTTGCCGAGCTTGGCTGCGTCGGCGGCTGACACTTCCGCCAGCGCGGTGTGCGCTGTGAAAGCGAGCCCCAGCGCCAAAGTGACGGCAGAGATTTGCAGGTGTTTCATGTGTAAAGTCTCCGTGTCTTTTTTCAGAATGAGTAGCTGACGGTTGCGGCGATGAAGTCGCGGTCTTTGAGGGGGTTGGCGGAGGAGGATGAGACACCCCCGGCGGCTGCATTACCGAAGGGACTAATGCCGGTGTAAGTTCTACCTCCAAAGAAACCCGTGTAAGACAAATCAGCCTGCCATGTATTGCGCAAGTTGTAAGTAACGCCAATGTTGATTGATTGAGCACCTTGGTTAAACGTTGGTCCTACACCCCTTACATCATGCGCAAATGCGATACGAGGGGTTAAAGTGGCTGCACCAATCGCATTTGGATAGTCCGCTCTCGCAAGTGCACGATAACCCCACGAACGCTTGGTAGCGTAACCATTGGAATTCACTCTGTTGGGGTTCGCGCTAGGACTTTGCAGGATAGAAGCACCGGGACCTTCAAACAAAATCCCATCAGGCAAATCCAAATATGTAAGCCCCACCTCGGCCACTGTAGTTAGCTGACTCGAACCTAATTGCGGACCAAAGGATTTGGTTATTGTACTTTGTACTTGGTGCATTTTGACTTCGCGATAACCAGCGTACTTTGTGCCAGGCCGGTTTCCGGTGGTGTCACCATACCCAGAATTATTACCTCTTGATAACTGAAAGCCATTCTGCAAGGCTCCCACCGTGGCGTTAGCAACGGCGGGGTCATTATCTGGAAACGCCGCCGCAAGAAGTTCAATTGTTGATATTTGTATAGGCATATTTGGCCGATACGAATACTCAGCCTGAACCGAAGTACCAAGGGGCCCCGAACTGCTCAAACTCAATCCGAACAATTCAATATTTCTCGGATACTCGAGGTAATAGCCACCAGCAACTCCACCAGTGCCGTTATACACCGCCTCAGATCCTTTGACCGTACCCACTAATGGGGTTCGGCTGTGGTAATTAACGTAATATGCGCCAACCTCAGTGTTGTTAAACTCCGGCAGCAACTTTCGCAACGCCAAACCAAATTGCCCACTGTTGCCTGGCTCAACGTCTGCCTGTCGAGAGTACAGTCCCACGCTAATTGGAATGAGAGCCCCACCTGGTGAGGCAGCATCTGTTGTACTGAAAAATGAACCACGCGGGTCGATTCGTGTCTCGCGCCATGTCGCCTGATAAAACGCCTCGGCTGAAAGCGTATCAGTCAACTCTTGTGACGCCCAAATCATTTCCTGCGGTAGCAAACCCTCCTTCAATTCTGAACCGGGTGCGCGCAAGCGCGCTACATCGACAGGGTTAATAATATTGATCCCGTTGGGAATGAAAGTACTCTCACCCCAGTTGATAACTTGACGACCAATCCTTGTATTCAGATTTTTACCAACCACATCAAAAGAGCCTCTGACATAAAAATCGAGAATACGTGCATCGTCTGATAATCTCTTTTGGGCTTCAGGAGAAAGATTTTTATCAAACAATCCCGCGCCACTTAGCGACGAGGTGGGACGTCCTGCGACAGCCGTGTCGTAAAACGCAAGTGTCCGCGCAAAAAATCCAAAGTTTTGATAAGACAGAGACAGTTCGTTCGTCATCTTAAACAGCGAAGAAATGACATCGCCCCTATCGTAGGTTCTATTTCCATCATCCCCTGCGGCAGAAACGGCTGTCCCAGCCTGTGCGCCGTTAAAATTAGACGATAACCCCACCAACGTGTTATCCCGCTTATCCGCCCTCATCAGCACGCCATACGACAATGTCGTATCAAAACTGCCCTTCACCTCACCATCGGCCAGCGAAAATTCAAACGCCATCGCAGGCGTTGCCACACCAATCGCAGCAGCCACGGACGCAGCCATCAGCGAAGCACGGAACAGGGGTTTAATGACGGAAGAACAGGATGGGGACTGGGAAACTTCAGAAACACCGCGTGACAAACCGCGGCCATCCGCAACATGTGCGGAACTGGCGTGCCGTGACATTGACTCTCTCCTCTTTGCTCCGGTTTATGATGTGTGAGAGGAGACCGGCCGGATGCGCCCATGCCCCCTCTTTGATGCGTAATCAGACCCGATTCGCATCTGTGTGCGGAAAAGTACCATCAGGAAAAGAATGTTGGCAACTGTGAAACAACCTTACCCGCAAACTGGGGGGGTATCCTGGCACTGGCGAGCATGGCGCAAACGCGCGCAATGGCGCAGCTTTCAGCAATGGGTGGGTCAACAGTGGTACCAGAAAAACGCAGACGGCATCAGTAAAAATACTGATGCCGGACACTGCGATGCAAGCTTCCGCAACACTGCCGCTGGCTCACGCCGTGAACTGATCATGCTGGGCCCCAGCGCCGGGTGGACACTGCCGGATGACATCCTCGATCCATTCACGCACATCACGTGCGTGGACATGGACCCACTGGCCCCGCTTTTTTTCAGACTTGTCCATAAAAAGTCCGAAACAACCCGCCATGGACAACATGCGCAAACCCAGCCTGCGCGAAAAATTGCGTGGCTGCAGCAAGACTTCATGACGACCCTGTCCGACGTGCTGGCGCAATGGCCTCACGCCACCCTTCTGTTTGCCAACAGCCTGGGGCAACAGGGCCTGCTGCATGACACGCCCGAAACAACCGAGACCTTGTTCAGTCACTTGAAAACACAATTGAAAGGCCGATGCTGGTTCAGTTACCACGACAGACTTTCACTGCATTTTGAATCACCCCCCGCGCAAAACGCCATCAATGAATTGCTGCGACGCAGCATGACTCTTGAAAGCAACACCACGCTGAGCAGCGAGGACCTGATGCAGCAACTGCAAATTGCACAATGGGCGGCTGAGTTAAACGCACCGCGCAAACCTCTGCACCAAGCCCGCCACACGTCCCAAACCCGGATGCACATCACCGACCACCTGACCGGCGACATCCTCCCGCCCGGTTCCCGACGCCGCTACAGCCTGCTACCGGTAACGGACAAGGCGCTGCACATCGTCGAGGCGGGGTGGGCCGTGTGAAAAATGGAATGTTTCCTCGGTAACAGACAATAGCCCGGCGCTCCGCGCTTTGTTAACATAAGATAACAATACGGCAGTCGTATGCCCCCCACACTCGTACACGAGTGTTTTATTGCATCCATCAACGTCCACCTGCGATCGGATCATTCGTTCCCATGAACACGCTCTACATTCTGGAAGACGACCCGCTGCTGGGCCCCACCATGCAGGACCTGGTCGAACTGACCCAGCCTGACTGCAAGATAGAGCTGTTCACTTTTTTTGCGGACTTCATTGCCGCAATCGACGCCAACCCGCCTGGTGCGGCAATTGTGGACCTGAACGTGCCGGACCGCGCCGGTCCGGACATCGTGACTGAACTGCGCCGCGTCTTTCCGGGACGCCCCGTGTTCGTATACTCGGGCGACGCTGACTCGCTGATGCGGGTGCGCAACTTGAATCTGCCGAGAGTCACCACCGGCTTCAAGACCGAGAGCTTCAATCTGGTCAATGACTGGCTGGGGCACGCGTTTCACTGAGCGCTCAGCCCGTTCACCCACAGCGCACGCCGTGCGTTGTATCATTCGCTCCTCCGCTTTGAAGCGAATCAGACCCCATGTCCGACCATCAGTCCACCGTGCGCAACATCAATGAGCTGCTGCTCGGTGTCGAGCACCTGCTGCGCGACACGCGCATGGGCTTCTGGGTATGGAAATCCGAGCTGTTTCCACAGGGGCTGGGGGGCACGCTATTTGACCACGACGAGTTTCGCGTCAGTGGCGGGCCCTTTGACCAATTGCAGATAGAGCAGTCGCCCAAGCCCTGTTCGCTGTCGACGTATATCCGGCTGGTTCACCCCGACGACGTAGAGATCATCCAGGCCAATGCCCTGCGGCTGATGCAGGAACAACTCAACGGCTACAGCCTGACCTACCGCATCCGCAACCGCTGGGGTGACTACATCCGCCTGCATGTGCGCGGCAGCATCCTGCTGAGCCCCGCCAACCACAAGCCCATGGTGGTCTATGGCAGCGCTGAAATCGTGAGCGACAACAAGGATGCTGCCGACAACCCCGACGCTGCAAACGTCACGCTGCGGGTACACGGCAGCGCAACGGGCGCTGCTGGCGCGGGCAAAGGCGATGCCACCCTCATCGCACTGGACGCCCCGGTCAGGTCAGCTGCGACAGCCAAACGCTATGCCCTGTCGCAGTCACAGGAAGAGCTTGCGCGGCTGAACGAAGCAATCGCACAATCCTCGCCGCTGATGCTGTGGCAATGGCATGCGCCTCAAGCCGAGCAGGGACTGGGCAGCGCCGACTTTCAGAGCGGCGTGCTGTCTGGCCCGGAGCATTTTTTGCCGCTGCTGGGTTACCCCGCATCCATCACAATGCAGGCGCAGGAATTTTTGCGAAAACTGGTTCACAAAGACGACTGCATCCGCTTCATGAATGCGGTTCAGGAAACGTTTCTGGACGACAGACCGCTGGAGATCACCTACCGCCTGGTGCACGTGTCAGGCGCCAGTTTCTGGATCCATGTCAAAGGCCAACTCAAGCGCAGCAGCGAGAACAACCTGCCCATGCAGATGTTTGGCACCATCGACTCCGTGCGGGACGACCAGCAAGCCGCCATGCTGTTGATGCAGGAAATCGACCTGGAAAAAAACCTGAGCAGTCTGCGCCTGAACACCCTGTTTTCTGTGAGCCACGACCTGGCCAACCCGCTGGCCGCCGTCAAATTCGCAGCCCGTCTGGGGTCAAGCCTGTCGCCCACCACCCAGAACTTCACGGAACGGGTCAAGCAGCAGTTTGACCGCATTCTGGAGGGCGCTGACCGCATGAGCCGGCTGATCGAAGATTCGGTCACACTGGCTCGCGTCAGCACCACCCGCAACTTCAAACGCGAAAACATCAAGCTCGCTGGCGAATGCCGCCGCTTGATTGCAGATTTTTGCGACCAGCACCTCAAAGCGGCCGGCGATGTACGGTTGAACATTCCGCCGGAGGTCATCCTGCACAACATGGCGCACTTCCCCCTGCTCGCCTGTTTGTCCAATCTCATCAGCAACGCCATCAAATACACCCCAGACCCCGGAAAAAAGGTCGAAATTTCATACTCTTTGACAGATCAAGGTTTCAAACATCGGATAATCATCGAGGATGAGGGTGCCGGTATTCCCGAGCGCCTGAGAGAAGAGCTTTTCCGGCCGTTCAACCGGGGTGAAAATGTCGCAGATATCAAAGGCAGGGGCCTGGGCCTCTCCATCGTCAAACGTTCCGTGGAGTTGCTCGGCGGTGAGTTGCTCATCGACCATCTGCAGCCCGGTACCCGCTTCACCCTGTTGTTACCCAACCAGGATGTGAAGCCATGGGAACTCGCTCAATCCCCCTGAACCCTGCCGGCAGCGTGGCCACCGCCCACAATGCCCGTACGCAAGGCAACGCTCAAGCTGTCGCTTCCAACTCCACCATACTGACCGCCGCCTGGTCCCCTGCCGCACATGCCAGCGGCATGGTGCTGGGTCTGCTGACAGCCCTGCTGGCTGCGCAAACCGGCAGCATGGCGCTGAGCATCACGCTCATGCTGGTGCCCGCCCCCGCCTTGCTGCTGTTTCGCAACTGGAAAGCGATTGCCGGACATGGCGGCGTGTGGCTGGCCATCATCATGGCCAACCTGCTCATCCCCGGCATGCCACGTGCGCTACAGCTACCACTTGAGGCGGGACACACGGTGCAGCATGGCGCATTCACGTATCTGGGCGTGATGATGGTCTACCTCAGCCTGCTGCATGCGGTCAGCCGACTGCTGCAAAAAGAAACACGGGACGGACAGGAAGCCACGTCCCTGCTCGAGAAACTGGCGCCCAACCGCATGCTGGACCTGTCGCAACGCGCACAGTCGGCTGACGGACACAAACTGACACCGGCAGCGGCTGCATTCAATGCACATGCAGACCATCTGGTGCGTCTGATATCGGCCTTCAGCATGCTGCGCAGCGACATGAAGCAACTGGCCGACATCGCAGCACGCCTGCGACAGAAAGCAGCGGTACAGAAAGAGCGCTCGGATGTGGGCGCAGACCAGGTCAGCCGTCTGTATGACAACAACGACAAACTCTCCACGCGCGCAGAGGCCATTGCACAGACGGCCCGCGGCGCATGGGACAGTGCAGACCGGATACTGGAAACCACACGCCAGTACGAAGAGGACATCCGCTCGGTGCGGGAGCGCGTTCAGGCCGGGCGCGACAATGTGGACAGGCTGTTCAACCAGTTGGTGCAGGTCAAGGCGGCCATCACCGCAGCCAGCACCCTGTCTGACAAAATTTGCGCACTGCGCATGCCCTCGGCCCAATCGCTGTCGGCCGGTGCGGTCGATGCACAAGCGGCACTGGCTGCCCAGACGCAGTTGGACAATCTGGGCGGCGAGATCCGCAAGCAGTTTGAGCACATGGAATCGACGGTTGAAGAACTGACCACCGCCATTTACAACAGCACGCAGGTGATGACGCTGTTTCAGGAAAAAGTGGAAATGTCGTTTGGCATGACACGGCAGATCACTCGTTCCACACAAGCGTTGCAGGAAGAAAATGCCAGCACGGCATCAGCCATCGAAGACCTCGTGGTGCAGATGCACAACAGTCAGCGTCAGGCCATGGACCTGCTGTCGTCACTGGAGTTTGCGCGCAATGCCAGCCAGGAAGCGATTGCCGTGATCGAAAGCTCTGCGCAGCATATCGTGCGCAGCGAGTCACTGGTCGAGGAAATCGACCGCGAACTGGTACGTGTCAAACCATGAGCAGCCCCCTGCTGCTCAACGACCCCCTCATCCGCGAGGCACTGACCGACGCGCATCGCGCAGTGGCCCTGCTCGGCGATCTGTCCGGTCATGTGGAACTGTTGTGTGCCAGCCCGGGGTTTCGTGACCAGATGCAGACAGCCACCCGGATAGCACGCATCAGCGAATTGTTCGGTGCGGATGTGCAGCGCGATCTGTCGCATGCCGTGATCAACCAGACAGGCTGGGCCGCATCGTGTCTGGCGCGTGGCAGTGCACACTGGACGCTGCTGCAGGTCTGGCCGTACAAGGGACTGAGCCTGCTGTTCATGCATGCATCCGAACCTGTGCATGCCAGCAGCAGCCAAGACTCCGAATCGATGTATCACCTGATACACGACACCCGCAGCCGCGAACAGTCCCTGCCTGATCTGGTGTTGACCACCACACTGCAAGGCACCGTAACGGAAGCCGGCAAGGGACTGACGCAATTGCTCAATCTGCCTGCTCGCCGTTTCACAGGCGCAGCACTGGAGCAGTGGATACACGGCGCGGATATCGGCTTGTTCAAGAGCATGCTGAACAAGGCCAGCACGGCCGAGGGGCGGGTGGAAGGCGAGTTTCGCATGCGCAATGCGCGCGGGCAGATTTTTGGTTATCAATGGCAAGCGGTGAAGACGTCAGGGCATGTGTGCTGGATGGGCTCTGCGCATAACCGGTCGCTGGCTGAAACGCTCGTGAAAACCGAAGCGCGACTGCAACTGATTCTGGAAAACATCGAAGACGGTTTCATGTCGCTGGACTCGGAATGGAATCTGTCATTTCTGAACCAGAAAGCGGCACTGACGTTTGGACGCACGCTGGACCAGTTGCTGGGCAAACATCTGTGGACAGAAATGCCGGAACTGGAGCGTACGCCCTTCCGCAATCAACTGTACCGCGCGGTCTCTACGCAACTGGCACACTCGTTTGAATGGCACGATGGACACACATGGCACCTAGCGCGCTGCTTTCCGGGGCAGGAAGGTGTGTCGCTCTTCCTGTCTGACATTACGGACATCAAGACCAGCGAAGAGAAGGCGCGGCATCAGGCTTTGCATGACAGCCTGACAGGCCTGCCAAACCGCGAATGCGCAAGAATCGAACTGGAACGCGGCATCGAGAATGCTCGACGGATGGACCGTCGAGTCGCGGTGCTGTTCATGGATCTGGACGGCTTCAAAAAAGTCAACGACACGCGCGGTCACGAGATCGGTGATGAACTGCTAAAACTCGTTGCGCAACGCCTGAAGACCTGTGTACGAAATAGCGATGTGGTGGCACGCCAGAGTGGTGACGAATTTTTGCTGATACTCAATGGCATTGATGGCGCAGACTCTGCCCTGCAGGTGGGGCAGAAAATTGTGCGCACCATTGGCCAAAACCCGTTCATCATCCATGCGGACAAGGTGCATGTGGGCGCGTCAGTCGGTGTTGCGCTCTACCCCGACCATGGTACCGAAGCGATTTCGCTGATGAAGCATGCGGACATGGCGATGTACCACATCAAGCAGCGCACCAAAAATGCAGTCGCCTTGTTTGAAGACAGCATGGCAGATGGCGTACAGCGCAAGGCGATGCTGGAGAAAATCATCCGCGAATCGCTGGAACGCAAGACGCTGCAAGTGCACTACCAACCCCGCTTCTGTACGAAGACCGGTCAGGTACAAGCGCTGGAGGCGCTGGCACGATTGCGTGACGCGCAAGGTCGACTGATATCGCCAGCGGACTTTATCGGCGTGGCGGAAGAAACACGTTTGATCGCACCGCTGAGCCTGGATGTGATGGAGAAGGCAGCGCTGTTCATACGCGAGTTCAATGCGTCGCAGCAAAGCGAACTTCGGGTGTCGGTCAACATTTCAGTGAAACACCTGCAGACGGGCGAGTTGGCCGAGCAGGTGACAGCAGTACTGCAGCGGACGGAGATGCCGCCGCACTGGCTGGAGCTTGAAATACCGGAAAGCGTCCTGGTCATGGGCATCAAGAACCTGCGGCAGCAGTGTGACGATTTGCGAGCGCTGGGCGTGCAGTTGGTGATCGACAATGTGGGCGTGCAGGCAACGCATCTGACCTTGCTGCAGGATATCCGACCGTCGATTGCCAAGTTTGACCGTACGCTGATCCGCCGCATACCGGACGATGCGCAGGCGTGCAGTCTGGTGGAGGCGCTGCATTTGGCCTTGACGCGCATGGGTATCGATACCGTGGGCGAAGGCGTGGAGACGGAGGCGCAGAAAGCGTTTCTGACTTCGCTGGGATTCGGATCTCTACAGGGATATGCGCTGTCGATACCGATGATGGATCGGGATATATCGCAGTTTCTGATGCAGCATCCGCTGATGGCGGTCAGTGAAGCCAAGGCGCAGTAGCGAAGTCAGCTACGATCGTGCAACTGATCAATGTCATGATCTTTTCGTCTCAGGCGTACGGATTCGCTCCGGACTCTACGTATTAAAGGCCATGATCTTTTCGTCTCAGGCGTCCGGATTCGCTCCGGACTCTACGTATTAGAGGCCATGATCTTTTCGTCTTAGGCGTCCGGATTCGCTCCGGCGGTTCTCCCGCAAAAATTGCGCTCCTCAACGTTAGCATCCTCCGAGCCCCGTCTGCGCGGGGCCTCGGTCCTACGCGGATCGGTGATCCGCTACGGAACGGGTGCCGCACGGTCGGGCGCAATTTTTCGGATGCGATCCGGCGGAGTCGATCTCCGAACGCCCTGTGACGCTACGGCACATGATTGAGCAGCAACGCGGGCTAGCCTGTACGACTACGAGAAAAACGCGAACGATGCATGCGCCGCTGCGATACTGCCAGAGCGACTTTTCGGGAGACTGCCCAGTGATGGCACTGTTCGGACAGTCAGACGCCGAGCCCGGACGACCTCGCACCAGGCGACACCGACGCACTCCTGCGTTCGTATACGAACGCGAGTGCGAGGGGCCACGTTGTCGCTTGACGACGACTTGGACGAGCCTGGAAGAGTTGAGGCCGGAAGAAGCGAGGTGTCGTCCGAGACAGTGCCATCACTGGGCAGTTTCCAAAAAGCTTCGCTAACCCGGCGCCCACTGCAACGAGCGCTCGCTACAAAAGTGAAAGGTCTCCCCTGTCACCGGATCATCGAATGCAAGTTCGCGCGCCAGTAACTGCAGGGGTTTCTCGTATGTTGCAGTGATGCTGTCCACCGGCGCTTCAGGTTGCAGCACCGGATAAATCTGATCGTTACAGATGGGTAATCCGAGGCTGGCCATCTGCACCCGCAATTGATGCCGCACACCCGTCTGCGGCTCCAGTTGATACAAAGCCCGATCACCGGCAGACTGCAGGATGTGAATACGAACCCGGGCATTGAAATCGTTTTCACCGCGCTCTGAAAGACTGCCCGCAGATTCCGCCACAACACGCATCTGCATGAAATGCTCCGCCTGCTCAATGCGCTGTTCAAGTTGCAATGGAAACTGCAATTGCGGATTGACCGGCGCCACTGCTTCGTAGACCTTGCGTACTTTGCGCCTGCGAAACAAAGCCTGATACGCATCGCGATAGCGTGCATCTGTTGTCAGCAGTACCAGCCCAGCCGTTTCCCTGTCGATGCGATGCGCAGGCATCAATTCAACCAGTTGCAATTGCTGTCGCAAGCGAACCAGCAAGGTTTGCGTCACATAACGTCCGCTGGGCGCAACCGGAAGAAAATGCGGTTTGTCCGCAATGATGAAACGCTCGTTGGCAAACAGCACCTTCGCTTCAAATGGAACGGCAGGCTCTTGCTGCACACTGCGATAGTAAAGGATGCGTATACCGGCACGATACGGACTGGATACGTTGAACGTGTTGCCGGCCGTGTCTGCAATGTCCCCGGCTTGCAGCCGCTTCAGCCAATTCTCGGGAGACACCATGGGAAAGCGTTCACACAGGAAGGCATGCAGTGTGTCCCACGCCCCGGGCGGACACAGCACGACGCTCGGTGCCACGCCATCTTTGACAGCGGCTTGCAGCCGTTTGGCACGCTGCGCACGAAACTCGCCATCGGCCTCACCGGCATAAACGGTATCAGGGTCACGCCCCGTTTCCTGTAAATGACTGTCCAGTGCGATGCGATTGTCGAACACAAAACATTCGCCCTGCCAGTCTGCCTGATCCATTGATGGACTTGCAGAATCTGGCACGGCACGGGAAAGGGAAGTCGCGTTGGAGTCATCTGCTGAACCTGAAGACAGGCCAGCCCCCGGAAATGTCTGCAGATAGTTGAGAATGCCACCGTGCAACTGCGCCACATGCACGCCCTCGGTCGCAAGCCACGCAGCCGTTTTTTCACAGCGTATGCCACCGGTGCAATACATGCCGATCTGCTTGCCCTGTGCTTTCCACTCAGGTAACTGAGCGTGTATCCATTGCGGGAAGTCGCGAAAATTGGCAACACCCGGATCGATGGCATTGCCGAATCGTCCCAGCCGATACTCAAAGCTGTTGCGATTGTCGATGATCACCACATCGTCGCGCTGTATGAACTCGCGCCACTGCTGCGGAGTCAACAATGAGCCTTCGGGCTGCACCGATGCATCCACCGGTGGCAAACCCATTTCAACCAACTGGCGCTTGCGTGAAATCTTCAACCGCCCGAAAGGCGGTGTCCTGCAATCGGTTCGGCGGAATGTCATGCCGGCAAAATGCGGAGCCAGCACGTCGTGCGAATTCATCTGCCGCTCAAAATGATCGAGCAGGTCAGATGGCCCGGCCAGCGTGCCATTGATGCCCTCTTCGGACACGAGCACTGAACCACTCAAACCGTCAGCCGCTGCGCGCAAGGCGGCGAGCGTCACCTCCATGTCGGAGATGCGGACAAAACGATAAAACGCAATGTGCTGCAACATACGATGTGTTCAGATGAGCGGGATTGAACTCACACGGCGATGCATTTCAATCATGCCGCCGCTGTGAAGGACTGCGCCAACAGCCACGCCCAATAAAACAGGATGCCGATCTGCGCGAGAAAAAAGTTGGCGCGGATGAATACCAACGCGGAACTGGTACCGATCAGGTGTGTGACGCTTTGCGCAACACGCAAGCCCAGAAAAATCATGGCCAGCGGTGCCAGCAGAGAAGTGGCTCGGCAAAACTGAACAGGTCGGATAAGTGCATTATTGGGGTTTTGCGCCATGGCAAAGGAGCCGTGGCAGGAGACCAACATGAGCAAATCATCCGGGCGGCGCACGCGTCGCGTATTCAGTGCCGAGTTCAA
>SXGQ01185874.1_pt1 | contig 16719 bp, 18 predicted proteins | sample 3178371 | NCBI WGS metagenome assembly SXGQ01 (sample SAMN11356859, study PRJNA531348) | freshwater metagenome | isolation source: freshwater sample F1-20 | place: China: Fuxian Lake, Yuxi | collected 2017-12-25
ATGATTATGTAAGGAAAACTTTCAATGCTTGGTGTAGGAAAAATTATTATAGCAATTATACAAAGTGGTACGTGTCCATAAACGATAGCTGGAATAGATATATTTTTATCTTTATATTTACTTGCCATTCCATTCCAAATAGCATGTAAAACTGCTGAAAATAATACCATTAAGAAAACATTTGTAGCCATAATTTTGCTTTTTTATTATTTTGAAATTAAAATTAAAAGTTGAGAAACAAAACTATTCATTAACAGAAATAAAATTATTACATTGATATATAAAATAAATATTAGTTTATTTTTAAATTTCTTTCTATTTCTAAACAATAATGAATCTGGATTATAATCTTGTTTTTTATGAGCTTTAAAATCGTAAGACATCATCCAAAACGATTGATCACTCTCACTTCCATGCCCTACTTTAAAGTTTTTTATGTAAGCCGATAATCTAGACCAAATTAGAGTAAAGATGATTAATAATAAGACTATTGTGTTCATTTTTAAATTAATTATAAATTAAAAATCTTAAAATTTATAGTTTAATTGTTTTTATGTTTTTTTTCATTTAAGAATATTGAATATGAATAAAATTGATTTAAATAATAGAACAGCAATTGTCACTGGTGGAGCACAAGGTTTTGGACTTGCTATGACTAAACGATTTATAGAGTCAGGAGCAAACGTAATTATATGGGATTTAGACAAATCAGTAGCTGATAAAACTGTCCATGAATTAAATAACCCAAAATTATCTTCTACAATTATTGATGTTACTCATTTCGAACATGTTAAAAATGAAATTGAAAAAATAACTAAAAATAAAAAGATAGACATATTTATAAATAATGCTGGCATCGCTGGCAAAAATGCTAAAGTTTGGGATTACCCTCTTGATGAATGGAAAAGAGTTATAGAATTAGATCTTAACGCTGTATTCTATTGTCTGAAAGCAATTACACCTCACATGATTAAAAATAATTATGGACGAATAGTAAATATTGCAAGTATTGCCGGAAAAGAAGGAAATCCAAATGCTTCAGCATATAGCGCCGCTAAAGCAGGAGTGATTGGCTTAACTAAATCTTTAGGAAAAGAATTAGCTGATAAAAATATTGCTGTAAACACAGTTACACCTGCCGCTGCTAAAACTAGAATCTTTGAACAAATTACCAAAGAACACATTGATTATATGTTATCAAAAATTCCAAGAAACCGATTTATTCTTGTTGAAGAATTAGCATCACTTGTTGCCTGGTTAGTTAGTGAAGAAAATTCTTATACCACGGGGGCTGTTTTTGATTTAAGCGGTGGTCGAGCTACATATTAAATTTGTGAAAGAAATTTATTTATATTTACTTACTGGAATAGCTTTAGGTCTTATTATTTATCTTGCAGATAAATATATCATTTAAAAAAATATAGAAAAAAGGCTAAAAAAAGAAAAAAATCAATATAAATCCTTTAATTTTAAGCTTTTTACTCTGATTTAAGATGTGCTTTTAATAATTAAAAAATTAGTGTACATGGCATTTAATAAAATAAAAATTAAATGATATATAAAGAATTTTTAGAAGCCCTAGAAGAGGTCGAGCTAGATTTAATCTCTGCCGCAGAAGCTTTGAACCTTGAAGTTTCAGATATCGAGGCTTGGGAGGAAGAAGATGAAATCCCGAAATCTGCAGAAAAATGGATTAAAAAAGAAAAAATTGAATTTGCAGAATTAAAAAATTCAAACGAAGATGAGGATATTGAAGAAGATGAAGACGAAGACGAGGATGATTTAGATGATGATGAAGATCTAGATTTTGATGACGAAGAAGAAGAGGAAGAAGAAGCAGAAAAATAATTTTAGCCTTTTTTATAATTCGGTAATAACCTCAATTTTTCATTAAAGACATACCTTTCGAAAAACAAATTAAAATTTTTATAGATCTTCAACATCAATAAAGAAATTAATAAGCCAAATATAATTCTTGCAAAAAATACACCTGAATAGTGTCCACCTACGGCAAGCATTAGGAGTGAATCTTCAATGACCGCATGAACAAGGTTAATGAGCAAAACGGAGAGAAAAACACTTTGTTTATCTATTCTACCTGAATTAACTTCCTTAATTAAAATCCCTCCACCAAATTGTAATCCGATGGTCATACCTACGATAATAATATTCATCGCTGACTCACTAATTCCAAAAAATCTTAAAGGGGGAACTAATATTTTTTTTAAAAAACTTTCTACGCCTATGAGTTTAAGAATTTCTAATATGGTGATAAGCACGACTATAATAATAAATATATAAAAGAGATATAAAGTTTGATCTTTCAACCAGAACCATAAACCAGGCTGAGGTAGTTCTACAGTGAAAGAACTTGTAAAAGGTTCATTTAAATAATTCAATTTGTTATAAATTAAATTCAAAATAAAACAAATTATAAAAGCTGAAATAAATCTATAAATAGAAGTAAATAAAAAAGAAACACCTGCTGATTTTGATATTGCTGATTCTATTAAAAGATTATGACAGATTAAGATGGCTACAGTTAAAACAGTAACTTGAGCAACAGTTACATCAAGATAAGGAAGAAGATTTACAAATAAAATTAAAGCAGCATAAATATTTACTACTATTGCTGTAACCCAAATTATGCCTAATTCAGAAGGCAAACCAATTAGACCCACTAAGGGTTCAAAGGTTTTAGTAATAATCTGAACTATACCCACTTCTTCTAAGAATTTAATAATAAAGATAAAAGGAATTAAAATTTTATATAAAGGAATGGTTACGTCTATAATTTCTTGTAAAAGCTTTTTAAAAAACATGTGAGATATAATATAAAATCAATTTATCTTATACTTTTTACATTGCCTCTAAAGTTAGCTGAGGTAAAAACACCTCCTTGGAAAAGTAATGCCATTTTATCTTTATATTCATTCTTACTCAACATATTAATATTAACTCGGTCAGCACTATCTTTTGGTTTATATCCCAATTGATAAGCTCTTAAATTATTCCACCAAGATTTTTTATTTTTAGATACTCCATAAACAATTTCATTATGAATGGCTTTATGTTTAATCCCGATATTAACAAGTTGGGTGAGATCTTCATAACTTATCCAAGTTGACAAATGTCTTCTATCTTCTGGAACTTTTAAACACGTACCAATTCTTATACACATGGACTTAATATTAAATTTATCTGCATAAAATCTTGATAATTCTTCACCAAAAGCTTTGCTTAAACCGTAGTGACTATCCGGTCTTTGATTAGACAAATGATTTAGTCTTGTTGTTCTTCTATAAAAGCCAATAGCATGGTTTGAACTTGCAAAAATTATTCTTTTAACTTTATTTATTCTTGCCGCTTCAAAGAGATTATACGTGCCTATAATATTATTTTGTAAAATATTAGACTGAGTATCTTCTATTGGAATAGAACCAAAGTGAACAATGGCATAAACCCCTTTGGTAATATTGAGCATTGCTTTAAAGTTTTTAAGATTGGCTAAAATAAATTTTTGATTTTTTTCTATATTTTTTTTTTTTAAATCTGTGCCCATTAAATTGATGTAACCAATCTTAGCTAAAGATCTAAAAAGTATTCCACCTAAATGGCCTGAAGCACCGGTAATTAAAACTTTTTTATGCATCTTCTATTTAAATTTACAACCTTTGACAGTTAAACTTGCCATATAAAAAGAGCTGCTAGCTGTAATAAATAATGTTTTTCCATCTATGCCACCAAAATCGACATTAGATACTCGCTCAGGCATTTTAATATAACCAATCTGCTCTCCTGAAGGATTATAACAAGCAACTCCATCTCCACAGCTAGTCCATAAATTATTATCGGCATCAAATCTAAAGCCATCAAAAACATAATCAGGATCTGTTTTTGTAAAAACTATTGGATTAGTGATTTTTAAATTTTTATCTATATCGTATCTTCTGATATATTTTGTCTCCCCCGTGTTTGAAATAAATAATTGAGACTCATTAGGTGAAAGAGCTATACCATTTGGACGATCCATGTGTGTTACAACAGCTTCTAATGATTTAGTTTTTGGATCAAATTTAAAAACATAACATCCTCCATACATCATCTTGCCTGGAAAACCCTCAACTCTCTTTGGATTAATAATCCCGTAAGGGGGATCGGTAAAAAAAATAGTTCCATTTGAGTGAACACAAACATCATTTGGTGAGTTTAATCTTTTATTATTATATTCATCTGCAATTAATGTAATGACGTTATTTTGATCTGTTGTAGTCACTCTTCTGGCTCCATGTTCACACGTTACAAGATTACCCTCATTGTCAGTTGTATTACCATTTGAAAAATTTGATGGCGATCTAAATATTTCAACTTTTTTAAAATCAAAACTAAGCATTCTATTATTTGGAATATCGCTCCAAACAACTTTGTTTAATCCTCTTAAATAGCAAGGTCCTTCAGTCCAAATACTGCCAGTATGGACTTGTTTTAAATTTAAATTCTTTGTGTATTGTTCGAAGTTTTTTTTATTCATCTTAAAATATTATTTAACCCTCTAAACATAATCAATGTCGCTATCAATCCCGTTGGTATTTAATAAACCTTTGCTTAAATCGTTAAGTAGTGATTGGTCATTTGTATTATAAGCAAAATTAAGAGGTTTTTTTAAAACTGATGAAAAAAGTTTATTCGAATTACTAGATTTAGCGGTTATATACCATAGAAAATCTATCTGATTTTCTAAAGACCAACCTATTACTTTGTTAAAAATTTGCGAATTACTATTAACAGCATTGTTATAAATTATATTTAATCTCTTAATCTTGTCTTGTAAAAAAATATGCCCAACAACAAATTCATTTTTATCTTCAAAATATACTAGATCATTTTTATAGGGACATTCTAATAATCTCCATTTAAACCAATCTTCATCTCTTAAAATATTAGGTCCAAATTTATCTAGGTTTTTTTCTGAAAACACGCAATTTTTAATTATTTGTTCAGAAATTTTATAAATGTTAATTTTTTCATTTTTATTCAATCTTTTTTTTAAAAAAGATCTATAAAGTTTATTTGCGAAATTTAATTCAATTTTTTTTAAAAATGGTACAATCTTAAAAAAATTTATAGGATAAATTTTTCTTTGTATAGAAAAATTATTTATCCAATTTAATTTTTTAAAAACTCTTAAAGATAATTCGTTACAATACGTGATTTGATTTGAGCAAATTTGCATCCATTCTTCTGTCAATTTTTTTCCATAACCTTTTGATTGATATTCAGGTAAAATTATAAAATCTACAAACCATATTGCAGAAAAGTTTTTTCCTTTGTTATTGATCTCAACAGGAATTAAACCTGCGTGACCAATTATCTTATTTTCAACAATAATTACTATGGGTTCAAAATCATTATATCCAAGTCGATAACGCCATTTGTAGTTAGTTATAAAAGAATTTTTAATATTACTGAAAGCTTTTGAATAAAATTCAAATAAATCTTTTTTACTAATTTCAGAAATTTTTTTGATTAAATAAGTTTTCACGCTATAATGTAAATTATAAGCTTAAATGATTAATTCAATAAAAAATTTTATAAAGTCTAATACTGGTTTACTCATTCGTATTGATGATATTGCGGAGCATATGAATTGGGCCTTAATGGATAAATGTGAGTTTTTATTTGATAAATATAATATTAAACCTCTTATTGGAGTAATTCCAAATAATCAAGATAAAGAGCTTTATATTTTTAAAAAAAAAGAAAATTTTTGGAACAAAGTAAAATCTTGGCAAGAAAAAGGTTGGGAAATATCAATGCATGGATTTTCTCATGTTTATGATACTGAAACTAAAAAAAAAGATTATTTTAATTACGGAGGAGGATCAGAATTTTTTGGCCATGATTATGGAACACAATTACTAAGAATTAAAAAAGGTTTAGAGAAATTTAAACAAGAACAAATTAGAGTCAGATCTTTTTTTGCACCAAACCACACATATGATGAAAATACTTTTAAGGCTTTAAGGGATTCTGGAATTAAAAACATAATTGATGGATATGGATTATTTCCATACACGGAAAATAATATTAATTTTTTTCCTCAATTATTTTATAAAGAAATTATGTTACCGTTTGGTATTCAATCAACTCAGATGCATTTAAATTATTGGCAAGAAAATGATTTTGGAATATTTGAGAAATTTATTTTAAAAAATTATAAAAATATTATTAGTTTTGAAGATTGTATTAAAAAAATTAACAACAGTTTGCTGAGTAAATTAATTAATTTTGGAACAAAAACTTCGTTAAGAAGTTTAAGATATTTTAGATAAGTTCAAAACACTTTTTTTTGGCTTTCAGTTCTTAACTGACCGCAGGCACCCAATATATCTTGGCCTCTTGACCTTCTAATCGTTGCAACATACCCAGCATCTTGAATAATTTTACCAAATTTTTCCATCTCGTCTCTTTCAGTTGGTAAATATTGAACCCCGGGCCAAGGATTAAATTCTATAAGGTTAACTTTGCACGGAAACTGCGCCATAAGTTTTACAAGTTGTTTGGCGCATTCCATGCTATCATTAATGCCTTTGAGCATAACATATTCTAATGTTATTTTTTCTTTAACAACTGAACAGTAATATTTGCACTGCTCGATCAGATCTTTAATTTTAAATTTTTTATTAATTGGCATGATCATTTCTCTAATATCATCAGTTGGTGCGTGGAGAGATAAAGCTAAATAGGTGCCAATTTCTTTAGCAGCTTCAGGAATTTTGTTAGCTATTCCTGCTGTTGAAACTGTTATTTTTTTAGGACCATAATTCAATCCCTCTTTGTCTTTTAAGATCTCAACTGCCATTTTTACATTATCGTAATTATAAAAGGGCTCACCCATTCCCATTAAAACAATATTAGATATTTTTTTTTGCTCACCCCAATCATTAATTTGTTCTTTAGCAATAATGACTTGATTGACAATCTCAGCAAAACTTAAATTTTTAACTAAACGTTGGGTCCCTGTATGGCAAAATCTACAATTTAAAGTACAGCCCACTTGTGAAGAAATACAAAGCGTTGCTCTAGTTTTTTCAGGAATATAAACACATTCAACTTCATTGCCATCAAAAAGTTTAATTAACCATTTGATTGTTCCATCGGTTGAGGTTTGAGTTTTTACAATTTTCGGTCTCTCTAGACTTATTAAACTATTTAATTTTAATCTTAACTCTAGCGGAAATGTAGTTAAGTTATTAATTTCAAAAGAACCTTTTTGGTAAACGGATTGCCAGATTTGTTTGCTGCGCATAGAAACTTTTTTTTCATGAATTTCTAAGCCTTGATTTAAAAAAAGTTTTAATTCTTTAAAGTTAAATTCAAAAAAATTTTTAAGTGCCATAATTATTGAATATAGAACAATATGTTGATTGTGTATACTTTAGACATTTGATAGATAAGCCAATGTTTTTAAGAATTAAAAATATACCCAAACTATCCTGGAGTTCTAAATCTCCTAAAAATTTTAAACCTGCAATGAAGACTTTATTCTATCTTTGTTTAGGTCTAACTTTTTTTGGATTTGGTGAGGGATTACTAATTGTCTCTGGTATTGGAGCATCACCTTGGAACGTTCTTCATCAAGGGGTTGCGATAAATCTTAGTTTATCCGTTGGAACCATAGCTTTTTTAGTAAGTTTTTTAGTTTTATTACTTTGGTTTTTTTTAGATCAAAAGATAGGCATAGGCACAATAATCAATTTTATTATTATCGCTATTATGATTGATGTAACTATTTTCTACTTTAAAAAACCTGAAATATTCTTTTCACAATTTCTTATGGTCATTGCAGGTATATTAATTATTGGATTTGGAACCGCTATGTATTTAATTACTAATTTAGGCCCAGGTCCAAGAGATGGTCTAATGACAGGTTTACAAAAAAAAACAAATGCACCCATTGCTTTAGTTAGAGGTTGCATAGAAATCATTGTAGTTTTACTGGGTTGGTTTTTAGGTGGTACATTAGGTATTGGAACTTTTCTTTTTGCATTCGGCATAGGCCCTGCTGTTGCGTTAAGTTTAAATTTCTTCTCTAAATCCATGAAATAAAATTAAGGTAATTTTATCCGTAAAAAATAGGTTGGACTTATTTTTTTACCTTTGCTAAATTTATATGCTGCTTGATTGACAAATTAAAAAATGGAACAAAAATTAAGAATAGAAAGCATCAATTCTAAAATTAATTTAAATAAATTACCCTCTAAATTAAAAAATTTAAATACCTCAAGTTTGGGCGGTATGATTTCAGAATTTATCCATTATGTTTTAAAGAACGAATAAAAAGTAAATCACTCAATTGATGTTTTACAAATATAAAAAGAGTTAAAATTTTTCTTCAAATTTTTCATGCTGATTAAGGGAAAAAAGAAATATATAAGGAAGAAATAGCAAAACAACTTCCTGAATATTCATATAAAACAATTGCAAAAATCATTGATGATGGTCTTGCAAAAAAGTATTTTATTTTAATGGCGGTTGATGGCGCTCCAGGTAATGATGGAAAGGTAAAAAATATTAGACCTTCCTAAGAATTGATGGTTGACTTTTTAAATCTTAGTCTTGAAATCGCTTCTTACATTGATAGAAAAAAACTTAGCCAAGATTAGAAAATTTTATTTTAATCAATTCTATAAATAATTTCTGTTAACTAGATATGTTAAAACTTGCCATCGATAGATATATTAGTTAATCAACAACTATAAATTAATGAATTACAATAAACCTTTTAACTTTTTAAAAAATTTACCTAATAAACTAAATAATTTTTATAAAAAAAATCTAAAATTGGGTTTAAAAGTTAATAATAAATCTAAAACTATAAAAAACTTTGACCCCGTGACTAATCTCGACCGCAGCTTTGAAAAATATATAAGATTACTCATTCATAAGTCTTTTCCAGACGACTCTATTGTTGGCGAAGAATTTGAAGATAAATTTTCTGCAAACAATTATCAGTGGTGCATTGACCCTATTGATGGCACCAGAGCTTTTATCATTGGAGCGCCTACCTGGTCGAATTTAATTGGACTTTCATTTGAAAGTAGAGCGTTTATGGGTCTAGCTAATTTTCCTGAGCTTAATAAATACTACATCAGTAATCAGAAAAAATCTTATGTAATTAAAAATAAACAGAAATCTATTTTGAGATCTTCTAAAAATAATAATTTAAAAACAATTAAAATTATTGGAAATTTTCATGGAACCCTTAGCTACGAGAAACAAAAAAAAATTATTAAAAAATTTGGCTGGTCTTTTAGATTGGCTGGATTTGATGCTTTAAATTATTGTCTTCTCGCTGAAGGCAAAGTGGATGCTGTGATCGAGGCTAATTTAAAACCTTATGACATTTTACCTTTAATTCCCATTCTCAAAAACTCAGGGGCTATAGTTACGAATTGGAAAAATGAACCAGCTGAAAAAGGAGGAAATATTTTAGCTACATCTAATGAGAAGTTACACAATAAAATTTTAAAAATACTTAAAACCTCAGGAAAATTATGAATAATAAAACTATAGGATTAAGCATTGTTGGTTTGGCTTTACTTATTTTTTTTTCTAAACATGAATATGCCTGGATCATATCGGCTATTCTTTTGGGTTTAGGCAGTGGAATGTTTTTTTGGAAAGAATAAATTTGGTTCTAAAAAGAATAAAAAATAAAATTCATATTTTGCAAAATATTTATTTAAAAAATAAATATTTTTATAAAAAAAAATCATACGCCATGGATGGTGAGGATTTAGCCATTAAAAAATATACCAAAAATATCAAATATGGTTTCTATGTTGATATTGGTGCTCACCATCCCGTGCAAAGAAGTAATACATGTTTATTATATGAGCTTGGGTGGCAAGGCATAAATATTGATATTAATGATTTTTCGCTGGAACTTTTTAACTATTTACGTCCCAATGATATCAATATCCAAAGAGCTGTTTCAGACTATAATGGTGTAATTAATTTTTATTATCAAAAAAATTTTAGCCAACTAAACACGACTGATCTTGAATGGGCTAAAAAAAATTTTCAAAATAATTTTCAAGTGAGAAAAATTAAGTGCCAAACTTTTAATGACCTGTTGAATGAAACAAAATATAAAAACAAAAAAATTGATTTACTTAATATTGATGTCGAGGGTTCAGAAATGAAAATTTTATCTTGTCTTTCGTTTAAAATATATAATCCAAAAATTATATGTGTTGAAATATTAGGATACCGACATTTAAAATATGATGAAAAAGAAAAAGCAATTAAAACAAATGAAGTTTATAGATTTTTAACTAATAAGGGATATAAAAAAGTTTGGTCTGGATCTTCTTATTGCAGTCATATATTTGTAAAATAGTATATATAGTATGTCTTTAAGAAACATTTTTTTAAAAAATAAAATTTCTTACAAAATTTATTTAATTTATAATTTATTTATTAGACATAAAGCTTTCTTAAGACGATCAAGTTATTCGCAGTGGGGCGAAGATTTAGAAATAAATAAGTTTTTTAGAAATAAAAAAAAGGGCACATATTTAGATATTGGTTGCTTTCATCCTTTATTATACAACAACACATGTTTGTTATATCAAAAGGGATGGGCCGGCATTAATATAGATTTAAATCAAACCACAATAGATCTTTTTAACATTCTAAGACCGAAAGATCTTAATTTATGTAAAATTATTGGAAGAAAAGAAAAAAAAATAAAAGTATATTTTGATAGCTTATTTAGCCCCATGAATACTGCAGATAAAAAATTTTATGAAAAACATAAAAAAAGTTTTTTTAGAAATAAATTTATTCGTGAAGTAGCGTCAGAAAAATTAAGCGACATATTAAATAATAATAGAATATCTAAAATAATTGATTTTATTAATATAGATGCGGAAGGGATGGATTATAAAATACTAAAACAATTAAACTTAGAAAAACTTAAAGTAAACTTAGTAGCTATAGAAACAAATTATGTTAGCGGCAAAAAAACAAACGATTATACAAAAATTTTAAATTTTTTTAATAAATATAGTTTTTCTCTACTTAAAAGATTTGGTCCAACTAGCTTATTTTATAAAAGCTAAATTTTTAAAATAAAGCTATTAAAGCTAAATATCTTAGAATTTTCCTACACTTACTAAAATAAAAAAAATAAGAAATTTTATTTTTAAAATACCAGCTACAAATGTAAGAGGATCTCCTACAATTGTTACCCAACTAAATAATAAAGACCAAATTCCAAATTTTTTAAACCAAGATGAGGCTTTATCAATTTGTCTCTGATTAAAAGGAAACCAATTTTTAATATGCCTTAATAAATAAAAACCTAAACACCAATTAAAAACTGCACCTAGAATATTTCCAATACTTGCACTGCTTTAAAGGGCTAGTGAATTATAATCTTTAGTGCTAAGTAAAGTAGCAAGCATTAACTAACTTGAAGCAGGTAAAATAGTGGCCGCTAAGAAAGAAACGGCAAAAAGAGACAAATAAATCACAATTTTCCTATTATAGTAGAGATTGAATTAATCAAGCAATTCGTTAATTTATAAAAAAAATGAGCACCTACAGAACAAACATACCTAACTCTTTAAATGAATATTGGATGCCTTTTTCGGCTAATCGTGACTTTAAAAAAAATCCAAGATTAATTACCGGCGCTAAAGGAGTTTACTTAACAACTCATGAAGGAAATACGTTAATTGATGCTAGCTCAGGTTTGTTTTGTAATCCCTTGGGTCACGGAAGAGAAGAAATTATTCAAGCGGTGAGCAAACAACTTCGGCAATTAGATTATACTTTACCTTTTAATCAAGGCTTTGGTGGATCATTTGAACTTGCAACACGAATTGCTAAACATACGCCTGAAGATTTAAATAAAATTTTCTATACGATTTGTGGATCAACAGCAGTTGAGTCAGCCATTAAAATTGCCATGGCTTTTCATGCTGCTAAGGGGGACAAAAAAAGATTTAGATTTGTAGGACGAGACCGAGGTTATCACGGTATGAATATTGGTGGCTTATCAGTTGGTGGTTTTAATAATTATAAAGAAATGTGTGCCAATATTTTAATGCCAGGCGTACAACACATGCGTCATACTTTTTTACCTGAACATAAATTTGTTAAAGGTCAACCTGAAACTGGTGCAGAATTAGCAGATGATTTAGAGACGATTGCAAATAAATATCAAGGAGAAATTGCAGCATGTCTTGTAGAACCTATCGCAGGATCTACTGGAACTTTAATTCCACCAAAAGGATATTTAGATCGTCTTAGAAAAATTTGCGATAAACATGGCATTCTTTTAATTTATGATGAAGTGATTACAGGTTGGGGGCGAACAGGCTCTGCATTTGCTGCTCAAGAATTTGGGGTTACTCCAGATATTATGACTATGGCCAAAGCTACAACAAACGGTATTGTTCCTATGGGTGTTGTTGCGGCTAGAGAAAGTATTTACGATACCATTGTTAATTCAACACCAGATGGCGCAATCGAATTATTCCATGGTTATACTTATTCCGGAATTCCAATTGCAGTAGCTGCAGCTTTAGCGGTGCAAGATATTTTTGAAAAAGAAGATATTTTTAATCGAGTGAAAGAGATGTCTCCTTATTTTCAAGACTCTTTACACTCTTTAAAAGACCTTGATTGTATTGAGAGCATAAGAGACTACGGCATGATGGGTGGAATTGATATTCGTAAAAAAGAAAAACCTGGTAAAGCTGGTTTTCAGGTTTATAAAGCTTGTTATGCTAATGGGGTCAATTTTAAAGCTACAGCGGATGCTTTAATCTTAGCTCCCCCTTTTATCTGCGAAAAGAAGCATATTGATGAGATCTTTGATAAATTAAGAAAAGGTATCATTCAGTATATGAAGCATTAAAATCATATTTTGTGATTTAATTATTTTGAAATTTTAAAACTTAACGCTTGAATATAAATAAAATAAAATTTGGAATAAATTTTAATAATTTTATTAATAAAATCTTTTGAAAAATTTTTTTCTAAAATTTCAGGGCTAATAATGTATTTATTTGTGTTTTGATCTTGTTTAATCATTTTTTGTTTAGCGATTTGATTAAGCTTTCTCATACAAGTTGATCTTGGAATGCCCGTAATATCAGCTATGGTTGTGGCGCTTATATTCATATTTTCAAAACGGAAAATCGTATTAGAATTGTTATAAAAATCCTCGATAGAGAAATTTTCTTTATTCTTAGAGGTTAATACAGATACAATTTCTATAATGATGTGAACAATCTCAAGATCTTTTACTTTTGATTTCCATAGTTTCATCCATTCAAGTTGCAAATTTAAATAATGAAACCAATAAAAACAAAAATTTTTTTTAAATTCAGTTATAATTTCGTCGGTTGAAAAATTAAGATTCATTTTATCGGTCACAAATTTTGTTAACTCTGCTAATTTTTCAATTTCTTGAGCAATCAATATATTATAACTTTTTTTATACTCTTCGCTAGGCTGCCAAGAAATATGATTATGTTTTCGAGCTAACACTTTTTGTTTCATCAGTTCTGAAAGCTTTCGTCTTGCAGTTTCTTTGGGTATGTTTGATTCTTCAGCAATAGCTATAATTGTAGAGGGAGTATTTTCAGCTTCGCTATGGTTCTCCCAAAATTTTTCAAAGCTAAGATCGAAATTAAGATTGTAATCTTTTTTTCTTAAAATGGATTGGTGCGTTTTTTTTGCAAAAAATAAAACCAATTGTCCACTATCTAAGCAATGATATTTTTTATACAAACCTGATAGAAAAAAAGACTGAAAAGGTTTCCATAGATTTATATATCCGCCCCAATGTTCCAAAAGTTTTTTAGAAATTATTTCAGAGTTAACTGCCGAAGGTATTTGCATTAAATTTTATTTCTCCCTTAAGTGTTCAAAATGGGTAAATAAGGCTTAAATTCTTTTTATGTCAATATCTTATTTTTATGTTATTATTTTATATTAAAAATCGTTCAAAAATAACTCTGAAAAAATATAAAAATATAATCACTCAAATAGAAAACCATTTAGGTAATCTCACACTTAATCGTCAAAACGCAAATAACGCTTTAGATCTTGAAACTTCAAAAGAAATATATGAAGGTTTTAAAGAACTTGAATTAGATTCATCTGTTAGCGTTATTTTAATTCAAGGCAATCAGAAATTTTTTTCACCTGGAGCTGATATTAAAGAACTCAGTCAATTAGACTCTAATTCGGCTGAAACCAAAGGTCTTTTTAATTTTTTTGATAAAATAAAAGAAATTAAAATTCCTATTATTGCAGCTGTTGAGGGCTATGCTTTAGGAGGCGGAATGGAACTTGCTTTAATATGCGATATTATCATCGCATCAAAAGAAGCTAAATTTGGTCAACCGGAAGTTAACTTAGGTTTAATGCCGGGTATCGGTGGCACACAAAGACTAAAGCACTATCTTGGTAAACATAATGCTAATTATCTTTGTCTGTCAGGTGAAATGATTTCTGCCCAACGAGCTTATGAATTAGGACTTGTCAGTATTTTATTAGAGAAAAATAATTTTTCAGAAGAAGCTAGAAAGATAGCTCAAAAAATAGCAGAAAAACCTAAATCAAGTTTAATCGAAATTAAGAAATTAATCTCTCACCATGAATTACTCGAACAAGGCTTAGCAGCAGAACGAAAATCTTTTTATAATTTACTTGACCATAAAAATGCAAAAATGGGTATCAAGGCTTTTTTAAATAAAAAATAAAGTAGAAAAACTGATTATTTTTTTTTACTAAGTTCAAATTTAATAAATAAAACACCAAAAATAATAATAGCCGCAATACCAAATAAACGACTTAGTTCAATTGGAATACCAAAAATAATAAAGCTTACAATCGAAGACCAAATTAATTGTGAATATTGAAAATTGGCTACAAACGACAAATTAGAAAGTTGAATTGCGTAAACTAAAACTAAATGAGCTATGAAGCCAAATGTGCCAAGTATAATCAATTGAAACCAAATTAGATTAGAATTTAAAGGTACCCAGTTTATATAAGTATAAAGTGAAAAGACTGCAGATCCAACTACGCCACTATAAAAAACTGCAACAAAAGGTTTTTTGTTAGCTGAAATTATTTTAGTTAAATATTGATAAAAAGCCCAAAAAACTGGAATCAAGAGAGGAATAATTAATTGGGGTGTAAAAATTTTCATGCTAGGTCCAAGAGCAAAGGCAATTGAAACAAAACTTAAGACCATCAAAATCCAACCAATAGCACTTAAATTATCTTTTAAAAAAATAGCAGACAATAAAGCTAAGATTAATGGTGCTGAAAAAAAAAGAATATAAATATCTACAAGATTAAAAAACTTTAATGAAATAAACATAAGCGTAGTACCCAAAACAAGTAAAGAAGACCTAATAATTTGAAGTTTGAAATTTCTTTTTAAATCCATTTTGGGTCTAAAAATTAAAAAATAAATAAGCATCGAGAGAAAATGAAAAAAATATCTTGCCCATATAAGCTGATCGACTTTGATAATTTCGGTCAAGTGTTTAGCTAAAGTATCCATCAAAACAAACATAAAGTATGCTGTGGATGCTAATAAAATAACAATAAAATTAGATTTTTTTATTTTCGGCATTTAACTTACATGACAGCGCCGATTTGCCATGGATTAAACTCTTCATCACCATAACCGTTTAACTCACTCTTAGACTTATGACCTGAAGCTGTCTTTAAAACTAATTCAAATACTTTTTGACCTACTTGTTCTAAGGTTTCTTCTCCATCAATAATTTTTCCACAATTAATGTCCATGTCTTCGCTCATCTTGTTAAACATTGTTGTATTTGTTGCAAGTTTTAAACTTGGAACAGGTTTACAGCCAAAGCAGGAACCTCGACCCGTGGTAAAACAAATAATATTAGCACCAGATGCAACTTGGCCAGTTGCCGATACAGGATCGTAACCTGGAGAATCCATAAAATTAAAACCTTTATTTTTTAAAGGTTCAGCATAACTTAAAACATCTGTTAAAATAGAGTTTCCTCCCTTGGCAACGGCACCTAGAGATTTTTCTAATATAGTTGTAAGTCCACCTTTTTTATTTCCTGGTGCAGGATTGTTATCCATTGAGCTGTTATTAATTTTTGTATACTGCTTCCACCATTCAATTTTAGCTATTAATTTATCTGCCACTGCTTTACTTATTGCTCTATTAATTAATAAATGCTCTGCACCATAAATTTCTGGTGTTTCAGATAAAATAGAACTGCCACCATTTTTTACAACAAGATCAGCTGCAACTCCCAAAGCAGGGTTAGCAGAAATTCCTGAATAACCATCTGAACCACCACATTGTAAAGCTAACGTTAGATGATGAGCGGCTTGTGGTGTTCTTTTAATAGCGTTTGCTTCTTTTAATAATTCTTTAATTTGACCAAAAACTTTATCGACTGTTTTCTTTGTGCCGCCTTCATCTTGAATAGTTAAAAAATGAATACGATTATGTTTTTTCATGGAGTCAACAAACAAACTTATCTGAGCACACTCACATCCTAAGCCAATAACAAAAACATGTGAAAAATTAGCATGATTTTTAAATCCATCAATGGTTCTTTGAAAGATTTGCATTCCTTCGCTTACAGTGTTCATACCACATCCTGTAGAATGAGTAATCGGAACAAC
>SXGQ01594393.1_pt1 | contig 16710 bp, 12 predicted proteins | sample 3178371 | NCBI WGS metagenome assembly SXGQ01 (sample SAMN11356859, study PRJNA531348) | freshwater metagenome | isolation source: freshwater sample F1-20 | place: China: Fuxian Lake, Yuxi | collected 2017-12-25
CCAAGAAGCTGCAGTAAGCGGCGCACTTGGCGCGCTGGCGGCGCCTTTCCAGCCCACCATTTGCTTACTTCTTGAAGCTTCTTGTACACGCTAAGGATCAACAGGTATGGCTACGATTCATGTCGACGTGGTTTCCGCCGAAGAGAATATTTTCTCGGGCCAGGCGAAGTTCGTCGCGCTGCCCGGTGAGAACGGCGAGTTGGGCATATTGCCCAAGCACACACCGCTGATCACCCGCATCAAGCCGGGTGCGGTGCGTATCGAGCGGGCTGATAACGGCGAAGAGGAATTCGTCTTTGTGGCCGGCGGCATTCTTGAGGTGCAACCCAACCGTGTGACGGTTCTGGCCGACACCGCCATCCGAGGCCATGATTTGGACGAAGCCAAGGCCAATGAGGCCAAGAAGCATGCCGAAGAGATGATGAAGAGCGCCAAGAGCGATATCGATTTCGCAGCCGCGCAAAGCGAGTTCGCCACCATGGCCGCGCAGCTTGCAGCCATCCGCAAATTCCGCAAGAAGTAAGCGCACAGCAGCCTGCCGCAACGCCCACCCGGCACGCGCCCGGTGGGCGTTGTTCTTTTCACGTGTCCATTGGAGTTGTCAGAGCTGGCGAACACCGCAGCGCAGTCGATAATGCCGCGCGAGGAGAGAAGTCCATGAGCCCAACGGCCTATGCCAACGACCAGTTCCTGCGCGCCTGCCTGCGCCAAGCGACCGACCACACGCCCGTTTGGCTGATGCGCCAAGCTGGGCGCTACCTGCCCGAATACAACGCCACACGCGGGCGGGCCGGCAGCTTCATGGGCCTGGCCACCAGCCCCGACTTCGCCACTGAGGTGACCCTGCAGCCCCTGGACCGCTACCCCCTGGATGCGGCCATCTTGTTCTCGGACATCCTGACCGGTCCCGATGCCATGGGTCTGGGCCTGAGCTTTGCTGCGGGCGAGGGCCCTCGGTTTGCCAAGACGGTCCGACAGGAGGCTGATGTGGCTGCTCTGCGGGTCCCCGATCTGGACAAGCTGCGCTACGTTTTCGAAGCCGTGGCCTCCATCCGCCGGGCCCTGACGCTAAGCGATGGCCGCAGCCGCATGCCCCTGATTGGGTTTTCCGGCAGCCCCTGGACCTTGGCCTGCTACATGGTGGAGGGCGCGGGCAGCGACGACTACCGCCATGTCAAGAGCCTGATGTACCGCCGCCCTGACTTGATGCACCGGGTCTTGGACATCAATGCCCAAGCGGTCACGGCTTACCTCAATGCCCAAATCGAAGCGGGGGCCCAAGCCGTGATGGTCTTTGACAGTTGGGGTGGGGTGCTGGCCGACGGTGCCTTTCAGGCCTTCAGCCTGGCCTACACCCGCCGCGTGGTCCAGGCGCTCAAGCGCGAGCACCAAGGCCAACGCATTCCCAGCATCGTATTTACCAAGGGCGGTGGCCAGTGGCTGGATGGCATCGCTGCCTGCGGGGCTGATGTGGTGGGCTTGGACTGGACCACGGACTTGCAGGCCGCCCGTGCCCGGGTGGCCGACCGGGTGGGCCTGCAGGGCAACATCGATCCGATGGTGCTCTTTGGCGGTGAGGCGGCGGTACGCGCCGAGGTCCGCCGCACCTTGGACGCGTTCGGTGCACCGCGGCGCGCTGATGGTGGATGGGGCGGGCATGTTTTGAACCTAGGGCACGGCCTGAACCAGCACACGCCCCCCGATGCGGTTGCGGCCCTGGTCGATGAAGCCCACGCTTATTCGCGCATGTCACGGTCTAACTGAGCTTCATGTGTGCGCTCACTCGCGCCCAAACCGCCGTTGATAACCGGCCCCGACGTCTGTGAATTTTGACCGGCCTGCAGCCGGTTTTTGGGGGACTTATCCCCAAAGCGAGGCAGGCGGTGCCCGGCTTCACTTGCACCTGCAGTTGACTTGAAAAACATCAAAAATTTTCCCCAAGTGCTTGATTCTTCGAAAAGAATTCGACTGCCTCCGGATGAGGCAAGTCAAGCCGGTGTGAAGCAAAATCAGGCACTTGGCGCATCGATCGCCTGCTTGTCCCCAAACTTGTCCACAGAATTCGTGGGTAAGCAGTAAAACACCAAACGAATCAAGGCCTTACTTGTCGTGGCTCAGGACTTGGATTCGTCAGAGGGTATCGACAACCCAAATCGCGTGGGGCCTCGGTTGACGCCGGTGGTGGTGGATCTGCCCCACCACAGCGGGCTCGGCGGGGCGCTGAGCTACCGCCATGCTGAGCCCTTGCCTGCGGGCACCCTGGTGCAGGTGCCCCTGGGGCGTCGCGAGGTGATGGGCATCGTGTGGGAAGCGCCGGGCGAGCCAGCCTACCTAGCCGAGCCCGAGGCGTGCAAGCCGGTGGCCGCAGTGCTCGAACTGCCGCCACTGAGCCATCACTGGCGCGCCTTGGTCAGCTTCGCGGCCGACTACTACCGCCGAGGCCTGGGCGAGTTGGCCTTGTCGGTTTTACCTCCGGAACTGCGCAAGGCCACGCCAGCGGCTTTGGCGCGGCGCGGTGCGCGCTTGGCCCGGGCGCCCTACCGCGTGGAGGCAGCCCCTGGCGCGGTGCCACCGCTCACCCCCGAACAGGCGGCCGTCTTGCAGGTGCTTCAAGGGCTCACCACGGTGCAAGGTCTGGCGGGCCTGCCGCCCCCCGCAGCCGGCCACCCGCGCCGTGGCGCGGCGCCCGCGCCCGTGCTCTTGCACGGGGTCACGGGCAGCGGCAAAACCGAGGTGTACCTGCGCCTGGCGCAAGATGCCTTGGCTCAGGGCCATCAGGTGCTGATGATGGTGCCCGAGATCAACCTCACACCGCAGCTGCAGGCGCGGCTGCGCGAGCGTTTTGCCGGTCATACCCTGGTGACCTTGCACAGCGGCTTGACCCCGGCGCAGCGGGTCAACCATTGGTTGCAGGCCCATCTGGGCCATGCCGACCTGCTCTTGGGCACACGGCTTTCGGTGATGGCCTCCCTGCCGCGCCTGGGGCTCATCGTGGTGGACGAAGAACACGACCCTTCCTACAAGCAGCAGGAGGGCGCGCGCTATTCGGCCCGCGACCTCGCGGTCTACAGGGCCCACTTGGAAGGGCTGCCTGTGATCCTGGGCTCGGCCACCCCCTCGCTGGAGTCCTGGCGTCATGCCCAGCAGGGCCGCTACCGCCTCTTGCGCATGCCCAGCCGGGTGGGCGAGGGCGCCTTGCCGCAAGTGGACCTCGTAGACTTGAACCTTCAGCCCCGCAGCGTGGTCTCCGGGGCCAGTGGCAGCCTGTTATCCACGGCCTTGGTGGCCGCAGTGCAAGAGCGCATTGACCGTGGAGAGCAAAGCCTGCTGCTGCTCAACCGCCGGGGCTATGCGCCGGTCCTGCAATGCAGCGCCTGCGGCTGGAAGAGCGGGTGTCCGCATTGCAGCGCCTGGCGGGTATTCCACAAGGCGGACCGCAGCCTGCGTTGCCACCATTGCGGCGCGGCCGAGCGCGTGCCTCGGGCCTGCCCGGCTTGCGGCAATCTGGACCTTTGGGCCATCGGCCGCGGCACAGAACGGCTGGAAGAACAGCTCTTGCCCCTGTTGCGCGGCCGCGATGGCGGACCGCCACGCCTTCTGCGCATCGACGCCGACACCACCCGCCGCGCGGGTTCGCTGCAAAGCCAGCTCGCCCAGGTGCACGACGGCGAGGTGGAGGTGCTGGTGGGCACCCAGATGGTGGCCAAGGGGCACGACTTTCGCCGCATCACCTTGGTGGCTGCTGTCAACCCAGACGGCGCGCTTTTCAGCGGCGACTTTCGCGCGCCCGAACGTTTGTTCGCCTTATTGATGCAAGCTGCCGGCCGGGCTGGGCGAGACGCGCAACAAGCCGCCCGCAGCCGGATGTTGGTACAAACGGCTTTTCCCAACCACCCCTTGGTGCAGGCCCTGCGGCAACACGACTACGAGGCCTTTGCCGATTCGCAACTGCAAGAACGCGAGACGGTGGGCTTGCCGCCCTACGCCCACCTGGTGGTGCTGCGGGTGGAAGCGCGCAGCATAGAAGCCGCGCAGGCGTTCATGGCCGAAGCCGCAGCCGCCGCGCAAGCAGCGCTGCAAGCGCTGGAGGCCGTGCAGCCCCTGTCAGCCGGTGAGCTCACGCTGTACCCCGCTGTGCCGGCGCCCATGGCGCGGGTGGCCAACCTGGAGCGCTGGCAGATGCTCTTGGAGTCGGCTTCACGCCCGGCCCTGCAAGCCTTGCTTGGGCATTGGTCGCCGCAACTTCTGGCCTTAAGAGAGCGTCACCGCGCGGTGGTCCGCTGGGCCCTGGATGTAGACCCGCTGAGCCTGTAGTAACGAGTTGGCACCCCATCAGCGATTGGTCAGCCTAGGGGCTGCACGCCAAAGCCCCAGGCCCATAAGGTGAAGGTGATGAAGGCCAGGGTGGTCGAGCCCATGATGATGCGCGCCACCAAGCCATTGTTGGCTCCATAGCGCTCGGCCAGCATGGACACAGTGCTGGCACTGGGCAAGGCCGCCATGAGTGTGATCGCGGCGATCGGCAGATCGCCCAAAGGGGCGCCCAGGGTGCGAGCCGCTTGGCAGCCCGCCCACACCAGCAACGGGTGCAGCAAGAGCTTGACACCCACCACGCTCACCAGCAGGGGGGTCGAGGAAGCTGCGACGGCGGGCTCATCGGCTGAGGACACCTGCGAGCGGAACAGCACTGCGCCAATGGTGAACAAGGCCACTGGGCTGGCTGCGTCGGCGAGCATGCCCATGGCCTTGTCTACGGGGCCCCACAGCCCCAGGTTCAGAGCCGACAAGGCGCCGCCCAAGGCGATCGACCAGGGCAAGGGGTTCATCAAGGGGGCTTTGAGGGATGCCAGAAAGGCCCAGGCCGCTCCGCCGGCCGCCGCCCGCCCGCCCTGGGCCAGTGCCAGGCAAGCCGAGGTGGTCAGCATCATGTCCAACAGCATGGTGCAGATCACCGGGCCCGCGGCGGCCGGACCCAAAAGGGCCACCAGCAAAGGCACCCCGATGAAGCCCGAGTTCGGAAAGGCGGCCACGAGGGCGGCGAAGGCGGCATCCCGCCGCGAGGTGCCCAAGAGACGGCCTAGACCGAGCACACCGGCCACGACGAACACGGCCACGGCCAGGTACAAGCTGCTGATCACTGGGTCCAGCAGTTGCGCCAGCGGCGTGTTCATGCCAAACCGCAGCAGCATGCAGGGCAGGGCGAAGAACAGCACAAAGGTATTCAGGCCCGCAATGGCCGCCAACGGCAGCCACCCGCGCTGAGCCGCCCAGTAGCCGGCCAGGATCAGCGCGAAAAAGGGAACGGTGACGGACAGTATCGCCTGCATGGAGCCGCAGTATCGCTTGGGGCGTTTCATCGCATCGCCCTGCGGCCGGTCATGCGGCGGCGTGGCTCTGTCGCCTGGCCCGTGCACGCGAACCCGGCTGGCCTAAACTTCCGTCTTCATTGCTTTGGAAGGTTGCAGGACATGTCGGATGAAACCCCCTCCACCGTTGGCTCTACTGCGGCCCCGGCGCGTTGGCGCCGCATCTTGTCGGGGGCGGGACGCGCCCTGGATGCCCTTCAAACCGGCCTCAAGCGCCTGTTTGTGTTGCTGGCCATCGGCGGGGCTGTGGCGGGCGTCGTCACTGGCATCCAGCTGTCCCGGCCGCCAGCCCTGCAAGACCAGACGGTCTTGGTGCTGGACCTCAAGGGGCCCCTGCGCGAACAGGCCACCGGCGGTGCGCGCGACAGCCTGCTGGCCCAGGTGCAGGGCCAAGAGAGCCAGCAGGTGCGCTTGCGCGATGTGTTGGCCGTCTTGGACCATGCCCAGCGCGACCCCAAGGTCCGCGCGGTGATGCTCAAGCTCGACGACTTGGGTGGCGCGGGCCTGTCCTCTCTGCGCGAAGTGGCTTCTGCGCTGGAGCGCTTCAAGGCTTCGGGCAAACCGGTGGTGGCCTGGGGCTACAACTGGGACCAGCGGGCCTACTACCTCGCCGCCCAGGCCAACGAGGTGTGGCTGCACCCGATGGGAGGCGTCTTGGTGGAGGGGTATGGGCGCCAGCGCAACTACTACAAGGACGCGCTGGACAAGCTGGGGGTACAGGCCAATGTGATCCGGGTGGGCAAGTACAAAAACGCGGGCGAGCCGTATTTCACCAACGGCCCCTCCAAGGAGACGCTGGAGAGCGAGGCCCATGTCTATGAAGCAATCTGGGCGATGTACCGCCGCGGCGTGGAAAAGGCCCGCAAATTGCCTGATGGGTCGATTCAACAGGCCATCGACAGCCTGCCGGCTTCTTGGGTGGCGCAAGGCGGGAATGCGGCGAAGTGGGCCCTGCAACAAAAGTGGGTGGATGCGCTCAAGACCCACGACGAAATGCGCCAGACCATGATCGACGCGGGCGCGGCCGACCAGGAGAAGAAGACCTTCCGCCAGGTGAGCTTGTCGCAGTACTTGCGGCAGCTGCCTACGCGCCCGGTCGACGCTCCGGTGGCCATCGTGGTGGCCGAAGGCGAAATCGGCGACGGACAAGCACCCGCAGGCCGCGTGGGTGGCGACAGCACCTCGGCCTTGATCCGCAAGGCCCGCGAAGACGATAAGGTCAAGGCCTTGGTGCTGCGGGTCAACTCACCTGGCGGCAGCGCCTTCGCCTCTGAGCAGATCCGCCGTGAGTTGGAGCTCACCCGTGCAGCCGGCAAACCGGTGGTGGTTTCTATGGGCGATGTGGCCGCCTCGGGCGGCTACTGGATCGCCATGGCAGCAGACGAGGTGATTGCCGAGCCGTCCACCATCACCGGCTCGATCGGCGTATTCGGCATCTTGCCCACGGCACAGAGCTTGATGGACAAGGTGGGTGTGCGCACCGGCGGGTATCGCACCACTTGGCTGGTGGGCGCTTACGATTTTCGACGCGACCTCGACCCCCGCTTTGCTCAACTGGTGCAGGCCAGCATCGGGCACATCTACACCGACTTCACCGCTAAGGCTGCAGCGGCACGCAGCACCACGCGCGAGGCCATTGATGCCGTGGCACAGGGGCGCATCTGGACGGGCGAACAAGCGCGTGGCCATGGCCTCATCGACCGCACCGGCACCTTGGCCGATGCCTTCAAGGCCGCCCGGGAGCGTGCCAAGCTGCCTGAGGATGCCGCGGTGCGCTATGTGGAGAGGTCCCCCGGCCCCTTGACGCAGTTGCTACAGCGTTTGGGTGTGGGCCAGGCATCTTCACAAGCGATGCTGGCACTGGCCCAGGCTTGGGGCTGGGCCTCCGAGGCCGATGCGCCCGTGAGCTCGGCTTCGGCTGCCAGGGCTGCAGCCGCTGCATCCGCGGCGCCGTGGCTTCCCGCCACCGGTGTGGCCGCTGATCTGATCTGGCTTAGTGATGTGGTGCAGGCGCGGCAGCCCTTCGCCGCCGTGGTGCATTGCTTGTGCGGCAGCGAGCGCTAGGACGCCGCGACACCCGGCCGACTTGGCTATGAACCGCGGCCCTCATTCAAGGAAGACATGTCCCGTGCTTCAGCGCCACCGGTCAGATTGAACCCCGCACAGCTTGAGGCTGTGCACCACCTCGATGGGCCCTGCTTGGTAGTGGCCGGCGCAGGTTCAGGCAAGACGCGGGTGATCACCCATAAATTGGCCCGGCTGCTGCAAACCGGCGTGGAGCCCGGGCAGTTGGCTGCCATCACCTTCACCAACAAAGCCGCGCAGGAGATGCGCGAGCGGGCCAAGGCGCTGGTGGGGCCACGGGCGGCGGGTCAACTCGTGATCAGCACTTTCCACAGCTTGGGGGTAAGGCTGCTGCGGGAAGACGGCGCGGCCTTGGGCCTCAAAACCGCCTTCAGCATCTTGGACAGCGACGATGTCTTGAGCCTGCTGCGCGATGCCGGCGCCACCACCGACGCCAAGCTGGCTCGCCAGTGGCAATGGACCATCAGCCTGTGGAAGAACCAGGGCCTAAACGCCGAGGGCGCCGCCGCTGTGGCCCAGAACGACAACGAACGGGTGGCCGCCCAGGTGATGAGGCGTTACGAAGAGCGCTTGCTGGCCTATCAGGCCGTGGACTTTGATGACCTGATTGGGCTGCCCTTGCGCCTGTTGCAACGCGAAGAAGCGGTGCGGTTGAAATGGCAGGAGCGCTTCCACCATGTGCTGGTGGACGAATACCAAGACACCAATGCGGTGCAGTATGAGTTGATGAAGCAGTTGGTGTCGCACCCCGATCCGCGCCGCGCGGCACGCTTCACCGCTGTGGGTGACGATGACCAAAGCATCTACGGTTGGCGCGGCGCCACCATCGACAACCTCAAGCGCCTTCCGCAGGACTTCCCGCAGCTGCGCGTGATCGCCTTGGAGCAGAACTACCGCTCCACCGCGGCCATCCTGCGCGCAGCCAACCACGTCATTGCGGCCAACCCCAAGTTGTTCGAAAAGAAACTGTGGAGCGAGCTGGGCGAAGGCGAGCCGGTCAAGCTGGTGGAGTGTGACGGTGAGGAGCACGAGGCCGAGCGTGCGGTGGCCTTCATCCAAGCCATCCGCGGCAACGGCGGGCCCTCGATCAAGCTGTCGGATTTCGCCATCCTGTACCGTGCCAACCACCAGGCCAAGGTGTTTGAGCAAAAGCTGCGCGCGGCCCAGATTCCCTACAAGGTCTCCGGGGGGCAGAGCTTCTTCGACCGCGCCGAGATCAAGGACCTGTGTGCCTGGTTGCGCCTGTTGGTCAACCAGGATGACGACCCGGCTTTCTTGCGCGCCATCACCACACCCAAGCGGGGCATCGGCCACCAGACCCTGGGCAAGCTCGGCGAGTTCGGTGCGTCGTGGAAGAAGAGCCTTCTTGAGTCGGTGTTCGCGCCGAGCCTGGGCACGGCACTGCCCGCCAAGGCGCAGGGCTCGTTACTCGAGTTCGGCCGCTACATCAACGACTTTTCGCACAAGGCCAGCCAAACCTCGGGCTCTGAGGACGCCAAGGCCCTGTTGATGGACTGGCTGCGGGACATCGCCTACGAGCAGCACCTCTTCGATGGCGAAGACAACGAAAAGCTGGCCGCCGCCCGCTGGTCGAACGTGCTGGACTTTGTCGATTGGATTGCACGGCGCTGCGGTGGAGAGATCGACAACCTGGGCGGCATGACCACCGAGACCCCCAAGCGCAGCGTCTTGGAGGTGGCCCAGACCATCAGCGTGATCATCAGCCTGGCCGAGCGGGGTGACGAGCAGGACGTGGTGACCCTGTCCACCCTGCACGCGGCCAAGGGGCTGGAGTGGCCGCACGTGGTCTTGGCCGGCGTGAACGAGGGCCTGCTGCCCTTCAAGAGCGAAGACGAGGACATGAGCCCTGAGCGCCTGGAGGAGGAGCGCCGCCTGATGTATGTGGGCATCACGCGTGCGCGCCAAACCCTGGCGGTGAGCACCCTGCGCCGGCGCAAGCGGGGGCGTGAGCAGGTGGCGGCCATCCCCAGCCGGTTCATTGCGGAGATGAAGCTTCACGAGAGCCTCAACCGCGAAGACCCGCGGGAGCGGCTGCGGCGCATGCGTGACGAACTGGCCGCCAAATCTGCAGCGGCCGCTGCTGCGCGGCCTCAGGTCTGAGTGGCTGCTACAGGACCAAGCCTTAGCGCTTCACATCCCCTTGAAGACACCCGCGAAGCTGCGGCTGACCTCCAGCGATTGGGGATGGTCCCGCAGCTTGACGATTTGCCGGCCGCGCTCGCCGCGGATCACCTGCGCCACCGCTTGAACATTGACGATGCTGCTGCGGTGGATTTGCCAAAACTGACGCGGGTCGAGTTCGTTGACCAGTTCCTTGATCGGCTTGCGGATCAAGGCTTCGGTGGTGGCGGTCTGTACACGGGTGTACTTCTCATCGCTGATGAAGAAGAGCACGTCGCGCACCGGAATCAGGTGTACCGTGCTGCCGCTGGTGGCTTGCAGCACCTCCAGGTGCTGCGGCTCGGTCAGGCGTGTGCCGGGCTGCAATGGCCCGCGCAACTGAGCGCTCAGGGCTTGAAGCAGGGCCTGCATCGATGCAGGTGAAGCCGCATCGACATCGCCCCCGATGGCCGGGTACTGTTGGCGCTGCTTCAGCCGCTTGCTCAGCCGATCAACGGTCTTGGCCAGCCGCTCCAGGGAGGCCGGCTTGAGCACATAGTCCACCGCGCCGTGTTCAAAGGCCTGGACCGCATACTCGTCATAAGCAGTGATGAACACCATCTCGGGCAGCCACTCGTCCTCGGCTGTTTCCATCTGCAGGATTTCGCGTGCGGCCTCGACACCGGTCAGGCCTGGCATGCGGATGTCCAGAAACACCACATCGGGGCGGTGTTGGGTCACCAACTCCACGGCCTCCAAGCCGTTGCGAGCCTCCGCGACGATTTCCAATGTCGGCCAGGCCTGCGACAAGCGCAGGCGCAACTGCTCCCGCATCAGCCGCTCATCATCGGCCAAGACCGCGCGGATTGGAGGCAGGGTGTTGTTCATGGCCTTGGCCTCAGGGCTGCGGGCGTGAGCGTTGCACGAGCCACCAAATCAGGGCCGCCACCACCAGCACCGGCGCCAGGGCCACCAGCCCGCCCAACACGGTTCCGATCAGCCCGATCACCAGGGCCAGCACCAAGAGCACGGGCACCACGGTCAGCAGGATCAGCAGAGCGGCTGCCACGGCCGCCAGCACCCCCACCAAGCCCCATCCCGAGGGCACGTTCAAGGACCAGGGCTCACCGTCTACGACGATGCGCACGGCGTCTTGCTCGCCAGCCCAGCTCAAGATACCCGCCACGGCCAGGGTGCCCAGCAGCACGATCAGCAGCATCACCGTCAGGGTGATTTTCCAAAACAGTCGCATGGTCGCCTCTCCAGTGTTGCAGTTCAAACGTAAACGCCAGATGGTGGGAAGGTCGGTCAGATCAGGTGGCGGGCGTGGCCTCACCGGTGGCCTTGGCGGCGCTGACCACCCGGTAGGGCAGGCGGACCACCACGCTGGTGCCACCGCTGGCCATCGGCTCTACGGTCAACTGTGCTGCATCACCATAGCGCAAGGACAGCCGCTCTCGAATGTTCTTCAGGCCGGTGCCCGGTGAGGCTTGCCAGGTGGGGCTCAAGCCTACGCCGGAGTCGCTCACCGCCAGTTGCAATTGACCATCCACCACGCTGGCCTGAATCACCAGACGGCCGCCTTGGGCCTGTGGCTCCAGGCCGTGCTTGATGGCGTTTTCCACCAGCATCTGCAGCATCATCGGTGGGCACTCCGCAGACAGCAGGCCGGCCGGAATGTCGATGGCCGTTTCCAGCCGTTCCTCCATGCGCATTTTCAGGATGGCCAAGTAGGGCTCGATCACGGCCTGCTCCTGGCCCAGGGTTCGCGACTCCGCCACACCCCCATCCCGCAGCGAAGGCATGGTGGCCCGAAGCAGATCGATCAGGGCACGCTGCATCCGGCCGGCGCGCGGCGGATCGGTTTCGATCAGATGCTCGATGGAGGCCAGGGTGTTGAACAGGAAATGGGGCTCCACCTGGGCCTGCATGGTGGCCATGCGGGCCTCGGCCAACTGGCGCTTGAGCGACTCGGCTTCAGCCATTTCGTTGGCTTGTGCCGCTTCGGCGCGGGCCTGCAGCTGTCCCTTGTAGGTGAGCTTGATGATGATGGAGGCCAAGATCCACAAGAAGGCCAAATCGGTGAGGACGTTTTCGGCGCGCACCCGGCTCACGCGCACCTTCTTGCTCGGGCTGCTCAGGCCTTCGACGGCCTCAATCACCGGCTCCTTCAGGGCCTCTTGGACGGCCCGCTTGGCCTCCTCGATCGCTTCACGGATGGCCGCGGTGTCGGCTCCTTCGGGCAAGGTCACGCGTATGGAGGCTTCGTCCTGCCCCTGACCGTTGCGACGCACATCCACCCGGATTTCGCGCTCCTTGCCCGGCTCGGTGCCATGGGCTTGAGGCGCTGAGCTTTCCGCACCGGGGGTGGCCGGTGACGGTTCTGCCGCGCGTTTGAGGACGCGAACGCCGTTCTCGTCGATGCGGATGTCCACGCCCTTGACCTCGGCTTCGGCCGTGCCTTTGGGTGTGGTCTCGATGCGGATGACCGGCTCCCGTGCCTTGGGGGGCGCTGGTGGCTTGGGCGGCGTCGGGGTCTCGTGTTCCTCGGTCACCTCGTGCATCGTCCAGCTGAACGGGGGCATGGATTGCAGGAAGCCGGCCAGTATCAGCAGCAGGATCGACAGCACGAAGAAGCGCTTCCAACTGATGCCCACCAGCCAGGTGGCGTAGTTGTGAAAGCCCCGCACCAGGGGCTGAAGGCGCTGGGCCCAGGGGGTTTTGGCAGGGGCTTTGGGGGTGGAAGTGCTCATCTCGGTTCCATCATGCAAGGTGATGGCACTCTACGGCGCTGAGCCAGCGCAGGCAGCTCCGAAGCGACGAAGTGTCGTGGCGGGCGATAGGCTGCATCCTGGGCGAACGGCGCTGCAGGGCTGGGGGTCACCGTTCAGGACTCGGGTGGGCCCAGGCCCCGGGCATGGCGAGCCGCGCGCTCACTCAAGGCGTTGGGAAAGAACAAGGCCGTCAGGCTCTTGCTGTGAACCGGCGAAAAGCCGGCCCCGCCCGAGCCGTGGAAGGTGCCCGGCGGGGCGTCTCGACGCCAATCCCGCACCCAGTGGATCTCATCGGCCACCTCCAGCAGGCCCATGGTTTCACGGTCGCCGATGAGCAGGCCAAACACCCGCAGGCCCAGTTCGGCACGCGCCTGGTCCAGTTGATCCAGGGTCGATCGTGTGCAACCGAACTCCCCGTCGCTGACGATCAGCACATCGGCACTGGTCCACTGCCACTCTTGTACACGCTCTAGGGCACGCTCGATGGGCGTTTGTACATCGGTGCCACCGTCAAAGCCTTGCCCAATGAGCGCCATCAGACGCCCAAAGCCCTGGGAGCTGAAATCCAGTTCATGCTCGATGAGCTCATCGGGGCCGCCGAAGGCGATGACGATGCAGCCCCGCCGCTGGCGCTGGGCCACACGCGTGGCCTCCAACACCACGGCCTTGGCGATGCATTCTGGGGCTCCTTGCATAGAGCCCGAGGTGTCTAGACAGATGATCAGGGGCCCGCGCTCCAGCGACTGCGCTTCAAGCGCCTGCTGGCGCTGGCGCGGGGCCGCCCGTGGGTCGGGCCGCCAATTGACCAATAGGGCTTGGCTGTCGTAGGTCAGCAGGCGCGCCTCGGCTTTGCGTGCACGCCACCATTTGTGCAGCACCGGATGACGCAATTGCTGCAGTTCGCTGCCCAGAAGCCGCTCGATGCGGTCACCCAGGCGGATGCCCCGCAGTTCACCCGGGGCATCGGGCAACACCGTTTCGACTGGCTTGAGCCCGGTTGGAGGGCTTGTGCCGTGTGGCGGGTCCCAGGGACTTGGCGCTTGCCGGGGCTGCGCCGTTGCGCGCTGCGAGCGGCCGATACGGCGCAAGAGCGCTGCCAACTCGGGGCGTTGGGCCATGAGACCTGCTAAGCGTCGGGCTTCTTGCCACTCGCGGCTGCGCAGGTGGCCCTTCAGGGCATCCCAACGCAGGTGCTGGCCATCGCCCAGCCCTTGCATCAGCGCTTGGGCCTCTTCCCAGTCCGCACGCTCGACCGCCCATTCAGCCCGAAAGGCCGCGGCCATGCGCTCGACGGCTGCGCTGCGCTCCTCGGCCTCGTGCCGATCGATCAGCCGGTCTGCATGCCACAGCGCCGTGCGCAACAACTGCAGGGTGGTGTCTGGGCTGCCGGCTGTCAGGGCCGGCAGCTTCAACTCCGCAACAGCCGCGCGCAACGCAGCAGCCACGGGCGGGTCGCCCAAGTCGGCACTGTGCTCGGGCAGTTCTCCTGCAAGCAGCCGCTCGCGCCAGTGCGCCAGGTGTGTCAGGCGAGGGCTCACCTGGCCGCTGCTGCACACCAGTGCAGGCAGCCACAACTCGCGTGCCAATACCTGCAGCAGCGCGGTTGGGTCTGCGCTCATGACGGCGGCACGGCCATGGGCGCTGGCATCTCGGCCAGGTTCTCGTCCACCGGCAAGGCGTTAAAACCCTGCTCGGTTGCGCGCAGCCGCTGCAACAGGGCTTCGAGCAGGGCCAGCCGCTGCGCCAGCGGCGCCAAGGTGGCTTGGGCCAAGGACGGCGGCAGCCACAGCCGGCCCAAGAGTTTGGGCTGCCAGTGGGCCCAAGTAATTTGGGCCTGTTCATGTGCAGCCTGAACCGCTTCGCGCAGCGCCTGTACCTGCCCCACGCGGGCACGAATGTGCAGGGGGCTCCAGCGCTTGCGCAGCCGCTCTTCCACTCGAGCCGAGTACAGGCGCAGCATTTGACTGGCGCTGCCTGAGCCCTCTGCCCCGCCGACGCTGCGGGCCAGGGCCATCTTGCCCGCGGCCTCAGCACCGCCTTCAGCCTGGGCCAGGGTTTCGATTTCCAGCTGCTTTTCAAAGGCCTCGGTGCTATGGCGCCAGCCGGGTGCGTCGGCGCCGGGCACCTGCAGCAGCTCGTGCTGCCACCAATGCAACACCCGCGCCAGCCCTGGCGCGTCCACTGTGGTGACGAAGGCAGCCAACCACAGGTCGCAGGGCTCGACGGCAGCGCGCTGCTCGGCTGCAGCGGCCACTCGCAGCAGGCGCGCCAAGGCCCGCCAGCGGCGGTCGGAAACGCCCGCTGCCGCCGGCGGATCTGCTGGGGCCCGAAGCAGCGCACGCAGCGAATGCAAGGCTTGAAGCGCGGCTGGGCTCAATGCCACCGAGGCCGCTGCAGCCTGCACCGCCTGGCGCTGTGCGGCACCCAGCTTGTGCGCCGGGTCTTCAGCGTCGGACAGGCTGTGAGCCAGGAGGGCACCAAAGGCCGCATCGCTGACCGGCTGCACGGGCACCCGCAGTAAAAAGCGGTCGTGGAAGGCTTGCAGCGCTTCATCTTCAGGCGTTTCGTTGCTGGCGCCCACCACCGTCACCAGGGGCACCGGCAGCCGCTGCGTGCCGTTGTCGAACACGCGCTCGTTGAGCAGGGTCAGCAAGGCGTTGAGGATGGCCGAGTTCGCCTTGAACACCTCATCCAGGAACGCCACCTGCGCGGTGGGCAAATAGCCGTCAACCAAGCGCTCATAGCGGTCGTCCTCCAAGGCCTTGAGCGATAAGGGCCCAAACAACTCCTCGGGTGTGGAAAAGCGCGTCAGCAGGCGCTCAAAGCAGACCGTGGTGCCCGAGCTGGCCAGCGGTTCGATGACGCGCTGTAGGCGACGCGCCAGTTCGCTTTTGGCGGTACCCGGAGGGCCCAGCAACAGCACATGCTCGCCGGCCACAGCTGCCAGCAAGAGCAGCCGTGCGGCGGTGTCGCGCTCCAAGAGCCCGGCTTCGAGCGCCTCGATCATGGCCGACAGTGCCGCCCCAGAGGGTACGGCTGGCCCAGCGGCTGCCCGGTTGCTCATCCCAGCACCACCTCGTGCCCTTCAAGCTGCACCACCCCATCGTCTACCAAGCTTTGCAGTATGGCCGGCGCGAAGGCCTGAGGCTCGGCTTGCATCAAGCGGCCGACCACAGGCCTTTGGGCCAGGGGGCACAACGCCATCCAATCGCACAGCGCCTGGCGGTTGCGCCGGCGGTGCTCCAGAAGGTGGAACACCATCATCACCCGCAGCGCGTGGCGCGCATGCTGGGCTGGGTGAGCCCGCAGGTGGCGCAGCCGCTGGCGGCTGATCGCCAGTGCGTCCTGCACCTCGCAGAAGGGCTCCCCATGGCCCGGAATCACGATCGAAGGCTCGAGCGACTCGATCAGATCCAGGGCAGCCAAGGCGGGCCCAAAGCCGTCATGGCCGTCGAATTCCGGAAAGATCAGCGCCACTTTGCGGCGCCACAGGGCGTCACCCGAAATCAGCACCCGGTGTTCGGGCTCAAACAGCACCACTGCATCGGGGTCGTGGCCACCGGTACTGTGCACCTGCCAGCTGTGCCCGCTGAGCACCACCGCCTGGCCCGGTTGCAGGGCTTCATCGACAGCAAAGGGGTGGCAGGTCTGCCCAGTGAGGCGGTAGGTGAGCCGCTCTTGGTCCCAGCTGCGTGCCTTTTCAAATGCAGCCAGCGGCACCCAGGTGCGGGCTTGCGGCCACCGCGCCTGCAGTGCGTGGTTGCCCCCGCAGTGGTCAGAATGCAAATGGGTGTTTAGGATGCGCGCCAAAGCCCGCTCATGCAGCGCGGTTTCCAACAGGGCTACAGTCTGCTGGGCATGGCTGGCGTAGCCGGTGTCCACCACACTGCCGCTGCCGGCGTGGGGGTCGTCTAGAAAGACGATTTGGTTGGAGGACAGCCAGTCACGCTGCAGCACCTTGAGGCCCAGCGCGTCAAAGACCAAGGCAAAGTCCCGGGCAGGGCTTGGGGCGTGGGCCACTCGCATGTTTTCGATTGTGACGCCAGATGGCGCGCTGCACCCGCGCCTGCCCCGGCGCGCCTGCGATCGCTGCCTTAGCCGTCGCTGCGCAGCTCTCGGCGAAGAATCTTGCCCACGTTGCTTTTGGGCAGGTCATCGCGGAACTCGATGATCTTGGGCCGCTTGTAGGCAGTAAAGTTCTCGCGGCAATAGGCGGCGATGTCGTCTTCGGAGATGCTGATCCCGTCCTTCTTCACCACGAAGAGCTTGACCGCTTCGCCCGAGCGTTCATCGAGAATGCCCACCGCAGCGCACTCGAGTACACCGGGGTGCAGACCCACCACCTGCTCGATTTCGGTGGGGTA
>SXGQ01405666.1_pt1 | contig 16709 bp, 18 predicted proteins | sample 3178371 | NCBI WGS metagenome assembly SXGQ01 (sample SAMN11356859, study PRJNA531348) | freshwater metagenome | isolation source: freshwater sample F1-20 | place: China: Fuxian Lake, Yuxi | collected 2017-12-25
CTGGGCCTTACCTTCAAAGATGAGCACTTAACTCAACTTTGACGCGTCCCCAACGGGATTTGAACCCGTGTTAACGCCGTGAAAGGGCGACGTCCTAGGCCACTAGACGATGGGGACCAGAAGGAGAAGGGTATCGGTCATCTACCTCATATCAAAACTAGTTCAATGGGATGATTTACGCATGCAGGTATTCAGATATCCCAGACAAAATGAAATCGAAATGGCTGCTAGAGCATTAATTGATGGAAATCTTGTGGCATTTCCTACGGAAACTGTTTATGGATTGGGTGCTGACGCAGAAAATAAAAAGGCGGTCAGTCGAGTTTACTCTGTTAAGGGCAGACCCATAGATCACCCTTTGATAGTTCATATCTCATCTACTCAACAATTAGGTAATTGGGCTAGAGATATTCCAGATTATGCGAAAAAGCTAGCAAATGAGTTTTGGCCAGGGCCGATGACCTTAATTCTAAAAAAAAGTGAGTTAGCAAAAGATTTCATCACTGGCGGTCAAGATTCTGTTGGATTGAGGATTCCAAATCAGCAGGTTGCTTTGGAACTTCTACAGGAGTTTGAGGGGTTAGGTGGACTTGGGATAGCTGCGCCTAGCGCAAATGTATTTGGATCAATCTCTCCCACTACCGCAAGAGCAGTTGATATTGAATTAAGTAGTTTTCTGGATAGCAAAGACCTAATCTTAGATGGTGGTCAATGCGCAATTGGTGTTGAGTCAAGCATAGTAGATTGTACTAAAGCAACTCCAGTTGTTTTAAGACCAGGGGCAGTAAGCATTGAAATGATCGAGACAGCTACTGGATTTAAAGGGCTGCTAAATTCTGCAGCGAGTAACATCAAAGCATCAGGATTATTGGAGTCTCACTATGCTCCAAAGGCAAAGGTTTTTTTGGGCATTGCTGCACAACCCGGAGATGGCTTTCTAGCATTCGCCGAGATTCCAACGCAAATCGGGGCAGTCAGATTAGCTTCACCGAAAAGCAATGAAGAGTATGCACAAGTACTTTATAGCGCACTCAGATTAGGTGATCAGCTTGGATTAAAGAATATTGTCGTAGTCGAGCCAACAGGTGATGGTTTGGCGGTTGCTATCCGAGATCGCCTAAATAAGGCGGCTTCAGGTAAAAGTCATAGAAATTAGGCATTACACTTTCTCCCTTCGCCTCTAAAGAGGTCGAATTCTTGGGCCTTTAGCTCAGTCGGTAGAGCAACGGACTTTTAATCCGTGGGTCGTCGGTTCGATCCCGACAGGGCCCACCCTTTGATTGACATAGAATTGAGCGGTAGGTCTAGGCATATTCAAAACTCTAAATTTGCTCACTTAAATAATTAGATTAGTCTTGAAACAATTAGGATATTCTTTGAGTAAATTGCGAATATACACACAAGTCCGTACTCGACTTGCATAACCAAATAATGTTTGATTTGTTACTAGAACGATACGAAAATGTCTTCGTCTAGCTTCTGCGGCGGCTGAAGAAACTTCGAGGTTAGCATTGTTTGCCATGAGAACTGTACCTGCACCGGAGTCTGCCCAAATTGCTCCATCAATATCAAGAAAAAGTATATTTTTATTTTCATTCTTCTGGAAAAATCTACGAAGATAAAAGTGAGACAAGTAAGAAGGGCTTATCCACAAATGCTTGTTGAGAAAAGATAAAATTAATTTGCTCACGTAAGTTGTTTTATAGCATCCTTGTATTGGTGATTTACTTTATATTTGCATCTACTAAATCTATACCACAGTACCATCTTGTATTACGGTGTTGCTAGCTCGAATCTATCAGTTTAAAAACCATTTCTCATTGTTTGTAAGAAAAGCATTGGAAATCAAACCTCTGGAAGACCACTCTATTGTGTCACGGATACTATTAACTTTGTCTTGTAACTCACTATCTCTCGGAATAGGGCCTCCTGAAAGTCTTAGAAACATTTCAATCACTGCACTTCTTATCTCTTCCGAGGTGTTTTCTTTAATAAGAATTCCTTGAGACGCAAATTGCTCATAAGACATTTGACCAAAACCAGATGGTGAATTGAGGATTTCATGTAGTCCGGCCCTTGTGCCATCTCGCTTTTCATAAGTTTTCGGGAGATGAAAAGAGTTTGATGACAAGATGAGCGTCGAATGTCCAATTCCGACTTGATTTGTTACAAGTATTGGCACTCCAAAAAGCGGAGGTATTAATGCTGGACCGGAGCAAGTGCCAATAAAAAAAAGTGCTTGCGACATTACATAAAGATGTAAACTTGATGAAGCATTTGGTGTGTTAACTAAGTCAATTACATTGGGAAGATTAGGCAATTTATTCATGGAGTCGTCGCCAATACGAATAACCCAACCACCCCGGGAAGTTACCTCCTCTATCGCCGGAAGATAATTTTCAAGCGACTGATTTCGAAAAGCGGGACTAGGGCCATAATTCCTGATATGTAAACCGATAAACCAGTCGGACTCGGAAATGCCAAATCTTTCTAACTCTTTCCGAGCAGAAATTAAATAGGTGCTGTCGCAAGTAAACAGTGGATTCTCCAAATTTACAACCTGTGTTTTAAAAACTTGATCCATCAAATCATACACTTCTACAAAGTCACTTTGAGCCCTGATCATCTGCATTCGCTCGGCTATATGCCAAACATCAGGTAGTTCTGTCCAATCACACCCACCTTGTGAATTAACTATTTCTAATTCAGGCTTATATAGCTTTAAAAGTCCATTATGCCGAATTGATTCTGGCGCAAAGCCTAATCTTATTCCACGGGGTAAAAGCCCCAGTCTCTGCGCGGCAACATGGAAACCCAAAATACCATGATGGCCAATTGGGCCAAAAAACTCTTTAGAAAGAAGTGGAGGAAAATAGGCTTGTTCAATTCGGTTGTAAATATAAAGCTGTTCCAAAACATCTCTTCTTAATCTGTTTGCGAAAAAGAAGTTTCCATTCCTGTGGGCTGTATCAGCGTTTTCCCAAGTACGATTTAAGTTTAAGTAGTCAATTGACGAAGAGCATTTAAAGACACTCAATTCCATTATAACCGAAAGCGTCTTATCACTCATTGCTACTGCGCCGTGTTTTCTATTAAGTAGGAAGTAAAATATGCTCAAAGTTTTCATTAGAAGGAATTTTCTGCATTTCTTTTTTAACCAAACAACAAATCTTTTGTTAGTGAGTGGCGCCATGGTGTTATTCTATAAGCTGGCATATTAAATATCCTCAGAGAAGGCCTTTGGGAATAATTGATTTCTTCGAATAGGAGGTATTCATTTTCCTGATGGCAACAGACGGGACTGGTAATAAGTTGTTCGCTTTGGCCATGGCATTAAGAATTTCGGAACAAGGTAGAGTAGTGACTACTTTATCAGATAACTTGGAATTGGTAGAAAGATTCAATGAGACAAGAACAAAACATCCACTGCTAGGCAAACTGTAGATTCAGTTTTTTAATCGCGTACTTCATAAATTACAAAAGATCTTGGAGAAAGTGACAAGGAAGGTAAAGTAGAGTGACTAAAATTGGTGCGAGCTATCCGAAAAAAGAAAATCTAAAAAAATTCACTTCCCGACTTAAACGGTACATTCTAAAGATTGTCCAACTTAAACAATTCAAATTCTTAACAAATTCCCCCTATTTATCCGGGGATTCGATATCTAATATTTGTGATTATATTGTTCCATTTCCGATAACAAATATTATGAAAGTTCGAAATAGAATATCGAAATCTAAATCTATATTTGTTAATGGCCACAATTTATACGAGATCTTGAGGGTGGCTGAAGATTTGTTGCCAGGCAAAATAGTATTTTCAGGTAATAGCGATCAAAATTTTATCGATAAAAAACACTTTGAAAATCCATTAATTCAATTCTTCTGCCAAAATTGTGAAATCAGTGATTTATCTAACGTTAAAACTTTACCCATTGGGATCGAAAATATTAGGCTTGGTAGATCAGGGTTTAAGAACATCCATCGAGGTTTATCTCAATTCAAGAATTATGAACGTGTGCTAGTTCCTCCAATGTCACCAACGAATCCTTCGCGAATTGAAGTAGTTGCGCTTGCGAAGACTAAACCTGAATCATATGACGTGGTGACACTGTTACTACCAACAAAAGAATATTTCCGAATTGCTCGAGAATATAAATTTATTTTTGCGTGTGAAGGAAATGGCTTTGACACACACAGATTGTGGGAAATCTTGTATCAAAATTCGTTTCCAGTAGTTTTGCGCACAAATTGGTCTAAAACTCTTGAATGGCTCAAACTTCCAATTCTCTATGTGGATAGCGTTCTAGATGTGACATCAGATGTATTGCAGGATTTTCTTGCAAAAAATCAACATTTTAAGGCTGAAAATTCACCCCAGTTGTGGATTTCATATTGGAAGGATTTGATAAAATCTACGACCAAGAGTGGAAGCTAACCGAGTTATAAAAGGTTCTCAATGTCAATTTTACGAACTTAGATTTAAGGATTATGCCTAAGTGTCGCCTTGAAATTGAAATGTTTGACCATTGTTCAAGGAAATACTCCTTAGGTTCTGTTTTATACAAATATTGGCCGTAGAGTTCGTAATCAACGCAAACCGGTGATTGGACATCAGTATTTGCATTGTCACATATGTAGTTAATGAAAGCATCAATCCTCAATAGATCTAAAGAATTCAAGAGGCGAGAAAGTATCTTCGGCTGCATCAGCATATGGTGGGAAATGAAAGAGTATTTAGGTACCAATTCAGAAATGTTAAGTTTCTGCAAAAATTCATAGTATGACTTGTTGTATTCCATAGTGGGCATGAGAATTTGATGTCCTGTGGAAGAGAACCATGGTCGAGGACGGAGTAAAACGGTATCAGAGTCAAGAATTAATACGGCATCTGATTGACTAGTTAAAACACCTTGAACTTTCAAAAGTTGTTGAAGAATCCATTTATCGCGGCTTCCGAAGACTGTAGTCAACTTTTTAAAGTGCTTCTGAGAGATCAAATCACTCTCAGCCACTATTTCTGCTTGGTATTTGAAATCTATCATCAACCTCTTGCAGGCAGTAACGTCCCGACTTGGGACAATCACTCGAACGCCGGTTATTTTGTACGGCCTTAAGGCTCGCAAGGCATAATTTACAGAATATGGAAGGATGTCAAAATCCTTCAATGTTGAGACAACTACTAACTCAATACTCTTATCGTACCCACCAGACTTATTTTTTTTAGACTTGGCAACCCAAGCAGCTTCTTCAAACCTCTTCAAGTCAAAATCTAATCTCGTTCCTCTAATCCGGCTCCAGAGTCTAGAAAATCTAACTAATACCCTGAAGATTAATCGAGACTTCAAATACCGGCTGCTAAATATCTTGACTATCAGTGCAAACATCTGATTATCCAAACTCATTAGGTGTGCGTCTGAAGAAAACAATGCCAAACTAGGAGAAAAAAGCTTCAATTCCTCAGGTTTGTTGCAAGAATAGCGTATGCATCAGAAGTCTGTCCTTATTCTCGGAAGCTCAGGCCAGGATGGTGCATTTCTTGCCAAGGAGTTTTTAGATCAAGGCGTCAGGGCTCATGGTGTATCTAGAGGATTCTCAAATCGTTTATCTGACATGGGAGTACCTCAGACACAACTTGATATCTCGTCAGAATCAGATTTTCAGGAGTTACTTAACAATACAAATCCAGACATAGTGATTAATCTGGTCTCTTTAAGTTCTGTAGCATTGTGTGAAAAGAATCCTCAACTATCTGAGGAAATAAACTCAACCCTTGTTAGGCAAATTGCTTCTAAAGTCGAACAGTTTTCTGATAAGTCTTCAAAAAAAATTCACTTTGTTCAAGCTTCAAGTTCGGAAATGTTTGGTCCTGGAGTAGATTTCTGCAACGAGTTAACGCCGATGAACCCTCTAACAACTTATGGGAAGCACAAGCATTCTGCGCATGAATTCTTGTTGAAACGGACACATCAACTGGTTCGCTATACTTCCGTAATACTTTTCAATCATGAATCTGAATTTAGGTCGGAGAGTTTTGTATCAGCTAAGGTTGCACGTGCTGCGGCAGAAGTTGCAGTCCTGGGTTCGACAAAAATTGAATTTGGAAACATTCAAATCAAGAGAGACTGGGGATTTGCTGGAGACTACATGAAGGCAATGTGTAACATATCACTTGAATGCAAGAATAATTGCTATGTTATTGCATCGTCCGAATTACACTCCATTCAAGAAATGATAAGCATTGCGTTCGAAACTGTAGGAGTCTCAGATTACCAAAGGTTTGTAAATCTAAATTCAGAGTATCTTCGAGCAGTTGAAACGCCGCCCATCCGTGGTGACAACAACTTGTACAAGAACGAATTTGGGTGGAAGCCATCTATTTCTTTTAGAAAGTTGGTGCAAAACATGGTGCGGTATCACATTAAAGAGATCAAGGAACAGATTCGATGAATAGATGGCGGTTCCATGCAAAAAACTTATTTTGGAGTATTACTTGGAAGTTCAAACGCTTTAGGACTGTGGAAGATCTTGTCGAGGAGCATTTCAATAGATGGTCTGAGTCTGACCATCAAAATCGCAAAGGGTTAACTCTTGCCTTGAGTTCGCTCTCGCGTATACCGGCAGTTATAGTTGAGACTGGAACTTCTGCATATGGAACTGACTCGTCTAGACTTTTCGATGCATACGTAAGGAGTTTTGGTGGAAGTTTCTATTCTGTGGATATTAATAGTTATCCGTCTAAGCGACTAAAGTTTGCAAAATCAAAAAGAACTCAATTTTATATTATGGATAGTGTTCAGTTTTTACTCAATTTCACAGACATCACAGCCAGAACCTCTGCTGATCTGATTTATCTTGACAGCTTGGATGTGGATTGGGGCAATTCAATTGAAAGTGCAGAGCATGGCGAAAAAGAACTACTTGCCATCAGACAATTGCTTCGACCAGGCACCATCCTTGTTATAGATGATACGCCTTCTGACATGAAATGGATTCCGGTATCAGATCATAGCGCTGCAACAAATTTTAAAAATGAATTCGGAGTTTTACCAGGGAAAGGTGCATTTCACAATAGAGCACTTGAGGGAATTGATTTCAAAATTATTTACCATGACTACAACCTTGTAATACGTGTCGAATAAAGTGACATCAGGAAATAGGGTAATTCGTGTATTAGCCAATGGAGGATTAGGAAACCAATTGTTTATATGGAACCTCGCACATAATCTTGAGAATAAATACAAGTGTGAAATAGAAATAATCTACCCTACATCGGGCACTAATCGAGTTTGTGAAATCCTACATCTAATGGATTATTGCTCCCACCAAATCAAAGTCACAGAAAGTAACAAACTACATTACGCTTTTGCTGTTTTACAGCGGATTAATCGTAAATCATCAGTTATGGCACGGCTTCTAACTCAGATTTTCTCTGTCTCACAAACAAACCTCCCATCCGAGATCTTTGAACATTCCAGCAAGCCACCTAGATTTATAAGAGGCTACTTCCAGTCACCAGCTTTTGTCGAAGAAACAATAGACTTATATAGATCGGAACTATTAATAGCAACGAAGAATGCTGCTGAAAATTCTGAGTATTGGAATTCAGATGTGACTAAAACAAAAATGTTACATATCCGTCGTGGAGATTTCATTTCGACTAAAGAGAGCGTTGGGTTACTCAGTATCGAGTACTTTGCCAGCAAGGTAAAAAAAGGAGAGAGGGTAATTATTTTCACAGATGCCAAAAAGGATGACCCAGAAATCAAGGGAAGTTTTCCTAATTCAGTAATTTTTGGATCAGATTTGCTAGATACTTGGACAAGTTTTTCCCTGCTTGCCCATGCAAGTCATCTAATCGCAAGTAACTCCACGTTTTCGTGGTGGGCAGGCTTTATTAGCCTAATGAGGGGTGGGAGTGTTACAGCTCCGAATCCGTGGACGAGGACGAGTATTTATGGCGAGCATTACTTAGAGACCAAAGGCTTTTCTGTCTCCTCATCACAATTTGTAGAGGAATAGTTTTGAGACCCATTGCTGTATTTGTGCACCTAGGCAAATCCCCGGTCACCCATCTTTGGAAAAACTTACAGAGGCATGCAGATTTGTTTCCAGAAATTGAGACATATGTAATACTAGATCATCTCATTCACGTGAAGAATATTCCTGATGGAATCAATTTGTATATGTTCAAGAGAGAAAGTCAATTTCTGAACGAAGGCACTTTTAATGCGCACGATCAGAAGTTTCGCAGTGGATTCTGGCGATTTAGCCTTGAGAGATTATTTGCCTTAATTGAATTTCACAAGGAGCACCCACAAAGAAAAATCTTACACATTGAATCTGATGTCCTTTTACTACCAAATTTTCCATGGGATCGACTATCAAATTCAGAAGTTCCAATGTGGAATAACTACAATCAAGACCGAGATGTCTCAGCCTTGCTCTATATTCCAGATTACACGAGGCATCTGAGATTAATTAAGAATATTCAAGCAAAGTTAGATGAAAATCCTAAGCACACAGATATGACAGTTCTTGCGGCTCTTAGAGAAGATGACAATGTAGTTTGTTCTCTATTCCCATCTCTTGATCCACAACTAATGGACATGAAGAATATGGCAAATGTTTCGAATTCTGATCTCATTGAAAAAGTTTCCACAGGCAACATGTTCGGAAATGGTGTGTTCGATGGTGCGGCGATTGGAATGTGGTTGACAGGGCATGATCCTCGGAATAGATACGGGAAGTTACTGCTTCATGACTCTTCACCACTCTCTTCGGGTGATTCTTTAGTTGATCCTCGCGCGGTTGGCTATGAAATGGATGAACAAGGTCATCTATATCTCGTGTCTAAAAACACAGGAACTCGGGTCTTTCTATGGAATCTACACATTCATTCAAAATCCTTGAAATTGTTTTCTGAATGCTGGGAAGCCGAGCTCCGTCGATACGTCGTTTTGGCACAGAGCACAGCCGAAATTCCATTGTTTAAAGCCTCAGTGCTCGGTGAAATGTTTATTCAAAGCGTAAAGGAGAGGACATTCCTTAGATTTGTCCTAGGGCTTCCATTCGTTCACAAGATGAGGACACGGTTATCTAAAGTTAAGCGCAGTATAATTTCGAGGAAAATAAATAATGAAAATAGGGGCGCTATAGACAAATGAGATTCTTGGTTACTGGAGGCGCTGGATTTCTTGGCTCACACCTGTGTGAAGCTTTATTGAATAATAATCATAAGGTGATTTGTCTTGACAATTTCTACACCGGTTCGCAAAAGAATATCGAACATCTTCAAGATAATGCCCAATTTGAACTGATCACACATGACGTTTCACTCCCAATTAAAGTAGAAGTAGATGCAATTATGAACCTAGCCTGCCCAGCTTCTCCAATTCAATATCAAAAGCACCCTGTTCAAACTATCAAGACAAGTGTTTTGGGCGCAATTAACGTACTCGAATTAGCAAATCGCTTAGGAGTTCCGGTTTTCCAAGCTTCAACAAGCGAAGTTTATGGTGACCCAAGCATTTCTCCACAGGTTGAGAGTTATTGGGGAAACGTGAATCCGATTGGAATACGTGCTTGTTATGACGAAGGAAAGAGAGCGTCAGAAACCCTCTTCTTCGATTTCCATAGGCAATACAACCTCCAAATAAAGGTTGCAAGAATTTTCAATACTTACGGTCCGAGAATGGATCTTCTAGATGGGCGCGTTGTGAGCAACTTTATTGTTCAAGCACTCAGTAATGAGCCAATAACGATTTATGGCGATGGCATGCAGACAAGATCATTTTGTTTCGTTAGTGATTTAATCGAAGCATTTATTCTTATGATGGACACTGACTTTAAGGTAACGGGACCAATTAATCTAGGAAATCCCCGTGAATTCACCATGATTGAACTTGCAACAAAAGTCATTGAATTAACAAACTCAAATTCAGACCTCGAGTGGTTGCCTTTACCAGCCGATGACCCCAAACAGAGAAAACCAGACATTACGTTGGCGAAAAATACTCTTGGATGGGAACCTAAGGTAGATCTGGAAACAGGTCTAAAAATAACGATTAGTGATTTCAGTTCTCGACTAGAAAAGTCTTAACTAAAATTTGTTTATCAGAATTGATTTGATGATTGGGCGTTTCTCCTCAAAAAAGGCTTTCAAACCCTCCCTTGGGCCCTTTAGAGATTGCTAGGAAAGATCGCAGAAAGAGTGGATTGTTACTGTAGCTCAGATCGTATCGGGCATTCTTGATTAAAATGAGTCTCGTGATTATTGGCGTTTTTGATGCGTTGGTAATTTACGTAATTTAATAAAGATCTGCCTGAAATCGAGTTTCATAGGTTCCATCATTTTTGCAGTTAGATAAGCGTGGCATCCAGGCACAAGTGGCAATTTTTAAGGCAATTCTACATCCTGTAAATCATGAGCCAACTTTTTCCAATTTTTTCTGCCGCTCAACAATGTGAAAAACAAAAAATATAGATAGAGAAATGCGTGCTTCTTCTTAATTTGGAAAACTTCATTCTCTAGAAATAAATTGTACTTATGGGTTTGCTTCGTACTCTGCTTAGAAATTTCAAACGGAGCATACAGTTTTTCAATTGGTAGGTTTAATGGAAAGGCATCTAATGCCGTGTGTGAGGCAAAACGATCATTCCCAAGATTGGAAACTAAATTCTTATCTGGAATAAGACACAGTTTGCGATTTTGAAGCATGAAATAAACTAATGGAATATCCCATGTATCGATCTGTCTGGAGCGCACGCGCAAAGAACCTACCCGCCAGAAGTTCTCAACTTTGTTAAATGGTTTGCGGAAAAGGGGTATTCTGCTGTGTACGATTCCATATTTCATAATCTCCCACTTCTTTTTTGAAGTTGCCCAGCCCCAAATAAGAGGATATGTGGTCCAATTCCTTGGAGTCTCTAACTGGGCATATTGATCAAACTGATTCCCTGAAATCAGAAGAATTTCATCATCCCTGTCAAGGAGGTCTCTATTTCCAACTACAAATTCAACGAAATCTTCACCTATAATGAGATCGTCTTCAAGAATGATTCCGAATTCTTCGTTTGAGAAGAACCAATCAACCGCAGAAATGATCGCCGCTGCTACTCCGAGATTCTCGCTTCTCTGCCAAACTACCAAACGGATGGAATTTATTGTGCAATAAGATTCAACCAAGCTGACGAGCTGAACTTGGATGGCTTCAATTTCATCAGAGGTTGGACCGTCAATTGCAATATATATAGACTCTAGCTGAGAAGGATTTAACGAGGTGAGCAGTCGACTAACTCCATCGAGTCGAGAGAAGGCAAGAAGCAAACAAGAGACTTTAGACATAACCATCCTCGTAGTTCTATCCCTTCTGGGATACTTTAATAAGTGAAAATTAGATTGGTAGGAATATATCAGTGTCAGATATGAGAGACAACGAATTGACAATCTTGGTGACTGGAATTGTTCGGAACGTGGCCTCAACAATTGAGCACGATGTAGTTGTAATTGAAAGAGCTCTAAAGGACTTTCATTCTGTTAAGTGGTTTCTTGTTGAATCTGATAGTGAAGACGACACTTTGAATCAGCTGACATTCTTGTCGACAAAGTATGAGAATTTTCGATTTACATCGTTGGGAATAATTCAGAATCCAGCCGAGTCAAGAACGGTTGGAATGGCAAAGGCCCGAAACAGATATCTAGAAGAGCTGAAAGAGAATGCTGATTATCAAACTGTTGATGTTTTAGCAGTCTCTGACTTCAATGGAGTTAACAGCAAGCTCACGCATGCGGCCGTGGCCTCCTGTTTCGAAGTGAAAATTTGGGATGCATGTTTTGCGAATCAATCAGGACGTTACTATGATATCTGGGCTCTGCGTCATCCAATGTGGTCGCCGAATGACTGTTGGCAGCAACATTCGTTCTATCGCAAGTATTACAAGATTCCAGAATTTGCATTGGCAGTCAGCGTGAAAAGTCGGATGATCCGGATACCCAAGAGAAGCGAATGGATAGAGGTAGATTCGGCATTTGGTGGGTTCGCTTTTTACCGACCAGATGCAATTGGAAAAGCAGTGTACGAGGGATTAACGGCGGACGGAAAAGCTATTTGCGAGCATGTTCCTTTTCATGCGGAGATGAGAAGGAATCAGAAAAAACTTTTCATTAATCCTGACTTAATTAATGCGAGGTCAACCGACCACTCGTTTCGAATAAACATTATTAGCACTATGTTTAGAATCGCAAAATACCCACTGAAACTTGTTAGTTCCTGGATGGCAAAATCTCGATCACAGTAATAAAACCTGAAGCGGCATTCGATAAGTCAATGTTATTTGGTTGATTAAGGGAATTTTCAAGATTGACCTGTTTACCACTCGAAGAGGCTCTTCGAATATAGGTAACTTCAACAACATCTGGGAAGGGAACTCCGGCTACCAATTGATAAGAAGCCCAGTTATTTATGTGGAAATTGGCTAGGAAGTGAGTCTGTGAGATTTTTGAGAGTGCATTCATGATCCGTTTAAAGTGCTCCGTATCGTGGATAGCATGCAAATTATGAAACTCGGCCGCAATTTGTTTAAATCTTCTCAAAGTATCAAACGTTAGTGATTCAAGAATTTCCCACTCAGCTCCTTCAATATCGATCTTAAGGATTAAATCAGATTTCACTGGGAGCTCTGAGATAATTATTTCTATTGTTGTGAATTTTTCTGCTTCTGCAGAAGCTATTCCGATTTTCTTAAAACTCATATTAGAAGAGAGAAGTTGTGGATGATCAATTGTGTGATCGAACATCAAAACTTGTTGGCAGTATTTCGCTATATCTAGATCAAAAGTATAATTATCACCAATCCCCAGAGAAATACATATATCGGATTTAGAGATTTCATCTTTAAGCAGATATCCACCATCCCCAGGTGATCCAAAACGTTTCCAGGTAATATTGTTGGAAACATTCAACGTGAATAATCGGCGTAATTTGTCTATTTGCTCTCGAGAAATGTCCTGAAATTGATTCTCAATAGCAATTGGATAAGCCTTTAAGAAATACTTTGACAGCCCCAGGGCTTTAAGCAAACTCTTGGAAACTGACCGCTTCAGACTATGTGTCATTCCTAAACCCTATCTATTCCGGGTGCCTTTTGTGAGTTGTCCCATTCTCTGGAGTAGATTACATTTATGCTGACAGCAATCGTTCCGGTAAGTGAAATGTCAGGTAGGTTGCAAAATTTGGAAGATTGGCTGTCTGCAATTCATCATCTTGATATTCAAGTAATAATCGTTCACGACTATAGAGATAGTGAAACTGAGCGGCAGGTGCTCTCTATTTTAAGTGCACTTAACTCATCGAAAATTATTTTTTTATCCGGAACCTTTGGATCACCTGGGGCTGCCAGAAATGCAGGTCTTGAGCGAGTCGAATCAAAATTTGTCTGTTTCTGGGATTCAGATGACCTTCCTGTTCCGCAGTCCATAATCCGCCAATTGGAAACCTATACGGAAGATTATGACATCTTGGTTGGGCAATATGTACGGAGCTCAAACCATACAAAGAACATGCAGCATATAAAATCGAAAGACTGTTCAATAAAAGATGTTGCGATGAATCCAGGCTTGTGGAGAATGATTTTTCGCAGAGATTTTATCTCTTCGGTTAAATTCCAAAACATGCGAATGGGTGAGGACCAATTATTTTTGGCCGAAATTATGACTTTAAAACCCCGTATGTGCTTCACTAACACACTTTTCTATGAATACTTTGTTGGTCATCCCGGTCAACTTACTCAAAGTCCAGCAGCAATTAGTGAACTTGTGGATGCATTTCGTGAGATTTTAAACTTAAGAAAAAGCACATCAAGAATAGAATTTGAGTTCACTTCAATTGTTATTTTACGAATGAACTTTACTCTCGCAAGATTTGCATTCCTTAACAAAGATTTTTTCTATACCTTTAGAACTCTATTATTGCCTAGCAATTTGATCACTCACCACCCATTTGTACAAATTAAATGTTCATTATTCGTAATATTGCGCTTGTTCAGATTGGCTGTGCATGCGTAAGTTTGTGGTGATTACAGGTGGTCTTGGTAATCAGCTATTTCAAATTGCAGGCGCTCTTAGCGCAACCGACCAAGTAGTTAATGTGGTCACCTGTATTGGTAATCCAAAGCTACATGCAGGTGAGCTAGAAGTTGCAAGTTTAGATTTTCAGCGAAGAGTAGAGTTTACAAAATGCAAAAAGAGACACTATCTATCTCCACTAGCTTTTCGGTCAATGTTATCTCTGGCAACGACGAAGAAAAACATTTCCGATAAGAGCCTTTATCGTAAAGCTCTTCTTTTGCTTGCAGGTACGATTTTTTCTTTTCATCTTCGTACTTTGGCCTATCCGCGTATCTCAAGTGGTGCTGGCTACGATCCCAAGTTTAGATACGCCACTGGGAATCTATTTATTGGATACTTCCAGTCTCATAGAATCCACCCTTCGGCGAGGGAACTCCTCGTAAACGCGTTGAATAAGATCAAATTGAAGCAGTCGAGACCCAAAGGCAATTCATTAGAGGTACTAATGCACATCAGACTAGGCGACTATAGGAGCGAGCCAACTTTTGGGGTGCTTAACTCAAAGTATTTCTCAAGTGCACTGAAATTACTGGAAAAGAAAAGACCCATCAGTGAGATATCTATCTTCTCCGATAATCCTGTAGATGCACTAAAGGCAATTCCATCCAATTACTGTGATCAAATCAAAGTCGAAGAACTTGCAGATGAACCACCCCTTATTACTCTTTGCAGGATGCGTGGCTACGAGAGCTATATTTTGGCAAACTCAACCTTCAGTTGGTGGGCTGCCTATACGAGTGCGCCAAAGAATGTGTTCGTCCCTTATCCTTGGTTTGCGACAGGAGATAGCCCGGTTGAGTTGACACCCAAAAGTTGGATACAGGTAAAAAGAGACTGAAATTCAATGGCTAGTTTAGGGTCTATTGCCCATCCAATCGGCATATTGTGGCTACCATACGGGCTCCTAAGATTACACAGATTTAACCTATCAAAGCCATGTTCAATAGGTATCGACTTAAGTATTGGTTTCAGCCCTCCGCTACCACAGCACAACATTTACCCCCTTTCCGTGTCTTACTAGATAGAGGGGTCAAGACGTTGGCTCAGCTGAAAGCGGGAAATCAAAGTGTCACTTCGTAAGAAGGCTAAGGCCCCAGCGACTGTTGCTGCGTGGTCTGTTTCTGATTTATCCGCCCTTTATACGCAAAACCGCTCATCACTTATCGCTCAAGCCCGCCGAATTCTTCGAAGCGAAGCAGATGCAGCAGAGGTCGTTCAAGATGCCTTCCTTAAATTTATCTTGGCAGCCCCAGAGCTAGATACCGCAGATCGTGCCATGGCATATCTGCGCACCACAGTTAACAATCTGTGCCTAAATGTAATCCGTGCGACAGGATCTCGCCCTAACTTAGTTGCACTTGAGTCAGATACTTCCCAAGAACGCCTTGCTGAGATCGCAGCAGAAAATCACATCCCGATGGATGCCACTTTGGCAGCAGCCGAAGATGCATCAATAATTCGCGAGGCTCTGTCTCGTCTTTCCGAGACGCAACGCACAGCCTTGGTCATGTGGGAGGTTGAAGGCCGGACCACTAAAGAGATTGCTCAAGCAATTGGTACCAGTGAGAAAAATGTTCGTCATGTTGTGCAACGCGCCCGTGGTTCACTTATTCGTGTCCTTACTGAATGGGTAGTTGACGAGAAAACTGGCTCTACCGCACTCGATGCTCTTTCTGGAACTTATAAGAAGGCAGCCGAGCTTGCTAAGAAATCTTCAAAGGCTGCACTTTCATTACTTATTGTGATGGTTGCATTCCTTGGTTTTAATTCTGTAACAGGTTCTGAATTCAATACGCCAACTATCACTGCAACTGCTAAGCAAGAGGTGCCATCCACACTTAACTCTGAGACAAATAACGATTCATCACAATCTGCAACAGTGGAAAATCTTTCAGATCAGAAGATAATTCAAGATAACTCAGCTATTAATTTCCGTACATCTAAAACCGTGTTTGCTGGCCTTTCAATAGATGGCTTACCAACCGGTTTTACAGTCTCAGACTCTGCTGGCGAAGTTGGCTCAATTGGACTATCTTCCCAATCAACCATTACAAATCCAGACGGTTATGTTTTAGTTTCGTACCTTCAGACATACGGGGATAACGCTTTAAATCTTCTGATGTCTCAATCTGTCACAGTTGATGGGTCTGGTACCTCCTACTATGCAAGCCCATCAATCACAGTCGCTGGCTCCTGGTTCCCGTTGACCCAAAATGGGTCCGCTTCATCAATCGCTCGTCTTTCTAACGGTAATTATCTCTTAACATCCACCCTATATATAGACTCAACCATCGATTCACCCCTATTTGTGCCTGCTGCTGGTGGGTTAGATGTCGATGCGATTCCAAATGAGATAAATACCCGTATAATTTTGAACTCTAGTAAGAGTTCAATCCTTGCTCAGGCGATCAATATCGGCGCTAAAGGGGTCAAATAAATGATTCCTAAAAAACAGGTTTCTCCTGCAATCCGGATATTGCGGGGGGAAAGAGATGCGTCAGCACGTGCGACTCATCTCGAAGCCGCTACTAGGAAATTCCTGGTAACGACTAACGAAAGGAAACAAATGTCTACAAAGACAAAC
>SXGQ01515536.1_pt1 | contig 16707 bp, 18 predicted proteins | sample 3178371 | NCBI WGS metagenome assembly SXGQ01 (sample SAMN11356859, study PRJNA531348) | freshwater metagenome | isolation source: freshwater sample F1-20 | place: China: Fuxian Lake, Yuxi | collected 2017-12-25
AGATTATCCTCAAGTTCGTTATCTTCAAGTGATTGATTTAAGGTCTTAGCAATAAAGTTCTCAACCTTAGATGGATCTAGCTCCATAAATTCATCAACGACAGGTTTAAGCATTAAGAGCTCTTCATCTGTCGGTTTATGAGCTAATGCTTTTAAGATAAGTGCCTTACTTTTCGGAAATATCTCCTCTAAAGATAATTCTTCTTTCTTTTTAGGTGGCGGCGGAGCTTCACCCTCTGTAGGAGCTGGAGGCTGTTCTTGTTGATCTTGCTGCGGTTCTGTTGCATCAGCAGGTTGTTCAAGCAACACCATCAACTTATTAATATAGTTAATTGTTTTAGATTCTTTTTTAAGAGATGGTTGATTGTTTTTAAGTTCTCTACATAAACTATTATCTAAGCAAATTATATCAATAATCTCGTTAACTATTTTTGAAACCGGTACATTTACCGATTTCGATAATCGTTTTATCTTATCAGCAATAGTTTGCTGAATATTAGAGTTAAACAATGTCGGGTTAAAAATAAAAGCATGGGTTAAGATTTTAATCATGTACTTTTGATTCTCTGGCATTGTAGCCGCTGGTTCAGCTGCTGGTTCTGCAGGTGGCTGCTCGGGAGCAGGTGCTTGAGCATTTGGATCTTCACTAGGTTCTTGCTCATTAAGCAATTTAAAGTATTGTTCAAAAAGTTTGTTTGTTTTTTTCATATTATCTTACTGCAGTAAATTTGGCTTTACTTGAATTAAACTTATTAATTGCTGTTTCGAGATTTTTAGTAATTTCGTCATACTTTGTAATTGCTTGTACCGCCATCTCATCTCTTCTTTTCACTGCTTTTTTAGCTTTGCCTACAGCCCCAAATCCGAAATCTCCTAATGTACTTGGTTTTTGCGCAAGATTTTGTACAGCTGAATCAATTGAATAACTAGGGTTTTCTTCTGCTTCCTCCTCATTCACTTCATCAACAATAGCAAGTTTAACAGGAGTGTCACCTACATTAACAGTTATAGAGTCGCCATCTGATGATACCTCTACACTACTAATTAGATTAAACAACTCTGCAAGCTTGTGAATCATTTCTTGCTTATCAGTGTTTTTAGGATCTGCTTGCTCTAAAAGTTTGAGAAATTTACTCATATGTGTATTTATTTCAACAGAGCAAGTTTATTAGTACAATCAGTCAAAACATGTTCGTCGACGTACTTTAACTTATACGTCTTTGCAAAGTCTTTTAACTTTTTTATAAAATTTTTAGGTTTTAAAACCTTGTTTATACATAAAATTTTAAAAACTTTTTGTATATATGGTAAAATATCCTTGCTAACAAGTCTTTTTTTAAAAATATACTCAATTTGACAGTGTAAATTAAGCTTTTTTTGTTCAATATAATGAACTATAACATTGTGATAGAACAGACTTTCTACATCTTTCACTGTTAAATCATATGGTATGTTAATTAAATCACACTGATAATACGTTTGCGTAATCGCATCTTCAATAATTTTATTAAGATCGATCGCTTTACAATGTCGAAGGTCTGTGTTTTGGTCTTGAGACACGGATGTTAATAATGCCATTGTAGTATTGTTCATCAAACAGAACCTCTCTTTCAATTTGCATTTTAATCTCACTGTATGCTAAATCAAATTTTGATTCACACCACTTAAGTATTTCAAATGTAAAATTATCTTTACCGTGCTTTTTAATATCTTCGTTTAACTCTCTGCATGACGATGTATAATCCTTCCAATCAGTCTCTTTTTCTTCATGACGTTTATTCTTCTTACCCTTTAATGGCTTACGTTTTAGAGTTGTTAAACATTGTTTTTTACCAATATACTTTTTACCTGACAAATTGTTTGTTATTAGATAGATAAAACCGTATGGCTTATCGAGATTTTGATTGGATTCTAAAGAAAGTACCCAGTGACCGAAATTTTTTTCCATATACAGTTGCCTTTTAAAATGAGCAAGTAAATAAATCTGTGGATTGAGAGATAAAGAAAGAAACCATAATATTATTTTCTTTTACTTTTACGCTTCTTCTTACGTGATACTTTACCTTTTCTACTATATGTACCATTATAAGTAAATATTCGCGTATCTTTCAAAGAATCTGGTGATGTTACTAAGTTTGTCGTACTATCACTACTAATTAAAGCACCATCTACTGTCATATCTTCGAAAAATTGCTTAAATGTTATCATAATTTATATTATTTAGGTGCAATATAAAAATTAGCCAAATTGTAGTTGATTATTACATAACAAATATTACAATAATTTTGTGGATTTGATAAAACGATATAAAGAGGAAATTGGAAATGACCTCGTTATTAATGATTTTAACATTAAAGAAGTACAATTACGGCTACCTTCACGTAAACATTTTTGGGCTGCACGTTTAATTGATGCTAAAATTGAATTATATTCATTACAGAAGCAGAAAAAGACGCTTAAAAAGCAGATAGTAAAGCGTTTGCAGCAAGAATCTCCTATTAAATTAACACAACAATCCGCAGAAATAGCTGCTGAATCTTCAAATGAAATTAGTTCATTGAACGATCAAATAAAAGATTACGAGTTCGTTATTGAGTACCTTGACAAGGCTACAGCAGTATTAAACCAAGTAGGGTGGGATATTAAAAATATCATTGAAATTCAAAAACTTGAACAGCTTTGATTGAATTTGACTATAATAAAAGTACGCAAAAGCTCCTCATTAAAGGAGATAGTGAAATATTTTCTCAAGTTCGCGAACATTTCTCTGTACCAAATGAGGTACCAGCCTTTATACGCCGTAGATATCGTCATATTGCTAGTAGAAAATACATTATAACACCAACCGGTCAGTGTGATTTAGGGTTATATTGGCAGATTAGACAGTTTCTTATAGCAAAATCCATCAATACCCCTGTAGTTTTAAGTGAATCACTACAAAAAGCACTCGAATCACCTGGTATCGACGAGGTTTTCACTGGGTTAACGTATGAATTACGTGATTATCAGTATGAAACAGTGAAAAACTCACTAAAACTAGGTAGAGGACTGTGTATTCTGGGGACTGGTGCAGGTAAAACACTAACAACTGCTGCTTTAATAGAGAATTTTTATAGAAATAGTGCGAATCCTGTAACTTTTAAGTGTTTACTTGTAGTTCCTGACTTAGGACTGGTAAAACAGACGTATGATGAGTTAAATTTGTATGGTATTACCTATTCTACTACAAAATGGACAGGAAGTGATGTACCAGACATGAGTGCTAATGTAATTATATGTAATACTGGTGTACTTTGTAGCAGATTTGACACAGAAGAGTGGGTAAAGTATGTAGATTTACTAGTTGTTGACGAAGTACACAAGGCAAAACACGGAAATGAGCTGTGTAAAATCGTTTCTAAGATAAAAACACACCGTAAATTTGGTTTTACGGGTACACTACCACAAGATAACCTTGAAGTATGGTCATTATATGGTAAATTTGGACCGGTTTTGTATGAGAAACCAAGTGTTGAACTTCGAGAAGAAAAGTTCTTAACAAATGTAGAGATAAATATACTTGGACTGCACTATAATACGCATGTTCCTCGTTTAACAGATAGTAAGTACAGAGATGAATTGGAGTTTATTTTTAACAACGAGCAAAGAAACACTTTATTATATAAGTTGTGTAGCAAGCTCACTAACAACACTCTTATTCTCGTCAATCAGATTATACACGGCGAAGTTTTATATGAGATCTTAAGTAAAGATACAACAAAATCTGTCTTCTTTATATCTGGCTCTATGGAAGTAGAGGATAGAGACAATATTAAACACATAATGGAGACATCAAACAATGTTGTTTGTATAGCTATCAGTGCTATCTTTTCGACTGGTGTTAACATTAAGAATATTCATAACATCATCTTTGCTAGTGGCGGTAAATCCTTCATTAGAACAGTTCAATCTATTGGTCGCGGGTTAAGATTACATGAAAGTAAGACAATGCTTAACATATATGATATTCGAGATGAATTAGAGTATGGAAGATCTCATAGTGACAAGCGAAAAGAGATCTATAAGAAAGAACATATCAAGTATATTGAGAAAAATATAAAATTAACTTGATATAGTTGTACACTAAGATATAATAGGCGTATGGCTAAAAATAAAGACAAGGAGAAATACTATGTTGACCCAAAAGAGTTTAGTAGATCTCTAAGAGCATTTTACGAATCTGATAATCTTACTGACGATCTAGCAGAAAATATCAATAAGATTGCGTATGGTCTAAGTTATAGTAGTTCTTTCATCAATTATACTTACAAAGAAGAGATGATAGGTGATGCTCTTATTAAAATGTACTCAGCTCTCAAGAGAAAGAAGTATAGTTTTGATAAACGAACAGAAAGAGGTGGCGAGGACGAGTGTAATCCATTCTCCTACTTCACAACTATCGCATATAATGCATTTGTAAACCGTATTAAGAAAGAAAAACGTCATCATGAAGCGGAAAAGAACTACCGCGAAAGAGTTTATGCTGAAATTATGAGTGATCCAAAGACATGTAACAGTCTAGTTTATGTATCACCTACAAGAAGCGACGATGATGACTACTACAATGAAGATTAATCAAAGTACGGTAGCTGTTATATCAGATTTGCACTTAGGGGTACACTCTAACAGTGCTCGTTGGCATGAAATAGCTATAGAATGGGCTAAATGGCTCTCAAAAGAGTTAAAGTCGAAGGGTATAACAGATATCATCTTCTGTGGTGATTGGCACCACAATCGTAGTGAAATATCCGTCAACACACTTCAAGTATCTGCTGATATTTTAGATATATTATCTGACTTTAGTATTATTATACTGATTGGTAACCATGACATCTATTATAAACATAGAACTGATGTACATTCGTTGTCTGTCTTTAAAGGTAGAAACAATATTACAGTTATTGATGCGGTTAGTGTAGTGGAACAGTTTGGTCGTAAGCTGACTTTCTGTCCCTGGAACACATCTATATCTGATATACCGGAATGCGATACTATTTTTGGTCATTTTGAGATTGAAACCTTTAATATGAATGGAATGAAGGTTTGCGAGGAAGGTTTAAAGGTTAAAGATCTTATACAGAGAGCGCCTTTAACTATATCTGGTCACTTTCATACCCGTCATGAGAAAAAATTTAAGAAAGGTACAATTTTATATTGTGGAAATCCTTTCCAGATGGATTTTAGCGATGCTAATAACTCGAAAGGTTACTATATACTTGATCTTAAGACTAACAAATATGAGTTTACTGAAAATACTATCTCACCTCAATATGTCAAATTGACACTTGGTGAGATAGCATACAATAACTATTCAGTAGATGTTTTGAGATCTTTATTTAAAGGTAATTTTGTAAAGGTTAAGGTCGATAAGAATATTACAATGGATGATATGGCGTTGTTAACGCGTAAATTATCGTTGTTACAACCTGAACATCTTGCAACTGAGTATGATATTGTAGTTGGAAGCGAGCCATCCTTTACTAATAAAGATCTTTCTGGTATTAATATTGAAGAAGCTATTGAAGAGTTTATTAATATCCTTGATGTAGAAGATAAAAAGGATATACTACAATATACAGTCGAGCTGTATAAACGTTGTCTAGTATGAAGAGAGTAATCTTTGAAAAAATAACCCTACAAAACTTTTTGTCTGTAGGTGAAGAGCATGTGTCAATCGAATTTCGATCCGGTATTAATATTATTACCGGAAATAATCTCGATAAACCTGATAGACAGAATGGTATTGGAAAGAGTACTCTTGCAGATGGTATTAATTTTGCTATCTTCGGCGAAACACTTCGACCACTTCCAAAGAAAGACCTTATTGTCAATAATATAGTTGGCGGTACAGCTGCAGCGCAGTTAAACTTTCGTGTAGAAACAACTACAGGCTCTAATTCATATAAAATTGTACGTACATTAAATCCTAATAAGGTTCAATTCTACGAGGATGATGTTGATGTAACGCGTGATAGTATCGCGAATACTACAAAACATATTTGTAATGTTCTAGGTGCATCGCCATCACTTTTTCAGAACTGTGTAATTATGTCCGTTAACAACGCGACATCATTCATGTCGAAAAATAAAGTCGAGAAGCGTAAGTTCATCGAAGATATTTTCGGAATGGAGGTTTTTAGTAAGATGACCTCTGTTATTAGACAGGAGTATCTCGAAACAAAAAGAGAATATGATATTGGTAATGCGAGACTTGAAGAGTTGACCTCAACATATGATTCATATGTACAGCAGCAAGTCAAGCTTGTAGAAAAGAAAAATGAAAAGCGTGAACTATATCTTACACGTAAGAGTAATAACGAAAAGGAGATAGAAGACATCGAAGATGCTATATCGAAAATAAACATTGTAGATGTGTCTGCTGCAAATGATACGATTGATAAACTTAAACAATTAGATCATAAAACAGAAACTGAAATTACAGGTAAGGTAGAATGTATAGCTGATATTAAAAGTACTGTTACAAGACTTACAGAGAAGTGTAAGGAGATCGGTACAAAAGATTCAACATGCCCAGTTTGTTTGCGTCCTATTGAGGAACATGATAAGGAAGTAATTGAAGCAGAAAAACAAACGATAAAACAACAGATAGTTGAGAAAGCAGAACAACTTAAAAGTAGTTCAGAGGCTGTAAAAGAACTGAGGCAGAAAAGAGAGAGGATAAGAAGTGCAATTGAAAAAACTCAACAGCAGATTGTATCTAACAATCTTAATCTACATAAGATTCAAAACTACAATGATAGAATATCTCAGCTTAGAAAATGGCTTGTAGAGTTGGATGAAGATCTTGATCGACTCAATGACAATAGTGATGATTTTTCTGTTTTAATTGAGACATCTAAACAACAACGAGATGGAGTTGTCGAGAGTGTTGGTCAGCAGAGTAAAAAACTTTCTAAGCTTGATGTTGTTAAGTTTATTGTAAGTGAAGAAGGAGTTAAGTCGTATATCGTTAATAAACTTCTCGAATTGCTTAACAGTAAGCTTCATTACTATCTCAAGAAGCTAGATTCTAACTCACAGTGCATCTTCAACGAGTATTTTGAGGAAGAGATTGTTAACGAGCAAGGTAAAAACTGCTCATACTTTAACTTTTCAGGCGCTGAAAGAAAAGCTATTGACTTAGCTTGCCTGTTTGCTTTTTCGGATATCAGACGTTTACAGGGAGGTGTAAGCTACAATATTGCTATCTACGACGAGTTGTTTGATTCGTCATTTGATAGTAAGGGTATCGAAATTGTTACCGACATTCTTCAAGATAGAGCAGATCAGTTGGATGAATGTATCTATGTTATTTCACATAGAAAAGAATCTCTCAAAGCTGTAACAGGTGATATTATCTTCCTTGAAAAATCAGGCGGAATTACACGTAGAGTAAATTACACAGAGTAGTGGATAACCAAAGGGATATGCATAATTAATAATATGCATATCCCTGCACCCTTCCCTCAGCCAATCGTTAGTCCACAAGGCGTATTTTTACAACAACCAGTTCAACAGCAACCAGCTCAACCTGTACAACATGAAGTTGGTCTCCCTCGCTTTTTAAACTACGCAGGTGACTATTCTGGTTGTGGAGCATATCGACTATTGTGGCCGGAATACCTAATCAACATGATAGGTGCAGGTATGTCTAATACCGTTACATCGATGATTGTAGATCCGAGATGGTATAGCGGAGTTAAGTCTGTAAAGTTTCAAAGACAAGCTTCACCTGAACAAAAAGAGTTCATGAAGTATATTCGTCAGATTAGCAGAGAACATAACTTCAAAATGATCTATGAGGTCGACGATGTTGTCTTTAGAGAAGATATTCCTGATTACAATAGATTTAAGTTTGCTTTTGATAATGATGAGGTTAGAAATAACTGCATCGAGATGATTAACCTCTGCGACGAAGTAACTCTTACATGCGATTATATTCGCAATCTTTACAAAGAAAAAACTGGTAAAAAGGAAGTAACAGTTATACCAAACTTTGTACCTTACTTCTGGATGGGTCACCTTTATAATCCAAATAAGGTAAAAGATCAATATCTTAAAAATAAGCGTAAACCTCGTATCTTGTATACCGGTTCAGGTGCTCATTATGACGTAGATAATAAGAACGGCGGTATTGATGACTTTTCGCATGTCATAGATATGGTGAGAAGAACAGTTGATAAGTATCAGTGGATCTTTGTCGGTTCATACCCTCCAAAGCTTGCTGACCTTGTATTAAGAGGTAAGGTTGAATATCATCAATGGAAGTCTCTACAAGAGTATCCATCATTTATTAATGATTTAAATGCGCAAGCTATGATTGCACCTCTTTTAGATAATAGCTTTAATAGATCAAAATCTGATATTAAGTATATTGAAGCGTGTACGCTTGGTCTCCCATGCTTGCTACAGGATATGGAGACATATAAAGATGCCCCTGACTTCCTTAAATTTAAAACAGGCGATGAGCTTGAAGCAAAACTTGATAGTGTCTTGGGCGATCGGAAATCATACAATAATAATATTGCTATGTTGCGTGAAATCGGTGAATCGCGTTTCCTTGAGCGTCCAGAAAATATCGGATGCCATTTTGAAGCGCTAACAACGCCATTTGGTTCTCCTGACCGTAAATTCCTTAAAAAGTGGAATCCATAACGAACACCTTTATACTAAGGTGAATGTATAGGAACGCAGTATATGATAGTCGGTCGAGAGCTATCAAACTTTTTACATGGGACGAAGATGGCAACAGAGTAAGTTACGATGCATCTTTTAGTCCCTATCTCTATGTTGAAGATACTAAGGGTGAGAAGAAATCAATTTATCAGACAAAAGTAACGAAGAAAATCTTCAATACTTCGTATGACAGAAATAAGTTTGTTGCAACTTCAGGTATAAGAAGGCTGTATGAAAATATCTCAACAGTGCAGCAGTACTTGTTAGATACTTTTTGGCAAGTTAATGAAACTCCTGAGTTTACCAAGAATGATCTTAAGGTAGTGTTTCTCGATATTGAGACTTATAGTCCGTCGAGTGAAGGATTTCCTGATACTAATAACCCAACTCATCCGATCAATGTCATTACTTGTTATGACACATTGAGCAGGACATATTATACTTTTGGTACCGGTGCATTTAAAACCGATAGAGCGGATATTATCTATACTCATTGTAAGAATGAGAAGGACCTCTTTATCAAGTTTGTAGAGTATCTTGAAGATGACTATCCTGATGTATTGTCTGGTTGGTCGTCAGAATTCTTCGATATACCTTATATTGTTAATCGGTGCGAAAGAGTAATGGGTGAAGATTTTGTAAAGCGACTATCACCTACAGGCAGAGTTTATTTTAGAGAAATTCTCGGTAAGTACGGCAAGCAACAAAAGCGATATTATATCGAAGGTATTTCGTGTATTGACTACATGGATATTTACAGACGCTTCTGTCTCAAGTTGAGAGAGTCTTACAAACTTGATGCAATTGGTGAGCTTGAGTTAGGAATGAACAAGATTGATTATGGTGATATCGACCTTGCAACTCTCGCCGATACTGATTGGAATAAGTTCATTGAGTATAACATTATGGACGTTAACATTATTGTTAAGCTTGAAGAAAAGCTGCAATATGTAAACTTGCTTAAGATGTTAGCGTATGTAGGACTAACTACTCTTGAAGGTGCGATGGGTACACTGTCTGTGATTACGGGTGCGTTAACTATTCGTGCTCGTAATAGAGGCGAGATTATATCTACTTTTATACGCAAGCAAGATGAGGGTAAGAATCCTGGTGCTTATGTATCAGAACCGAAACGGGGATTTCAGTCGAATGTAGTTTCGTTTGATGCTAACTCTCTATATCCGAATGTGATGATATCACTTAACTTATCTCCTGAAACGAAGATAGGTAGAGTAGAAAAGGTAGATGATAATAATGTTAATATCTACCATGTATCTGGTAAGATATTGAAACTTACAAATGAAAAGTTTGCTCAATTTATCAAGCATGAAGAATGTTCTTTATCTAAAGCAGGATTTTTATTTACGCAAAAACGTAAAGGTATCATTCCGGAGTTTCTTGACTACTATTATGATCAAAGAAAGATAGTAAAGAAGAAGCTTGGCGATCTTAAGCAGCAGCAATATGATTTAAAGCAGAAGAAAAAAGAAAAGGATAGTGAGGATATAAGAAGGCAGTTAGCACAGATTAGTGTTGAGATCTCTCGAGCAAATACACTGCAGATGGTTCAGAAGGTTTTGCTCAACTCGTGTTACGGATTCATGGGCAATAAACAAGCATCGATTGGTGATGATGATATTGCTTCGTCTGTTACTCTCACTGGTCAAGCTGTAATTAAGCAAGCTGGTAAACTTCTGCAGCAATATTTGTCTGATAACTTTGGTATTACTGATAGAGAGCAATTAGATAGTTCGTGGATTTATTCTGATACAGATAGTTGTTATTTCTCTTTAGAGTGTATCGAAGATCAGGTTAAGCTGAAAGATGGAAACAATGTATCAGATCATTTTTACGAAACTGTTCAGAATATTGAAGACTTCTTGAATGGTAATATTAATAAATGGGCTGTAGCTGCGTTGCGATCGAAAGATCCTCGATTTGTATTCAAGCGCGAAACTATTGCTGATACTGCTTTGATGTTACAGAAGAAGCGGTATGTTATTCATGTTCTCGATGAAGAGGGCATCAAAGCAGAGAAGTTTAAATATACAGGTGTTGAAGTAGTTCGTACCTCTATGCCTAATGCTGTTAAACCCTACGCTAAGAACGTTATCGAGACGATGTTAACAACACGTTCACTTCTCGAGACAAATAGGGCTCTGAAAGAGACATACGATATATTCAAGACTCTTCCTGTAGAGGATATCGCATCAGTTATGGGGTTAAAAGGATACGAGAAGTATAGTGCTAAGTGTAAAGACTTATCTGTAGGTAAAGGTACTCCTATTCATGTTAAAGCTGCATATTTGCATAATACACTTACACGTAAGCTCGGGATTGATAACAAGTATGAAGATATCAATTCTGGTGATAAAGTAAGATATCTATATGTCGAGCAACCTAACAAGTACAAGGTAGATGTGATTGGGTTTAAGTATCAGTATCCTACAGAGTTTGCTGAACTGTTTAAGATTGATTATGAAAAGATGTTTGAGAAGATTCTCTTTAATTCTATTGAGAGGTTCTATGAAAGTGTTGATTGGCAGATTCGCAAACCAAGTATGAGTGTAAGAACTGAACTTGCAGATCTCTTTAGTTGATTTAATTGCTATTGTTATTAAGTATTTGTATGGAACAATATTTAGATAATCCGGTTTTTGATGATACGCCGAGAGCACATCCTGCATTTTGGAGAGGCAAGTCAGCAGGCATCAATGCAGTCCTCAAGATTGTAGCAGATGTTATGAATGGTGTCGACAATGGTTCGGGAACTAACAATCACGAACAAATTGAACGAATGAGAAGAGCTTTATTTACATGGAGAGAGCGTGTTGATGCTTCTTTTAAAGAAAATAAAGTCGGAAAACCTGGTTCCAAAGTTGAAAAAGAAGATTAATAGTTTATATTAAGTTGTAATGAGTGAGAAAATTAAAGTAATTATCGATCATATTGGACGTACAGTTGTAGGTAAGCTAGTTTCAGAAACAGAAACTACTCTTACACTTCGTAATCCTGTTATCCTTCATGTTCAACCTAATCAAAGTCAACTTCAAGTTCAATCTTTTCCTTATATCTTTATGGAGTTGCTGAGCCCTGAATTTAAGACTGCTAATGATTGGACCTTTCAAAGGGGCTCGATTGTTCAATCTGAAATTGAACTAGCAGAAGGTATTGTTAAACAGTATGAAGCGTTTAATTCACCACAACCTGTTATAGAAAACGACGCTCCGGTTATTAAATTGTTTGATGATTGATAACTCACATCAATCTCAATAAACCCAAAATCTCGCTAGCTAACCACTAGCGAGATTTTTTTTTTGTATAAATATTTGTATGGACTTCGACGAAGCTGTACAAGAAATATTAGAAGAAAATTATGCTGATGGTAAAAAACCAGGTCGTAAAGGTCTTGCAAAGCGTAAAGGTGTTAACTGCAAAAAAAGTGTGACAGAGTTAAGAAAGATTGCTAAAAATAGCAGTGGTGAAAGACAGCGAATGGCACACTGGTGTGCTAATATGAAGAGCGGTCGTAAAAAGAAGAAATAATACTAGATTCTTCCGTATAGTATAATATAATCTACTATATGGCTAAAAGCGCAATTGAAAAAGAAGTAGAGTCTGCTTTGGACCTACTAGATGAAGCTAATCCTTATGCAACATGGCTCGATAAAAGTACTCTAAGTAGAGTTGATGATTGGATTGATACAGGTTCATACGCATTAAATGCAATTATTTCAGGTTCATGTTTTAAGGGTATACCCGCAGGACGTGTAACTGTTCTAGCAGGTGAATCACAAACCTTTAAGACAGGATTCTTAATGAGAATACTCGCTAATGCACAGCAGATGGGTAAACATATTGTTATCTTTGATAGTGAAAATGCTATTGACCCTGAAAGTGCACAAGCTGCTGGACTTGATGTATCTAAAGTAAAGTATGTACCGTGTAAGACTATTGAACAAACACGTAACAGTGTCTTTAACTTTCTAAATCGTGTAGAAGAAAAGAAACTTGAAGGTCAATTTGTTATTGCAGTTGACTCTCTTAGTAACTTGCAGTCTGAAATGGACTTTAAGCGAATGGATAAAGATAATACTAGTCAAGATACTGGTACTAAAGCACGAGCAATGAAAACGCTAATGCAGACCTTAACTAATATGGGAGGATTAACTCGTACTACAGTTATTTGTACATCTCATGTTTATGACAATCCAATGGAGCTCTTTCCTTCACTCGAGAAGAACATGCCTGGTGGTAAGTCAGTAATCTATCTTCCATCTGTAACAGTTCAAATTGCTCGTAAACCAATGAAAGACGATGGCGGTAAGACAATTGACAAAACTATTGCGGTAGGTCAGAAGAGCTATAGTGGTATTTTGTTACGAGCTCTTACTCGTAAAAATCGTTTTATTAAACAGTATCTCGAAGTTGAGATGTATCTATCCTTTGCAAATGGTCTTAACAAGTATTATGGTTTGCTTGACCTATTAGTTGGATTTGGTATTGTTGTACAAACTGGTTCTACATATCAACTTCCAGATGGTACAAAATTAGGTTATTATAAGAATTTTCGTAAGAATACCGAACTTTGGGAAAATACATTTATACCTGAACTTGAAAAGAAGATTGCTGTTGAATGGAAGTATTCGACGGCTTCATCACAAGAGGAGGATGTTGAAGATGAACTAGATGATGTTCTTGAAGAATATGAAGCAGAGTAAAAAAATAGTTTTAGCGTTTTCTGGAGGAATGGACTCCTCTGTCTTGTTGTTTATGGCAGCAGACAGAGGATATGATGAGATACATACGGTTACTTTTGATTATGGCCAGAGGCACTATAAAGAGATGACGTGTGTACCGCTACAGAAGTGGAATCTACAAGAGAAGTATCCAAATGTCAAATTCACTAATAAGGTACTCAATGTTAGTTATCTTAAAGATATTTCACCGACATCATCTCTAACTAATACTGATATAGATAATCCCAATATTAATGAAATTGCAGGTGATGCTCAACCTGTTTCATATGTACCGTTTCGTAATCAGATGTTTCTGACTATTTGTTGTTCTTATGCTGAGAGTATAGGTGCAGAAGATGTGTGGTATGGAGCAGCGCAAGTAGATTCATTAGCTGGTTACTGGGATGGTTCACAAGAATTTGTTAATAGTGTAAATCAATTGATAGCACTTAACAGACAACATAGAATCTGTATAGGAGCTCCATTGCTCTCCATGTCTAAGTCAGAAATTATACTAGAAGGTATACGGTTGGGTGTAAACTTCGCAGATACATGGACATGTTATAGTAATAGAAAAGACGGATTGGCAGATGCTACCACTCCGTCTTCTAGTCTAAGGATTCGAGGCTTTATTGAAGCTGGTTATCGAGATCCTATACAATATGTTCAGCAAGATTCGTTAAACAATCTTTATGAGGTTAATAACTGCAGAGAATTACATACCGTAGTTTCTTAGCTCAGCTAATTGTTTCCAAGTCTTAGGTTTCATCCGCTCTTTGAATGTAACAGTTTGAGGAGCGGATACTTGTTTATGAGATCTACGTGTCATACCTTCAAGATATAGAGCTGTATAGCTTTCCATGTAAGGAGTCTCTTCATCGCAATTACAATCTTCTTCATCCTCGCAATTGCAACCTTCTTCATCCTCAGGTGCATTCTTGAAACCTCTTTTTCTTGCAATACCTCTTTCCCATGGCTCAGTTTCACCGTCGTTATCTAGATCGGCTTTTTTAGAATTATATTCTTCATTATCTTCATCCTCAATACCTGCACATTGATCACAAACTCTTTCTTCAGGCAACTCGTCACCGATTTCGTCATCGCTCATCGGTCTCTCACATACGCTGCAAATTGCAGCTTCATCATCATAGCCGTCTTCATTATCCCAAGGATAACTACGTTCTTCACCTGGTCTATCGTTTCTATAATCCCCACCTTCCCTTGCACGACGTCTTCTTTCTAATGCTTCTTCTTCAGGATCATAGTTTTCATCATCATAAGCATAGTTTCCACCATCATCGTCTTCATCTTCATAATCTTCTTCTCCATAACCCTCTTCATCTTCTGTTACGCTTTTATCAGAAAAAAGATCAACAACGATTTGAGTTTCATCGACATCAGGTCTAGCTCTCTTGATAAGACTTACGATCATATCTTCAGCATCCTGTACATTTGTACCAAAAGAACCGGTAGGTCCCTCGACATTAACACCGCGACGAGTTTTCTCAGCAGTAAAATTTGGTTGCTTATTAAAGAACTTAACAAGCTTGTCTATAAGTGTATCGCGGTCTCTAACCGTCGCACCAATATTGATATCAATATCGTCAAAATTTAATTTTACATCTTCTGCACCTTTAAAGCCAATACCAGCAGCGACATCTGCTCTATCAACAATTTCTTGATCTATCTCATCAAGAGTGTTAATCAATACATCAACAGCGGATTGAACATCTGCTTCTTCGCCTTGTGCTGCTGCTTGAAGAGCCTTAGACTGCATCTTAGCTTCAGCAGAAGCCTTTCTTTTTGCAGCGAGTTCAGCAGCTTGTGCAGCATACTTATCACGTCTACCGCCACTACCACCTTCAATTTTAGCATCAGGCATCATATCTCTACCACGGTTAAGTGTAGCGCGGTTAATATAATTTTCGAGCTCAGTATGCATTGCCTCTTCAATTCGAGCACTATTAGCTACGATTTCGCGGCTTTTATCTTTAATAACTTCAAGTAGAGCGAGCTGTTTACCCTTAAATCCCTGCGCTTTAAGGACCATCTTACGTTCATCATCACTAATTATATCAAGTTCGTATAAAAATGTTGCAAGAAACTTAACTGTATCATATGGCGCAGAGCTCATGCCACGTGTTGCCATAGACTTAGTAATACCTCCAAACGATGGATGAGTACCTGCAAACGGAGATGTTTTAGCTTCAGTAATAAATCCGTACCGCGCTAGTAGATTATCAAAAGATCTCATATATCATATATTTATACATGTGTAACAAAATTATTGAATATGTGTGCAATAGTATCCTCAAATAATAAAGAAACATTCAAAGATTTATTGATCCATAATAATCATAGAGGTACATTTGCTTCTAGTTTAATAACAATAGATAATCAAACTATTAATGTACATAAAGAACAAGGTCTCTTTGGTACATCTCTTATAGATTCAGCAGAAAATAAGCTATTTGTAGGCCATGTTCAAGCACCTACATCAGATGTACGCGAGTGGAATAGTGATACATCACATCCGTTTGAGACAAAAGACTGGCTAGTTATTCATAATGGTGTCTTAACGAACCATAAGGAACTAGATAGTACAGTTAAGGTTGATACGCAGTGTATAGTTAATTTATTGCAAGATACATCTGATCAAACAAGCGAAGCAGAGGGTAATTGTATTAAAGCTGTATGCGATAAGCTTAAAGGTACATTTGCGTTGTTTATAATTAACAAAAAAACGCATAATATGTATATCTTACGTCAGGGTTCGTTATTACATTACAATAATAATGGCGATGTATCGTCTCTTAGATATGAAGGCATGACACTTCTTCAAGAAGGTAATATTATGAAGTATCATCAAGGTCAATGGTCTAAACACGCAATATTTACATCTCACTCTCCATTTTTATTCCTATGAAAACATTTTTCTTCTCAGCAACTAAAGGTAAAAAAGAGGATACCCTTCTTTACAAACATCATAAAGATGACTATCATATCTTCTTTGCAGAAGATAATACTAAACCTCTTGCAAAAGTATATAACAAAGCAATCGACTTCGCAATCAAAGAGGATGTTGACACACTCGTGTTAATGCACGATGATATTATTATTGAGTCTGACCTATTCAAAAAAATACCTGAGTTACAGACACAGTTTGATGTTATTGGTGTAGCAGGTACAACAGAGTGTAAGCTAGAACAGCCAGCGCTGTGGCATATTATGGGCGGAGGGTTTCAAGGAGGTAA
>SXGQ01122992.1_pt1 | contig 16706 bp, 15 predicted proteins | sample 3178371 | NCBI WGS metagenome assembly SXGQ01 (sample SAMN11356859, study PRJNA531348) | freshwater metagenome | isolation source: freshwater sample F1-20 | place: China: Fuxian Lake, Yuxi | collected 2017-12-25
CAAATGCTCCAACCAAGGCCGGAAATGCAACTCCGGGCACCGCTCCCGCGCAAAACGTGCCAGCTCATCCACTCCCCGCGTCCCATCCATCCGCGCCAACACCTCGTAGTGCCCCGCCGGAAACGAGCACGGCACCAGCCACGCATCCACCAACGGTATCCCCTCCTCCGCACAAACCCGCCGGAACCCATCCAACCGCGGCCGCTCCGGAACCTCGGGATCATAAACCCCAGCATCCACCCGCGCCCGAATCCACCCCCGCGAAATCCCCTCGATCACCCCACGCGCCAACTCCCCACGCGCCATCCCCGGCAACCCTCCCGCCAACTCCTCAAACGACATCGCCAACCCCCTCCCGCCCGCCAACACCCGCTCCAACTCCCGGCAAATCCACGCCCCACTCTCCGGCACCGCCTTCCCTGGCCGATAGAAAAAATCCAGCGCAACCCGAGCCGAAACCCCGCTCTCTCTCACCGCCTCCTTCCGGCAAACCAGCGACGACCGGAACGTCCTCCCGGACAAAACATCCGCCGCAACCTGCATCCCTAACGGATTCCCAGCCAGCTCGGCCAAAACCCCGCGCCCCTCCTCATCCAAATCCCCAGGCACATTCTCGCCCGGCTCGGACTCCCCGAGATAATGCAAACCATGCGCATCCGCCACCTGCAAAAACCTCTCGAACGTCCACGGATCATTCACCGGCCCGAACTCATCAAACGCCAGTATATCCGGCCCCTTCGCCAGCATGTCCCTCAAAATCCCCAACCGCTCCACACCCACATCTCCCGCCTCCGCCATCCTCTGCAAAATCCCCCACTCATCCCCACCCTCCACCTCACGAATCCGCCTCACCTCCTCCACCATCTCCAGCCTAACAGACCACCCCGGCAACAAGTTGTAACTCACCACCGCCACCCCGTTCGGAGCCAGATGCCTCCGGATCATCCGGAACATCGCACCCTGAACCTCCTCCGGAACCCACGATAAAAACCCATGCGCGATGATGAAATCAAACTCACCCGTCACCACCCCTTCCTCCCGCACATCCGCCGCCACAAATTCCACATTCCCCACACCCGCCGCTCTAGCCCTCCGTCTCGCCTCACCCACCGCATCCGCCGCCAACTCGATCCCCACCAATCGGCAATCCGGCCACCGCATCGCTAACGGAATCAAGTGATGCCCCCCTGCCGATCCAATCTCTAACACCCGACCCAACCGCGGCTCCCCCACCCGCAACCCACCCAACCGCGCCGCCACCGCCAACAACGAAGGATCCGCCGAAGGATGGCACATCGGCGGATACACCCGCCCTCGATACAACGCCTGAACCAGAAAATCAGCACTCTCGCTCATCTTCGTCAAAACTACGATAACCGCCGTACCTTCACCCGATTCCAGAACATCCGGTCCCGCCAGTCATCATACGCGTCATCATACGGATCCAGCGCACGCCGCGTCGCCACCGCCTTCCCCGCCACCAAGATCTCATTCATCCCCTCCGCCGTTGTTAGACTGCGCACCACCGGAAACGCATCAATCAGAATCCGCCGCGTCGCACTCTGCATCGCCCGGTGCCCCTTCCCCGTCACCAGATTCACCGCCAACACCCCACCCGGTGCCACCGCCCGACGCAAATGATCCAACAACGCCGGATCCCACTCCCGCGGCCGGAAAACATCCGTCTTCCCCGCCAAATAAATATCATCAATCACCACATCAAACTCCCGCCGGTTCTTCGCCAACCACGGATACGCATCCCCCGTGATCACCTCGATCCCCAACGCATCCAACTCCATGTGCTCCCGAGCCAGCTCGATGATCTCCGCGTCAATCTCCACCGCCGTCAGCAGACACTCCGGCAACAAATGCCTCAACACCCGGAACGCCGTCCCACCCGCCAATCCCAACATCAGCACCGACCTCGGCGCACCCCCCGCCCGCAACAAAGCCGACGCCGCCAGAAGATCCCACGCTAATCCTGTTAGATAACGCTTCCGGTGCCAGCTCGCATGGATCGCCCCCGCCACACGAAACTCCGTCGCCAACTCGGATTTCCAAATCTCAAGCGCCTGAAAACGGGTCTGGCAGATCGCGGTACGTCGCATTGCCGGAAACCATGATCACCAACCCCACGCTTGCAAATGGCAAATCCTCTTCCCAGCGAAATTCCACCCTCAATACTCCTCTTCCTCCTCTTCCCCCGGCACCGGCGGAATCACATCCTCCCGCATCAACAACCGCCCCAAATCCAGATCCGGCAACAAATCCTCACGCGTCCCACGCACAATCGCCGCATACGGCGTGATCCGGTCCAACTCCGCAATCGCACAATGCACCATCGACGAAACAATATCCCCATCAAACCGCTCCCTCTCAAACAGATTCGTAATCCGAAACACCAACATCGAGCGATCCAGATCCATCTCAAAACCGCCCAGCGTCAACTGCTTGTTCGCACGCGCCAACAACTCCAGAACCGCATTCAAATGCGCACCAGATACCACCAGCGGAGCCTCCGATACAATCACCAGCCCATTCAACTGCGGATACGCCTGCGCAATCAAATCCACCCTCGTGTGATGCGCCTCGAAACCCGCACGCAACACCTCCCGCCCCTCCACCAACTCCCCATGCCAACCATTGTTACCAAAAGCTTCTTCAACCGATAAAATCTGCCGGGAATGGGGACGCATGATCTGAAAAATGGAATGGGATTATTCTCCCCCACGGGATAGGCGACCCAACACCGCTTTGGCAAGCAACTCACGACGATCCGCCCGAATCGGCCTCAACGAAAGATGCACCCCGGACGTCCTCTCCACATTGTGATGCAACGTCAACCGCGTGAAATCCCCATCAACCTCCGCATCCGCCACCTCCTGCCACGAAATCAAATTCATCGTCTGCGCCGGCCGGAAAAACGGAAAAACCTCAATCCCCAACGGCGTCAAAATCAAATACGCATGCCGCGTCAACCGCACCGCCAACCGCGCGAAAACCACCGCCAACAACACCGGCAAAACCGCCCACATCGCATGCGGCAACTGCGGGTTGATTTCCCGATACCACGCACACGCCAATAATGTCAGCCCCACCGTCAACATCACCGCCGCCCCGATCCAATACCCTACCGCCTGCCCGGATCGCGTGAACCGCAGCTCTTTCTCTGGTGATTGGATCTTTCCCGCCATAACTCGCTCGCCCCCACACCCTAAGCACCAATTCCCCACACACGCCACCCCCATCTCACTCACCCGCCACTTGAGCATCATCAAACTTTGTGAAATATTGCCTGCAAGTCCTCGTAGGAAGCACCTCGAAATCCTCTCCGCCATTTCAGATCCACTCCAAAAACCAAACCGCACCGCCACCATGAAACCTGTCTGCCCCGGAAATCCCCTGGAACGCTACTCCTCCCGCCGCGAATTCATGTACGTCGGCCTCCTCGGCGGACTCGGCCTCGCACTCCCCGAATTCCTCAGAAACCAAGCCTTCGGTGCCACCAAACACTACGACCACCACGAACCCGTCGCCCAAGGCATCATCCACATCTTCCTCCCCGGCGGCATCGCCCACCAGGAATCCTTCGACCCCAAACCCTTCGCCCCTGCCGAATACCGCGGCCCCTTCGGCGCCATCGACACCAAAATCCCCGGCGTCCAGTTCAGCCAGTTCATGAAGGAAACGGCCTCCATCGCCGATAAAATCTCCGTCATCCGCTCCATGTCCCACGGGGAAGCCGCTCACGAACGCGGAACCCACAACATGTTCACCGGCTACCGCCCATCCCCAGCCCTCGAATACCCATCCTTCGGCTCCGTCATCTCACACGAATTCGGCTCCCGCAACGACCTCCCACCCTACGTCTGCGTCCCCAACGTCCCCAACGAATTCGCCAACTCCGGCTACCTCTCCTCCGCCTTCGGCCCCTTCGCCCTCGGCTCCGATCCCGCCCAAGGCGACTTCCAGGTCCGCGACCTCAACCTCCCCAACGGCGTCGACCCCAAACGCTTCGATCGCCGCAAATCACTCCTCGAAGCCGTCGACTACCACTTCCGCAGCCTCGAGGAATCCGATGCCCTCGACTCCATGGACGCCTTCTATCAGCACGCCTACAAGCTGATCTCCTCTCAAAAAGCCCGCGAAGCCTTCAACCTCAAAGCCGAACCCGACAAAATCAAGGACGCCTACGGCCGCACCCAAGCCGGCCAACGCATGCTCCTCGCCCGCCGCCTCATCGAAGGCGGCGTCCGCTTCGTCTCACTCACCGCCGGCGGCTGGGACCACCACGACAACATCAAAGCAGGCATCGAAGGCCAACTCCCGCCCGTCGACAAAGCCATCGCCGCCCTCATCCGCGACCTCGACGAACGCGGCATGCTCGACTCCACCCTCGTCATGGTCACCAGCGAGTTCGGCCGCACCCCCAAAATCAACCCCACCGGCGGCCGCGACCACTGGCCACGCGTCTTCTCCACCATGCTCGCCGGCGGCGGCGTCAAACGCGGATACGTCCACGGAACCTCCGACTCCCTCGGCGGCGAACCCGAAACCGATCGCGTCAGCGTCGAAGACCTTGCCAAAACCATCTATCACCAGATCGGCATCCCCGCCGATAAGGAACTCATGTCCCCCGGCAACCGCCCCATCGAAATCGTCGATGGCGGCCAGGTCCTCGATGCCCTGCTCGCCAAAAAAGCCTGACAATCCCATGGCCCGTCCACCCCACCCCACCCTCGCTGTCCTCCGGCGCTTGGTGCCGCTCCTGCTGGCACTCGCCCTGCCCGCCAGCGCCTTCTCCCCCATCCTCAACCTCATCAACCCCCGGGGCGGACAACGCGGAACCGAACTCCAAATCAACTTCCACGGCGAACGCCTCAACGAAATCCAGGAAGCACTCTTCTTCGATCCCGGCATCTCCCTCGCCAACATCGAAGTCAAAGCACCCAACCACCTCGTCGCCAAACTCTCCATCGCCCCCGACGCACGCCTCGGCGAACACTCCATCCGCCTCCGCGGCGCAAACGGCATCACCGAAGTCCGCTCCTTCTGGGTCGGCCAATTCCCCGCCATCGACGAAGTGGAGCCGAACAACACCTTCGACCAAAACCAACGCGTCGAACTCAACACCACCGCCCAAGGCATCGCCGGAAACGAGGACGAAGACTACTACATCGTCACCCTCAAAAAAGGCCAGCGCCTCTCCGTCGAAGTCGAAGCCATGCGCCTCGGCCGCACCCTCTTCGATCCCTACGTCGCCATCCTCGACCCCAAACGCTTCGAACTCGCCACCTGCGACGACGCACCCCTCCTCCGCAACGACTCCTACGCCTCCATCATCGCACCCGAAGACGGCGAATACCGCATCGTAGTCCGCGAAGCCGCCTACGAAGGCAACGACGGCTGCCAATACCGCCTCCACATCGGCACCTTCCCACGCCCCAGTGCCGTCTTCCCCACCGGCGCAAAACCCGGCGAAACCCTCGAATTCACCTTCATCGGCGACCCCTCCGGCCCCATCAAACAATCCATCACCATCCCCACCGAAGCCTCCGGACTCTTCCCCATCTACCCCATCCACGACGGCCTCTCCGCACCCTCACCCCACTGGATCACCGTCGCACCCATCGAACACGTCGCGGAAACACCCGGCACCGCCAACGCCAAAACCGCAACCCCCATGCCACCCATCCCCAGCGCCGCCCACGGCATCCTCGATGGCGAGCAATCCTCCGACTGGTTCAAATTCACCGCCAAAAAAGACGAAAACCTCGTCATCAAAGTCATCGCACGCGGCACCCGATCCCCCCTCGACTCCGTCCTCGCACTCCGCAACGCCAAAGACGGACTCGCCAACAACGACGACCAAGGCGGCCCGGACAGCGTCATCGCATGGACCTGCCCCGCCGATGGCGAATACTTCCTCATCGTCCGCGACCAACTCAAAAACACCGGCCCGGACTTCACCTACCGCGTCGAAATCAACCACCGCGCCCAAGCCATCACCGCCAGCCTTCCCACCGTCGAACGCGTCAACACCCAGAAGTGGAAAACCTTCTCCGTCCCCAAAGGCAACCGCTACGCCGCCGTCATCAACATCACCCGCGAAAACATCGGCTGCGACGCCCTCTTCGAAGCAGGATCACTCCCTCCCGGCATCACACTCCACGCCCCTCCCATCTCCCGCTCCGTCAATAACTTCCCAGTCGTCTTCGAAGCCGCACCCGATGCCCCCATCGGCGGCGCCCTCCACCCCTTCTCCATCAAGTCCACCGGCGATGCCCCACCCCTCGCCGGCCGCCTCACCGACACCATCCACCACATCGACATCAACAACGAAGGCCCATACCACAGCATCACCCTCGACCGCATCGCCACCGCCGTCGTCAACGAGGCACCCTTCCGCATCGACCTCGAAACCCCTCCCGTCCCCATCGTCAAAAACGGCACCATCAACCTCAAAATCCGCGTCACTCGCAGCCCCGGATACGCCGAAAAAATCGTCGCCCGCTTCCTCTGGAACCCACCCGGCATCAGCGGACCCGCCACCATCGACATCCCCGGCGACCAGTCCGAAGCCCTCTACGAACTCAACGCAGCCGCCGATGCCCCCACCGCCGATTGGCAGGTCTGCGTCCTCGCCGAAGCCAACACCCCGCAAGGCCCCGTCCTCATCTCCTCCGCACTCACCCCCCTCCGCGTCGCAGATCCCTACCTCGGCATGAGCATCGACCTCGCCGCCACCGAACAAGGCCGCGCCACCGCCGTCGTCGCCAAAATCGACCACCAACGCGAATTCGCAGGCCAAGCCACCGCCGAACTCGTCGGCCTCCCACACGGCACCAAAACCACCACCATCCAATTCACCAAAGACCAGGCCGAAATCACCTTCCCCATCGAAGTCGCCCCAGACGCCGCCGTCGGCAAACACGCCACCCTCTTCTGCCGAATCCTCGTCCCCGAAAACGGCGCCACCATCCTCCACCAAGCCGGCCAAGGCGGCACCCTCCGCATCGACCCTCCCCCCCCCGCCCCAGCAGTCGCCGCAAACCAACCCGCCGCCCCAGCCCCCACCCCGGCCACCCCCGCCGCTCCCACCGAGAAACCCCTCTCCCGCCTCGAACAACTCCGCCAAAAAGCCAAGTAACCCGCACGAGGCAAAATCACAAGCACCCCCACTGGATTCATTGAATTCCAAACTCTTCCGTCCAATTCTACGGAAATAAGAAAATCGCACACTCCAAGCGGCAATTGGCCATAGCGCTTCAGTCATTGCAACTCGCTGGTGGCTTGTAATGCCAAAAATCGCAGATGAATCCGCAGGACCATAGATGACCTGCATGACGGCGAAGCGGAATCAACGCGAACCACGAATCTGCCCTCAGGAGGAAGTCGCCAGACACCAGCTTGTCCACAGCGAAGCATCCGAAAACAGCAACTCTCAATACTCAGCCAACAACGCCGACAACAACCTCCAACCTCCAACCTTCTACTCCCCACGTTCAACGTTCCGCTCCCCTTCCCCAAACACATTTCGCTATTTACCCTGCTTGGCAGCCTGCCAGCATCCCCGCCCCATGCAGCCCACTGGAAAACGCACCGCCGGCATCCTGCTCCCCGCATTCTCGCCGCGACGCCCCGGAGACCTCGGCATCGGCGATACCCTCGCCCTACGCCAATGGATCGACTGGGCCGCCGATCACCACGTCGGCTTCCTCCAACTCCTCCCCATCAACGAAACCGGAGCCGACGACAGCCCCTACAACGCCATCTCCTCCGTCGCCATCGATCCCGTCTACCTCGCCTTCGATGAAGGCCAGATCCCCTTCATCACCCCCTCCGATCTCAACGCCGCCCACCGCCTCCTCGGCGCCGCCCTAACAGATCGCCTCGTCGAATACCGCACCGTCCGCGCCACCAAACGCCAACTCCTCGACCTCAGTTGGTCCCGCTTCACCAACGCCCCACAGCACCTCAAGGACGAATTCGCCACCTTCCGCCGCGAAGAAGCCGCATGGCTCAATGACTACTGCCTCTACCGCTGGCTCATGGAACGCAACAACGGCGCGGAAACCTGGGACCTCTGGCCCGACGATTGCAACACCCCCCAAGCCGCACACGCACTCTATCAGTCCGAACACCAGGCCCACCCAGAACTCGCCGAAACCGCCCTCGGCCACTTCGCCTACATCCAGTGGCTCTGCTTCCGCCACTGGCGCGCCGTCCGCGCCCACGCGGACGCACGCGGCGTCAAACTCATGGGAGACATCCCCATCGGCATCAGTTGGTACTCCTCCGATGTCTTCTTCGGCCAGGAAAACTTCGACCTCGACTGGTGCGGCGGAGCCCCTCCGGAAACCATGTTCAAACACGACCGCTTCATCCAACAATGGGGCCAGAACTGGGGAATCCCCCTCTATCGATGGGATAAAATGCAAGCCGAAGGATTCCCTTGGTGGCGCCAACGCATCGAGAAACTCACCGAAATCTTCCACATCTTCCGCATCGACCACATCCTCGGCTTCTACCGCATCTACGCCTTCCCCTGGCGCCCCCAACGCAACCACGAATTCCTCGACCGCAGCGACCTCGAAGCCGCCAAACTCTCCGGCGGAAAACTCCCGCAATGGGCATGGCGCCCAGATGACACCGAGGAAAACAAACTCGCCAACCGCATCGACGGCGACGTCAGACTCCGCGCCATCATCGACGCCGCTCGCGGCGGAGAAGTCGTCGGAGAAGACCTCGGCTGCGTCCCGGACTACGTCCGCCCACACCTCAGCTCACTCGGCATCGCCGGATTCCGCATCCCCCATTGGGATACCGACGAGGATGGCCACGTCATCCCACCCTCCGGCCTCCCGGAGTGCTCCTTCGCCACTTACGCCACCCACGACCACGACACCATCGCCGCCATGTGGGACGACTTCATCAAGGAAGCCAACAACGAAAATTGCGAGGAAGCCCGCACCAATCTCCGTCTCCTCTCGGAATTCTGCGGCATCCCCATCCCCGCCAACGGCATCTGGCCCGCCTACAGCGAAACCATCCAATGGCGTCTAACCAAAGCCCTCTTTGACTCAAAGGCACGCTACGCCGCACTCATGGTCACCGACCTCTTCGGCATGACCGACCGCTACAACCAGCCCGGCACCGTCGGCGGCGAAAACTGGCGCCTCCGCCTCCCATGGACCATCGAGGAAATCCAAACCCAGAAACCTCTCAAGGAAGCCTCCGATAAACTCGCCATGCTCGTCGGCATCACCCGCCGAGCCTGACAGCCACCCGCTCCTAGGCCGCAAACCTCACGCCCCGGCCGGCATCTCCTTGACCTGGCTCCGCAGCGCTTTCGCATGCACATCCAGATAACGGAGAATCGCTCCAAACATCAGGAACATTGCCATCACTCCGTAAAACACCCAGATCGTGCTCTTCCCGGCCGTGAATCCGTAATTGTGCAATCCCACCCCAAGGAAATTCACGTGCCACCACGAGAATGCCACGATGCACGCCGTGAACACCGAGGCCAGATGAAGCCCCCACTCCCGGATGTACCCGCCCAACCGCGCATGCAAAATCGCAAGCGTCCACAGCACGATCAACAACGCACCATTCTCCTTCGGATCCCATCCCCAGAACCTTCCCCAAGAATCATTCGCCCAAATCCCGCCCAGCACCGTCCCCACTAGCGACAGCAACAGGCAAAGACACACCATCCCGTAAACAGACCGCGTCAAAGACCGACGGAAATCCTTGTCTCCACCATCCAACCCCAACCCGCGCACCAGCAGATAGAAACAAGACAACATCGCACAAAGCAGCCCCGCGGAATACCCCAGCGTGATCGTGATCACATGCGTCGTCAGCCAGTAGTTCGAACGCAACACCGCAACCAGCGGATCCATGTGATCCTTCGCATCCCCCAACTCATAACGCCGCGCCAACACAATCAACAAAGTCCCTAACATCGGAGCCAACCCAAGCGCGAACCCACGCTTCGTCATCCACTCGATCAACAGCGAAATCGCAACCACCGTCGAACCGATGAAAATGATCGTATCATACAAATTCCCCACCGGCGGCCTCTCCATGATGATGCACCGCTTCGTGATCGCAACCACACAGTAACCCAACCCCACTGCCGTCAGTCCCACGGTCGCCCAGGACAAAACTTTCCCAGCCTTGCTCCCACCCATCGTCCACATCCCGAACGCCGACAAAGATCCCATCAGAAACAAAACCAAAGCATAAAGAAACCAGTTCTTCTCATAATACGCTGATTCCAGTCCAATCCGGCTGTATTCCCCACGGTTGTCAGCACGCTTCGAAAGCCGCTCATGCAACTCTCCCAGTTTCTCCTGGAACTGCTTCTTGTCCCCAACCGATTGCGCCACCGCCTCCATCGCCTTGATGTCTCCTATCGCCGTCGCCGGATCCTTCATCTCACCGGTCACCGTATCCATGATCACATTCCCCGCGCTCCGCCAAATCCGGTCCTCCGACTCCACCGGCGGCAACATGAACAAACCGAACTTCCCGAAGTTCGAAGCATCCAAAACCTTCTCCAACAAGAACCGCACCGGCGCATCCACCGGCCTGCCCTCCGCCTGCGCCGCACGGATGTCGGACATGATCCGCGGTGCCATCTCCATCACCCGGCTCAGATCCAACTGCTGACCCGCCTCCTTCGAAATCTGCTGCCCGAACCGCGCGAAACTGAAATAACTCAGATAACTCTCATAGTTCCGGATGTTATACCCCAGATCCACCACCTGCTGCTGCTCCGGATCACGCTTCTTGCTGTCGATCTTCTCATAAGTCTTCGCAAGCTCGATCAGCTTCTCAATCCCCGGCTCGATCTCCTTGTAACTGTAACGGTCCCGCCGCCCCCTCACTTCCACGCCGATCGACTTCAGCACATTCGAGTTATCAATCCGGAACGTCGGCAACTGCACCGCAAGCTCCGGCCGGAACAAGGTGTCCAACATCCACTCCGTCGGCGAAAGCTTGTGCTCCTCACCATCCTTCCCGATCACCTTCATCGACCGCGCCCCGTGGATCCCCAACATCGTGAAACCCGCCTGCGTCGAAAGCGGCTTGATCCGCCCGCCATTCTGTACCGGCAACGTGCTCGCCAACTCGATGATCTCGTCCGGCCACACCTCATACTCCTTGATCTCGCGGACCTCGCCTTTCGGCATGTTGTCCACGACAAGATTGTAAAACACGGCGGCAAGACCCGACAACGCGAGAACGGCAGCAACGATCCGGCCGGGTAGGGATGAGGATTTCATGGTTTTGACTTGCGTTTTCCACCACCCAGATGGGCGGCCAGTTTTTGAAGGAAATGGAATGTTAGACCGAAAGCGACGACATACAAACTCCACTCCGGCCACTTGTCCGCCGGATTATGCACCACTTCGAAAACCGAATACATCTTATCACCCGGCCCCGCCCCCGGCGGTCCGTAGCTCGCCTGGAAAAACGTCAATCCCTCATACCGCATTGGCGCATTCATCTCGATTGTCACCTTCGCCTCACCACCATTCTCCATCCGCGTCACCTCGCTCACGAAAACCTCCGGCCTCGATGTCCCGGGATGGAACTCCGCCGTGAACTCATCCAACCGCACATCGAACGGCATCGGCCACAAACGCTTCCGCATGTCCACCGTGAACACCCGCCCCTCATGCCGTACCGTGAACGGATGGAAACTCGCACCCGCCAACAAAAACGGTGCCGACGGCTCAGCCCCACGATGCAGGATCCGCACATGGCACGCCGCCGTGTTGGCCTCCGCGTTGATCTCATCCGGCTTCTCTAACAACCAATAACCGTCCACCACCGGCTGCTTCTTGTCCGGCGCACGCTCGTTCGCCGAAACCGGCGCCGCATTGCGGAAATACCCGGTGATCTCCAAATCGAACGGCAGCTCAGGCAGATTGAAAACCCGCCGCGCGGAACCCTCAAGATCCGTCAGATAGTTCCCACGGATCACATGGATCTTCGGAGTCAAACCCTCCTCATTCACCTCCGCCACCTCCACCACATACTCGAAGTAATCCTCAGCCGTGTTGGAAATCTCCCCCTCACCCACCGCCATGTTGCCACGCTCGGAAAAATGGTGCGCCACCCCGCCACCCAACAACATGAAGATGATCCCGAAGTGGGAAATCATCACCCCCACCTGCTTCCAACCCTTCCGGATGTGCACCAGCCCGCCCAACGTCATGTTCAGCAAAAGCAACGCGGAAACATAATACCCGCCCGGCAACGGCAGCGGAACCATCTTCCCGTTCAACTCCGGCAACAACACCACCGATCTCCAATCGAAATACTTCCTCAACGTCGGATAAAGCCCCAGCTGCACCTGCTCCAACGTCGCGAACCACGTCAACAAACCTAACAGAAGCAGCAGCACCGTCGCCAGCCCGAAACCGGATAGCACATCATACGCACGCCTCCACCAGCAGTTCTTGGCAGTTTGGGCAGGGCTTGTTGTCGAATCGTCCATAGGAGAAAGCGCAGCGGGTTACGTTGGAAAACTTCGGAATCATTCAGCCATGCGGAGCGTCGCCGCAAACGCCTCAAGCGCTCCGGCAGCCTCCGCCACCTCGGCCTCGGGCCCCACCATCTTTACCGTCAGAATCTGCCCGCCCACCTCCGCGATCACCCCGCGCAGCGCAAACCCCGGCTTCGGAGCCTGCCCCATGCCGGACGCATACTCACCCTTGCCTTCCACCCACACCCCCGTCGTCCCCGCCACCGGCACCTTCCGCATCTCCGCCAACCCCGCCGCATCGAGATTCTCCGCCGCGAACTGCCCCAACCAACGATTCACATTGTCCAACACACTCCCCGCCGCCAAAGTCACCCAAACCTCGCCCTGCCCGCTCGCCCCGAACCGATAGTTCAACAAACGAAACTGCGACGCCGGCAACGAAAGCCAACCCTCCGGCGCATCACCCTGCACCGGACTCGGCTTCGCATTCCGGAAACGCTCGTCGCTCGTCGCATTCAGCTTCGGCTTCGCGTCACGGCTCGTCATCTCACGCGTTTCGGTCACCGTCACCTCGGCCCCCGGCTTGTCACAGCCCGCCAAAGTAATCACCAACAGCGTTGCGAAGATCGTCTGCATTCTCATCGCCGGGGCGATAAGCCTGCTTCCACTTCCGCGCAAGTGGAATCGACCATTCACTCACTCATCCATCTCACTGTCAAAGTCCGCCGATTTTCCCGTCTGCCTCCCCACCGCCCACAACAGCAGCCCTCCCACCAACATCCCCCCGAAAAACACCAACCAGAACATCGGCTTCAAAAAACTCGGCAAATCGATGTTCATCCCTAACAAACCTCCAAGCGCCACCAACGGCAGAAAAAAACCAGCCAAAAGGTTCAGCCGATACGCAATCCGCCCCAACCGCGCCGACGCCCGCGAATGCTCCTCCGCCCGCTGAACCCGCCAAAACTCCAACGTCAACCGCGCATCCGCCTGCAACAAATCCGCCGCACGCTCGATCTCCCGCGCCCGATCCCGATACGCCAGGATCTCACGGTCATCCGGATCAATCCCTAACACCTGCTCCAGCGCCTGCACCAGGTTCCGCGTCGACCTCGCCAACGGCGCAGCATGACGGATGATCGCAAAAATCTCCGCCGCCGTATCCGCCTCATCAATCACCTCCTCATGCCCGTCAATCGCCCGCTCAAACCGACCTAACAAATCCCCAAGTTCGCTGATCCCCGCACCTCCCGGCTGCATCCACGTCAAATCATGCCGCTTCCAGAAAACAATCGCCGTCCGCTCCGGCACCGCCGGCTTCGGAACCTCATGCACCACCAGCAACAACTCACCCGCACCCTCCACACACCGCTGGTGCCCCGGACGACCGCTCAACTGATCCTTCAGCTCACGCTCAATCGTATAATGCGCCGGCAGTTGGAATGACTCGATCAACGACATGCCCGCACCCTACCCAATCCCCTCCCAAGGTGAAATCCCGATTTCATCTATCAACCGATTCCACCTCCAACCCTCAACGCTTCCGACGCACCCCCAGCAGCCCCAACCCCAGCAACCCCAGCTCAGGAACCACATAAATGATCCCCGGGCTGAATCCATTCATCTCCGGCGCACCAAAAATCGGCAGATTGTCCTGAATCACCGTCGCAATCGGTTGCGGATCCAGCGGATCCAACGCGTTCGCCGCCAACTCCACCGCCGATACAAACTCAAACCTCATCCGGTCAAACTGCAACCCTTGCCCCAGATGGATCGTGTTCTTCCTCAAAATGCACCTCCTGCGTCCCCCCCGGAGGCACTCTCACTGGAAACCTCCGACCCGAGATAACTCAACGTGAAAACGTAATTCCCCGTCCACGTCCCGGGCTCGAACACCGTAAACGCCATCAGCGGGAAAAAGCCACCCGCAGTCTCAACCTCCTAACACGCCCCGCCATTCGCCTCGATCGTCCGCACGAACTGATCACCTATCAACAAATTCAACCCATCCGGATCATCACTCCCCGGAGCCAGTGCCGAAACACCGCCACCGAAATAATCCACGTCAAACTGATAGTTCTGACCACACGCAAAAGAGGCCGCCAAAACACTGGCGGACAACACCGCAAACAAGGGGTTAGTTTTCATGGGGGGAGCAGGGGAATATGGAAATCCCCCATCTCATCCCCCTATCGCCCAAAAATGTAAACTCATTTCGCCATCCATCGCTTATGGATATAAGCCGAAAATCACAACACTTTACCCCGCGAAAAAGAATCTCACCACTCCTTCCCCAAACCATAGCGATCCGCCAGCTCCAGCAAATCCCCACGCATCGGCCACTCATCCGGCCGCTCGCTCGTCTCGTGCCGCTTGCTCGCACCCTTCAGACTCATGCAGCCCGTGTTGTCACCGATCTGCCGCACAAACTCCACCTCCTCCTCGGTAAACCGCACCTCCGGCAACGCCGCAAACTCACGGATCTTGTCCTCGATCAACCGCGCACCCTCACCCGCTTCCTGGATGAACGTCGGCACCACACTCTCCACCGCCGGATGACTCAAATTCCAGATCGAGGCGAATTGCAACAACGTCAGCCCATACTTCTCCGCCACCGGCTGCATCCGCGCCGCCTTCTCCATCCCATGCTGCACCCAGCCCTCCGGCCGATAAGTCCGGTGATCCCCCGGCTTGAACACATGCCCCGCACCTCCCAAATCCCCGTGAAACACCCCACCGTAATCCACCACCCGCGTCAGCACCTTCACCCCGTGCTTCTCACACGCCGGCAAACTCAATCCCACCGGCCACGGCTCCAGCGGATTCAAAATCAACATCGCCCAATCAATGCACTCACCGAACCGCTCCAAACACCCGATCAGATCCAACGTAAATCCATTCGCTGGCCCCGGCGCAATCCCTAACATCCTCGTCATCCCCTCATCCCGCGCATCACGCATCCCCTGCCACAACGTCTCATTCGTATAACCCACCTCGTCCGGGTTATGCAGCATCAACAAATCAAAATGATCCGTCCCACACCGCTCCAACGAACGACCCGTCGCCGTCCGGATGAAAGCCCCATACCCTTCCGGCCCCCGCAGCTCCGCATCCGTAAACCGCGGATACCCACGGCTCCCCTGCCTCTGCCCCTCATAAAAATCATGCCCGATCATCCCCACCAAACAATAATTCGACCGATCCACCCCCTTCAGCGCATGACCTAACAACTCATCCGCCTTCCCGTTCCCATACACATCCGAAGTCACAAATGTCCGGATCCCCGCCTCATACGCGGTCTCGATGCACCCGATAAAACGCTCCTCCGTAAGGGTTTCTCCGAAATGCATGAAGCGTCCGCCGCTCCAGGTGCCGTAGGCTGTTGTCGTCAGTTCCATGGGAAAAATTGCAGTTGCCCGGACTGAGTAATCCCGCCCGCCCCCACGGTCAACCCGCAACCCTCCCCCGCCAAAATCCGCACAGCTCTTGCAAAAATCCGCGCCCCCCCACCAAACTCCCCCACCCTCCCAATCACCCTCCATCTCAGCTTTTCAGCATCTCAGCATTTCAGCATTTCAGCATCTACCCCAAAATGTTCGGCTCCCTCAAACGCATCGCAACCAAGCTCGAACTCTCAAATAACGCGCTCAAATGCCCCGCCTGTGGTGTCCCCGCAAAATCCCTGCCCGACCAAAACGACGGCATCATCACCTGCCATCACTGCTCCCACCCCGCCTCCATCGCCGAATACCGCGCCGCCAACCTCCCCTCACACCAACCCGCCGACCCCGCATCCCCACCACCCGGCACCCGCATCCGCCAATCCACCCCCACCCCCGGCACCCTCCACTGGCACATCCCCGCCAGCGGAAACTCCGGCGGCCTCCTCCTCTTCGGCATCCTCTGGCTCGCCATCACCGCCATCGTCAGCGGCGGATTCCTCATCGCCGCCCTCTCCGGCTCCTACCAATCCAGCTCCGCATTCTTCCCCGGCTGGATCCTCATCCCCTTCTTCACCCTCTTCTGGGCCATCGGCCTCGTCATGCTCTACGCCGGATTCCGCAGCAAATTCTCCCAACACGAAATCACCCTCACCCCCACCGAACTCACCCACCGCCAAAGCTTCGGACCCCGCACCCGCCTCATCACCCTCCCCCGCCACGAAATCCAAACCATCGGCCAAGTCCTCTTCTACACCAAA
>SXGQ01127858.1_pt1 | contig 16706 bp, 14 predicted proteins | sample 3178371 | NCBI WGS metagenome assembly SXGQ01 (sample SAMN11356859, study PRJNA531348) | freshwater metagenome | isolation source: freshwater sample F1-20 | place: China: Fuxian Lake, Yuxi | collected 2017-12-25
GGGCGTGAGATGGACTTTGGATTTGAAGATGATGATGCAAGGTCCGATGAGAGCAAGGTCGTCAACGTTCGGTTCATCGACGCTTTGGGCTTGCGAAAGTCTCCTTCAGATGTGCACATTGCAAACTTGAGTGAGACGATGTTTCCAGCCAAAGCACAGCCTTACGGCTGGCCGTTTTCAGAAGGATCGCTCAAAGACCATCCCGATCGGCTGATTGCTGCCGAGATACAACGAACGAGAGGGCAAACCGCGCAGTTAGGGGATCTATATCTGTTTTGGCTCGCCCTCGAAGGCTTGCAGCCAGGGCAAACTTTAACGTTGAGTTGGATTTCGCGACTGGGTAATGAGCTTCAGAATCCGTCATCGCTGCTCACCTTGATTACTCGTGCGGCCGTACGAAACGACAACGTGGTGGCCTTAACTGGTGGCGCTCAACTGTCAAAAATCAAACAGGGAGTACCCGTAAACGCCCAACGACCGCCATTGCCCTCCAGGCCAGTCAACAGCCAGGTCGCTATGCAAGGCGCTGCCGCGGCCATCACCCAACTAGACCGAATTGCCGCGAGTTCGGCTATCGCGTGTAGTCGCAGGTTCGTGCTGCAGTGGGCACTTGGCCCGTCCGCATCCTTCACTCCGTCTCATATGCAGTCCATTCTTTACGGCAACATAATCGGCGTCATGCAGCTTCGTGGACGTCTACAACGTGCGAACGACGCCATTCAGAATCTGGTATCAGATCTGTGGCGCCATCTAACTCCGGGCGAGCGTCGTAGCAGTTTGGAAAAGCGCAGAGTCGTCTCAAATGGTCCCACGCCCCGATGGCAATGGGTTCATCTGCTCAAGGGCAACAGACAGGGCGCGAGTGCTGTCGATCGCGCATATCAGGCCTCGTTTGACCCAGCAGTAGTCATCCCAGTCGGGTCAGTCGTGGGTTCGGACATTGACGCGGTCATCCCACCGCGACCCGAGAACGTAACGTCCGAAATGTGCAACATGTGTCCGGTTGCGCCGCGGTGTCTCGCTCGCGCATACGAACGCGAACAGTAACCGAGGTTCAGTCGACGTAATTGATTGCGCTCAAATCAACGCCGCTTACGCGAGCGTCTGCCAAACTGCTTCGATTCAGTCGTAGCTCCTTTACTGAAGCAGGTTGCAACTCTGCAGCCCCTACGTACTTAGGTCCTGAAAAGTAAGTTGAGTCATCGTCAGAACCTGGAATACTTGATGCTGTCAAATCTGCGTTTCGGAAGTCGGCATCCACGGCGTCCGCGCCATCGAGACATGCGTCCGACAGGAATGCACCGACCAGACTTGCGCGCTGCAGGTTTGCTCCCCGCAAGTCGGCGCGCCTCAGATCGGCACCATTGAGGTTTGCGCCGTTTAGGTTCGCACCGCTGAGTTCGCAGCCAAACAGGTTCGCGCCGGATAAGTCTGCATTTGAGAGGTTGGCAAGCACAAAACACGAAGCAAAAAGTTCGTAGTCAAAGTGATGTTTCGTGTGTATCTCGCCACTTCTGAGGTAGCCATCCGAGAAAGAACATCGGCTCAGGTTGGCTCTTTGTAGGTTGGCCTCCGTCAACACGACCGCGCCCCAGAAGCGACCGCCAAAGTTAGCGCCGGATAAGTCTGCACCAGGCACCAACTGCTCGCGGGTGGTGATGTTCATAGGACGAATTTCTGTACTCAAGACTACGATAGGGCTCTCAAATAGAGCAAGAGTTTTTCTTGCAGATTCTCGATACGAGGTGATGTCTGTGTTTGACCAATCACTCATTGAAGCAGGTCGCAAGATTGCGGGTACTGATTGGAGTGGCAGCACCAGCCACAGGCTCGAGCTCCAGTACATGAGATTTATTCGCGTCAATCTCTGCGAGTGCGACTGGGATGGGGTCCGGGCTCTTGGTACGACCTTTGAGTCATGCAATTTTGACGGGGCAAGACTCGGAAATTCGGAGTTCAACGATTGGCACTCCAGCTTCTCTGAATCTGATCCAGTGGAGAAAGTTCCAGACATTGAGTGTGACGACGGGGAAGACCCCTTTGATTACTTCGCGTACGAGGATCTGTCGGGCTCAGATGATGGCCTTTTCAGCTTCAGCTGGTCTCGCGCCGGTGGGTTCTCGGCGTGCACCTTTAGAAACGCTGACATCTCCGAGTCCCGACTGCTCGTAGGTCTCTACAACGTCGACTTCCGGAGTGCAAATCTGAGCAAGTCTGTCTTCGCGGGAAGCGTTTCTGCCGCTGACTTCTCCGACTCAAAGTTGGTGGGTGCGTCGTTCAGCGGCGAACTGGAGCGGTGCAGTTTCGTCAATGCAAACCTGACCGATTCCGACTTTCGGGGCGCAACCCTTGAAAGCGTTAGTTTCAGGAATGCGAACCTGGAGGGTGTCAATCTCGATCAATGTCGACTCGCGGACGTTGATTTTGCTGGAGTTGACATGACAAGAGTTGACCTCTCGCGAGTCGTCTACTTCGGAGACTGAAGAGGCTTACAGATAGCCGAAGATGCGCCCACTCTGGTGGAACTCCCAAAACCTGGAATGAATTGCGTGCCCGTTGCCAATCGCGTCGGGGAGACCGGGGCTCTGAATGGCGGAAGGCATGTGGGACTCCAATGTCCGCTTTACATGGTCCCGTGCAAACACCAGCAGCGCAGTCTGATGACGTGACGACATCACGCAGAGTCGCCCCGTTTCAAGGTCGAAGCCGCTGGGATGCTCAATGCCCGACAGCGGGTGCGCGACGAGCATCACGGCTCTTTGTTGGCCTTGCCATCGTTCGGGCGTGTCAACGGTGAGTCCCTCTGCAATCAGTCGCTTTGGTAGTGCCGACCTGATTGCGGCGTTCATCGCACGATGTGTTGCACTTATCCCAATGTCTGACGCCTTGATTGCGCGCCCGCGCTTGCCATCCACTTCCGAGGTTCTCACGGCCTGAGTTTGCTTCATGACTCGTTCGGCCGCCGCCGCAATGACATTCGCCAGATGAACGTCGGTATCGATTCCCATTCCTTCATCGGACGGAATCGTGATGATTGCAGTTGATGCCTCACGCAATGAAACAAGGGCACCGTCAAGCGAATCGTTCTTCTTTGACGCGACGGCTGTAAGGAATCGCTCTTTGGGTTTGGCTTCGGCAGCGAATGGGAAGTCGTAGAAGAGGTTTACCAAAGCCACGCTGTCATGTGGCAGACGTCGGCAGGTCTTGAGCTCAACGGTCTTAGTGTTTTGCCTAAGTCGCAGGTTACGCAAGAACGGCTCCGGCATTGCTTCGCCCGGCCGGAATGGAGCTGTGTCCCAGCGCAGGTGAGAAACACTCTGAACTGGGGGAATCTGCCCGGGATCGCCAATCATCACCAACCGGTCGGCAAACCTCGTCAGGGGCAGTAAATCTCTAAAGGCAATCTGCCAAGCCTCGTCGACAAACATCACGTCAAACTTGCGAAAACAGCCACCTATCGCGAGTTTCGCTGAAGTTGAGACCAAGATGTCGTAGGAATTTGGGAGATCTTTGGGCGATCGAACAACCCGAACGTTTCTCGGAAGGTCACGGCCAATCGTGTGGGCGCTGCTCGTAAATCTGACGATGGACAGTTGTTTGTTCGCCTTGCCGAGGCGTTCGCAGATATCGTCCACCTGCTCGTTGGTTAATGCCGTAATCAGTACGGAGCTTCCGTATTCTGACCATCTCGGTGCCGCATCAACGAGTAGTTGAGTCTTGCCTGAGCCCGGTGGCGCCTTTACGACGCACGATTTCCACCGTCCCACACGGAAAGCCTCAATCTCTTCAACGCTCACTCGTCGTCCCCCTGGTTGTCAGGCACCTCGTCAATGTCCTGCGCAGCGCTGCGCAGTTGCCGATCAAGTTCAGTGTTGCCGCTGTCCATGTTGTTTATCTTGTTCTCGGTCAAGAACTCTGGGGCGTGCTCCAGGAGCAGTATCTGCTGGCGAGTCCTAAAAGAGATGCTTCCCGAGGCAACTCTTAGGTCCACCTCTCTGGAGGACGGGTCAGAATCTTCAGCCTGCAGCGTCAGCGCACGATTGCCGAAACACTGGTATGACGTTCCCTCGCGGATGTCCACGTGTTCTGGTTCGGAGTACCGCATTCGTACAGAGCCGTCTTGAGTGTCTATGGCGATAACTTTTCCAACGAGACCACGACCTTGCCGGACAACAAGGCGTGCAATTTCATTGTCGCCATGAGCCAAGGCCTCAACTCGAAGGCGTTCGGCAAGTTCGTTTCTGAGGTAGTAACGTGCCGCCGAAACTGCTCCCCGATCGGTCTCTCGGCCCCGCCAGCGCGAAGGTTCACCAGCATCTTCGCGAGCGGCGGGTTCGCACCACAGCTGATTCCAAGATCGGCGACCATGTTCCTTCACCGTCACGACGCCTGAATTCGTCGGACGATGATCCCGACGGATGATTCGTAGAGCAGCAACCGTTAATTCCCACCGTCGGCGCGCTTCCTCTTCAACAAACGCCATGATTTGGCCGGCAGTCTCGGTGTCTTCACGTCCCGAAGCCACAAAGCGCTCCAGCAACGGATACAACACGCGCCGTTCAAATTCACCATCTATGGAAGTGGATACCGCGCGCTCTTCCGCGCTGCTCGCGGATAGCTGACGCAATGTGCGATCACCGTGTTCAACCAACCACGCAATCAGGAAGCCCAGGTGACCCTGTCGGGCAGGTGCAGCCGGGAAGGTGTACAGCGATCGCAGCACTTCGGTCGCAGTCATGACGGTATTCTGAGCCGGATGGGTCGACTGAAGAAACAATGAATTGAAAAGTTTCCCTGCGCGATTGAGTCGACGCATGTCAGGTAACGGCCAGCGCTCGTAGGCGTAAGCAAAAGCCATCTGATGCAAGAGATCTAGATGGCTGGGATCGGGCAACCAGAGTTGGGGACCGTTTTGGTCGACCTTTGACGATTTCCCTGCAGGAAAGACACGAAGAAGATCCTGGCCGAAGGCCTCGACCATCGGCGCGACCGCCTGCTGAATTCGTGGATCAGCAACGGAGCGAACGGTTGCAGAACCGCCGGCCGGACCAGAGGCGATTGCCCAAGGGCGACCCTCACCTCCCATTCGAACCAGTGCCACAACGTACGGGTCCTTGGCAATCTCGAAACACTTCGTTTGAAATCTCGGAATCGGCCTGCCAATGGCCCATGCCCTGAGTCGATCGGTGACGTCTTCAGATACGAGTTGTTTCATGCGTTCTCGCCGTCGGATGATGGAGTCGAAGGAGAAGTTGAATTGATGCGGTCGGCCACATCACGTTCAAGTCCGGACTTGGGACGACTGCCATTCAAGATTTCCTCCGCACGGGACAGAGGTACACCATTCAGAAATCTCTTCATCTCGTCTCCGAGAAAGGCCCCATCGTCGGCCAAGAGCGAGAGTCGTTGGCAAGTGGGGGCACGCTCGCAGAACCCGATACAAGCGTCGCCAAAGTCTGTCTCTGCGTGAAGAATGAGGTCCAGCAGTTGCTGTTCGGGGAGATCCTCGTCAAAGGCGAACTCTCCGTTGAGGTCCAGAGCTGACTGCTCAAGCAACTCAAAGCCTCGGCGCGCTCGCTCCGCCTGCCATTCGAAGTCCTCATTCCACCGAACCGTCGGAAAGTTGCGGCCCGGCTTGGTGAGGACCAGAAATCCGCGGTTGCTTACGCCGCACGCATTGACAATCGCCAACTCGTCTATCACCAAATTCAAGGCGTGAACGTAGAGTCCAGCCTGTGCACGCGCACTTGCCAGACTCGCAGCCTTCGTGTAGCCACCCCGATCTGAGTATGACTTGACCTCGCCAACAACGAGGTGCCTCTTTGGTTCTCGGGCATCCACCAACAGAACGTCAAGTATGAGCGAGGCTTCCGGCAGCATGACCCCACGAGGGATTCGGATTGCGAGTCCCGCGACGAGAAAGAAGCCAGACTCACGAGATGCGACGTCACGGAGCCAGTTCATTGATGCGGCATGGGCCGCGTCAAAGTCACGCGGGCTTGAGCCCGTTGACTTAATGCGAAAGTCAACAAACTCGACTTGCACGTCCATCGGGATGGCACCAACATGTCGTAACTCTGCCAAGAGTCGCTTGGCGCCATCACGGAGTATGGACTCCTCAAAGACAATACCTCGCTCTCTTGCGAGCTGTGACAGTTCCTTAACGTGAATCGCAGGGTTCTCATGGCGTGCAACGGATGTCATGCTCACGTTGTGAACCACGGCTGCGACGTTGGCTTTGCAGGTCGGGTTTGCAGTCCAACGCTCAAAGCGCAGACGCGTGTTCTGGCGTTTGACTCGTTTTTGTGTCACGCGCGACTCCTTCTATGACCTTAATGCCACGGCTCCGGCTTACACGAAGCGCCACGCTTCGAGAGAGCGACCCAGAAGTGGGCTTCCTCAGTCAAGGAGTACCCCATTCCGAAATACGCGACCAAGGGCGGACAGTGCTGCACGAGACTTGGAAATCTTCAGTACGGCTGCAATCAATACCTCGCCGACATCGGTGAACCTGATTCGACAGTATCCGTCATCACGAATGGCCTCCTCCCACGTTCTGTTCGTAACCAATTGCTCAATCATTGTCGCCCGTGCCTTGACTCCCGCTTGACGGTGGAAGATTCGAAGTCTTACGAACGTCTGGTATGCCGAAACGTCGGGTTCAACTCGAAGCGCCATGCATAGTTTCACATACGTCTCTTGCGAATCTGGTCCAATGTAATTGGGGTCTTCGCAGACGCGCATGTAGTAGAGAGGATTTTCAAAGTGTGCGCGTAGCAGATGCGTTTCGGCCTCACTCTGCCGAGCAGCTGCGACAATCGCCGACTTGAACTCATCCCTAAGTTTCACTGCATGGTCGTAGTCTGCGTAGCCCATGGCTCGTCGCGCTTCTGCTTGGACAAAGGATCGGGCTGTGCTGTCCAGGCGCATCAAGAGCACCTCGCTCTCAGCCACCTTTGAGACCAGCGTGGAATGAATGTCCACATCAAAGTCGTCAGTTGCTATCGCATGGGGTTTCGGACCGAAATCTGCCGAATACGAAACTCGATAGCCATCAGCGAAGTGAAAGTCAACGCCGTCAACTCCGTCGTTGTCGTGCGAAGATGGGCTCACCAACAACGATGGGACAAACCGAGAAATGTCCGTCCTGAATCGCGTCGGCCCAATCTCGGTACCGAGTTGAAGTTCAATCGCATCCCATACCTTGTAGTCGGCAAGGTCAAATCGCTCACCAGCCCACATGACTTGAATCGTCTGCAACGCAGCGGGTGCATCATACATCCATGCAACCTCACTTCTTCGAAGAGCAATCGGGGTACCCGAAAACGACGCGTATTGCGGTCCAAGATAGATGGCAACATCCCAGATGCCCGCACGCTTGAAGTCACTTGCGGAGACAAGACGGAAAGAAAGGTCATTCACTTCGAGAGAGTCGCGAATGGCAGCGTGATGTTTCTTGGGGGCCACAAGGGCGATGTCGTCTCTGGAGTCAACTCGTAGAAACCGCAGCGACTTGAGCAAGTCGCCTAGCGACGTGGCTGGATGCTTTTCATTCAGGAGAGAGACGACAGCGTCAACACACGCCTCTCTTGACCGCTCAAGTTCAGGATCTGCCAAAGCCGGCTTGCTCAAGAGCCAATCTGACAACCCGATGGCTGGGTGCCGCGGATGAATTGGGGCCCGTGAGAGCGTGTTTGCAGCATCCCAGAGCTGGCGTAAATCTGCCTGAAGGTCCGACTGTCGTTCTTTCCCCACCGCCAGTCGCCAGTAGTGACCGACGTTCGCGAGAAAAGTTTCCAAGCCCGGCCACTCCAGTCCGAGATAGTCAATACGGCCTTCCTCGGCAATCTTGAATCGTTGTGACGCTGTCTCCAGGTTTCGCGGGTCACTCATCGGATTGCTCTCGGTCAGCGGGTGGCTCCTCGAGGAGTGTGACTACTGGTGTGTCAATGACATGCATAGCGATGCCCTTAGGCAGGCCCGTCAGTGGTTTGAGCAAAGTTGAGCCAGCCTTGAACTCTTCTGAGAGTTCCAATCGGCACCTGAGTGAGCTCGTAACGCGACGGTTTGCAAGAACTACTGCCGGGCAACCGGCAAAGGTGTCAAGCCGTCTTCGCGTGAATGCGCTCCACGATGTGTAGATAACGATTCGTGGTCGGACAGATCGCGCCCACGGCGAGTGATCAGCAGCGCGTGGCGTGATAACCGCAAACGGAAACTCCAATAGGCGATGAATCTCCTTAACCCTCTTCATCTCGAGGCTCAATAGAGTTCTTGAAGTATCCCAAAACCAATTTGGCTGCTTTTTCAGAATCTCATTCTTCTGGTTGAGAAGATAATCGCCACCATCTCCAACGATGACGACCGGCGACAAGCATTGGCGGGTCCACCAGATGTACCAGTTTTCGGTTTTCGGCATCATCGGCTGTATCAGCTTGCGAATTCGCTGCGCCTCCTGCTGCGTAAAATTTTTGTGGCGTTCCCTCTCGTCGGGTGGCGAAAGGTGGTGTCGGACTACTGGTAGCCCCTTCGTATACGAGTTGTGTCCTACTCGATGAATGAGCTGCCCACTCTTCGCAGTTACTGACACAGTTCTGTCCCTAATCTGTCCAGCGTTTTCGTCCCATGTCGTGCACTGGAATTCGCCAGTCTGATTCAATGGGTGCAACTTCGGCATTGCGCCGAGCGCCCCAGCGGTGATTAGCCAAGCCGCAAATTGTCCAGTTGGAACCGAGAGGATTACGACCGGGGCCACTTCACCGTCACTTCGGTTTGCTTGGCTGGCTACTTCGAGGCCAACGGCGGTGAATACCCTTGCCCAACTTGGTGCCGCAAACGGAATCGTTCCAAGCGAACCCTGTCCGACCGCCGCCATCATGATGCAAGAGTATTGGAGCGTTTCAGGTACGAAAAATTAGCCTCTAAAACCGAGAGCAAGGAGCGGCAAGTGCCTAATGACATTACGCGCGGCGGCGAAATCTACTTCATTCGGGAACAGGATTTTCTAACTGGCGAGATAACCCCGTATACCAAAATCGGTCTAGTTCGTGACGATCGGGCAAGCAGTGATCGAAAGTCGGACCATCAGACCGCCAATCCACGAAACCTCGTGCTGCACAGCGCAGTAAAGGTAGCAATGGTTCAGACAGTGGAGAAGAACCTCCATTGGCACTTCGCACCGCGTCGGGTGATGGGCGAATGGTTCGTCCTCAGTGAGCCCGAGCTGCGAGATGCGATTGCGAAATGTGAATCTCTCGGCAAGGAGTATTCAGCGTATGTTTCATCAATCCGTCGGGCTGAGGAGTTTGAAGCGGCGCTTTCAGTCGCTGAGATGGTTGCAAGCTCAGAGTCAGCCGAAGATTGGCGTCGCCGCCAGCAGGCGTCTGCTCTGATTCTCAAACGAGCCGACGTCGTCGCCGAAAGGTACAAGAATCTCTTGCCAAAGAAGTCTCAACAGCATTCCGAGTTTGACGAAGACGGATTCAAGCAAACGTTTCCAGAACTGTGGGAGAGGTTTCTGGCTGCACCAGAGGTCGGAGGCAACTTTCGTGTCTCAAAACTTCCTGAAACTGAGTTGGCAAAGAGTGCCGACGTGGCGGCTCAACTATCGGCAGTTTCCCAATTTGACGACTTGGTGGCTCTTTGCGAGAAGAACGAGCGAAGTCTTGATGATCTCGCGATTGACTATCTCCGCTTTATCTCGCTCACCAAGCACCATGAGACGATAGATGAGATTGCGAAGTTTCACCTCAAGGAAATCTGTGGAACCGCCGGGGGTATCGAAGGTGTTTGCAGTTGGAAGCGTGTCTTGAAATCCGCGAAGCTCGATCGCGAGAAACTGAAACAGGAAGAATCCGAAAAGTACCAGGCCTTTGTCACGCAGAAAACGCGGGAGATACCTGACACATCTCGTCTAGCGGGAAGCCGCGCAGCGGATTGAACGCGTCTACCATCTTCAACTCATCCCTGCGCTAGACACATCGTCACATCCCTCATACTTGGCTGATGAACCAAAGTCAGAGGAGAGAGTCTTGACCGAAGAGCAAGTGTTGAAGTGGATCGTCATCCCTGTCGGAGTGCTGTTCCTGCTTCTTGGCTTCGGCCTCGCGCTCGTTGTGCCGCAGCTGGTCTTGATCTTCTATGTCGGCAAGGGGCTGTAGCGGCGCCTTACCACTCCGGAAGGTCATCCTCATCCACTCTTTAACGAGAGCCTGTCGCGCGATCTCCACTTGGTACTCATGAGGCGGAAATTCGTAACGGGGAAATCAGAATCTTTGATAAGGAACTACCCCAATCGACAAAGTGCACTAGTACGGAATACACTTCAAAGGGTTAATGAAAGGATCGGGATTGAGTCGCTCGAAGAGATTCAGAGTCTCCCACGTCATTAGCGATTGCAATCTCGATCGCGATCGGCACCCCGGACTTGGTGGCGCGTGCCGTATTCGTCAAGGTGTTGATATCTGCACGGTTCATTGGACGACGCTCGAGCCGCAGCCGGGTTGCTTAAGTATTACTAAAGACATGATCGGCGATAGTTTCACGAGTTTCTGAACATCCAAGGGTTATCTTGAGGGTTTCTCATATTCAAAAGAGAGCATCAAAGGGGAGGACTTGTGGCTTTGGCGGAAAGCATCATGCGCGCAGGGGAATCGCGCCTCATTGATTGCAGCCTTCGGGCCTGGTTCGTCGGTTCCTTGGAGGCTCACCGATGAACGACGTCTTCCTAGGGCTTGGTTTGTTTGGCTTCTCCGCTCGATACAGGCAGTTATTCGGAGAAATGACGGTGCCGACAACCGTCACTTCAATCGAGACGGAAGGAATAATTGTCTCTGATGACTTGTTTGGCTTCAAATTCCTGGTGGAGAACACTGAAATCGTAAGTCCCGATCCAAAACTTGGTGACCGAATGGACTGTGTGGTACTGGTAGAGGCAGTATTTAACCTGCCAGGCATTGCTTCTGAGCGCCGTGCGTGCCGTGTGGGCATAAATGTTGAGTCGCGCTCTGCGAGAATCGTGAATTTGGATACTGAGCAGGTCACGCTAGATATCGAAGGCGAGACGCAAACACTAAAGCTTTCGGCAGATCATCCCGCCATGCTTGTGGGACAACAAATCCGAATTGAGCGGCATGTCTCTGGTGCTATTTGGATCGCGTAGGTTTCACGTTTGCAACCGATTCAAGTACAAGAACGAGAAGCAAGGCTGGCTTTTGAGAGAGGAGACGAGTCCGCGGCCTTGGCCTTGGTGTGGGAAATACTTGGCGAATTTCCGCATTCTCCAATTTCATCATTAGGATTCAAGATTTGCCGCGAAACTCGAAATCTGCCTGAGTCAAATCGCTTGAGGGCGTTCCTCGAGGCCCGACAGGTCTTCAATGACCAAGCGAAGCTGGACTGGGTGATGGTACAGCTGGCTCTCGGCGATCCGAGAATCGCAGACCTGGAAATTCAAGAGCTCACCTCTAGTGAGAAATCAATTGCGTTTCGACTACATGTCGCTAAGACTCTCGCGGCGAAAGGCTACGGACGGACTGAACGGGAGCCAGATTCGCAAGTACGTGCGTTGGCCCCCGAGGGCAAACTTCTTGGAAGAACACTTGACTTTTCGATGACCTCGGTCGCACCAGAACTGATAACCAGCGAGGGCAATTCCCAAAGACTGCCGGTTCGCAATACGGATTTTGGGATTGATGACTCTGGTGGAGCGAGTACGAATGAAGTCGCAACCTTGGTTGAGCACGCTCGCGCTTTTGGTGAAGCACGAGACCTTGACGGGTTGAAGCGCCTATATGTGCAGTATCGCGAACAGAGGCTGGTTGGGCAACGCGAGCACTTTATGACCGTCGTCCTGAAGAGTACTTCAGTTATTGCAACAAAACGAGGCGACGAAATGGCGAGTCAAGCGGACCGTTTGGCGTGCGTGAAATTCGCAGAGTTGGTATTCGGAGACATCGTGGCTTGCAAGTATCGAATACTCAGTCAACAATTTGCACCAATGATTGAGACGCATCTCGCGGCCGACCTTCCGCGCTCTGCCCACAAGTACTTGATTTGGTCAATGGGAATCATTGGGATTTCCTTTCAGTTTCATCTGTGGCCCTTCATGCGATACTTCAAGCGTCGGAGGGACATTGATGGACTGTATGCCTTCTATGTCGACTGCGAAAGAGCCGGATTCGCCCCCGATGCTCATGCAGTCGGGCTCATCTGTCGTGAACTCAATCGAGCGAACAGGGCGAATTTGTCAAGGGAGATACTTGAAAGAAGTCAATCAGCATTGACTGAGGTCGACTCACATGTACTGATGGTTCAGCTAGAGACGCTGGCGGCACTAGATCGCGGCCACGAGATGCTCTCGTGTTTGAAAAACGTCACTCCGAAGTTCATTCCAGACGCGAAAGCTTTCGGATTCGTGGTTGACTACCTCTACTTCAGAAATCAAATTCGAGAGACGATTGAGGTTTTGGATTTTTCACAACAACTTGGTGTGTCTGACAGTTATCTTCAATTTCGATTGTCTCTCTGTCGTGCTCAACTTGGCGATTGGAATCAGCTGGTGTCGCAACTTGCACAGGCACCAACTCTAAAGATCAATTCACATTGCTGGCTTGATGTCTTTGAGTTGCTGAAGAAATACAAGAAAGCTGAGCTCTATAGGGTTCTTTGCGATCAAATTCGGATTCTGGCCGTTTGGAACGGTGAGATTTGGGTGCTTGATTTTGGCCGTGCTATCGAAAAGCACGTTATTGAGCAAATGTTTTCGGACGATGTCCGATTCGGAAATCCCATAATGGAATTGTTCAGAGAGTTGGTTCCTAGCTCTCCACTGATTGCCGTCGCAGACGACCTCGCTGCTTTGGGAGACCCCAATCAAGCATCAGACGGACTCGCCCTGCCCGCAAGTAGCCGGATCAGTCAAGTCTCTGACTTTCCGATCGAGACTTTGAACAACGTCTTTGTTGCGGCATGCGCTGCCCGAAAGATTGACCCGGCGCTGCTGCTACTGAATCACTTGATTCAGAGAGGAGTTGCTACCTCCTGGCATCTAGGAACAGTTCTCAATGATTTCGTTCGCACTCTGCCGCCCGAACGCCTTGAAGAAATTTGTAGCGACTACAAGCTGAAAGTCGGCATTCTTAATGAGCATTCGCACCGCATCCTCTACAACTTGCTGGCCAAGGCCTATCGACATGCTGGAAGACGCATTGACGTGGAGCGGCTGATTGCAGAGATGCGCTCATTGGGAATCCAAGAAGACGACTTTACTCTTCGCGAGCGACTTGAAATTAGCGCGGTGGAGCCGTCCAGAGTGGGAGTCGCACTAACCGCAAAGGGCTCTTTGGATTTTGAGGCTTTGCGCCGCGTGCTTGATGACCTTCGCCATGAGTTGTCGCACTTCGTCGCTCAACTGTCATTGAGATTACAGGCGGTTGGGGACGTCGTAAATGAATCAACACATCCTGATGTTGTCGCGGGAGTTCGCGAAGTGTTGGATCTGACAAAGAACTTCAGCCAGCGAATTGAGGGCTATGGCGAGATTGCCGATCCGAATACCTCTGGTCTTTGTGAGATTTCTGCAACCGTTACAGATGTGATTGCTAGGTATCGGGAGATTGCTGAGTCACGTGGTGTAGTGCTTGTGGAAAACAGTAATGGCAGGGAATATTGGGTTGCGATTAACGAATACAGCCTTCGAACAGTTTTACAGAACCTCATAGACAATGCGCTTAAAGAGCTGGAGCGCTGTGCTGTGGAATCACCTCGGATTCGCGTTGCGATTCTGGCTCCGTATCATCATCGCACGAACTACTTGGTGTCAATTTCGGTTCAAGACAATGGACATGGAGTTCCAGAGGAGATGGCAGAGCAAATTTTTACTCGAGGATTCACAACGCGCCCTGGTCATGGCTTTGGTCTAGGACTAGCTCTTGTACGGAGCATAGTGGAAAGCGCTGATGGGACAATTCAACTTGTGAGAGACGGACAACCAGGAGCCCACTTCCTGATACAGTTACGGCTCAGCGAGGCACCTCATGACTGAATTTCCAAGAACAGTTGTGGTACTTGATGATGAAGCGTCAATGCTTACTGCACTTCAAAAGCGATTTGAGGTACGAGGATGGAAAGTTCGAACGTACCCAGATTCGGAGTCCTTTGCGGCAGCTGAATTCAAGTTGTCAGATCCGATAGTTGTAATCGTGGACCATGATCTTGGTGGCGGAGTAGTCGGATATGAAATCGTCACGCAACTACGGCAAGCTAGACCAGACGGCCTCGCGCTACCAATTGTTTATCTGACAGGACGCGAATCTGAGAAGAGTTATCTTGAGCAGCGCCTCAAGGATCCAAATCTTCGACCATCATGCTTCATTAGTAAGAATCGACTGGCACATCTTGACCTTCTGGATATCTGCGCGGCCTTGCTTGTGCACTTTCAACAAACTCTTGAACAAGAGCAGTCACAGGCACTAAGGCGAGCCGTCGCGCAAGTTGCCATGATTTCGCCGGAAACTGAGCCATCTTGACAGTTTGTCTGTTTGATACCAGCTCACTCGAAAGGCTGGCTTATCTAAACGCTGCCAGACCACCACAGTCCGATCGAATCATCAATCAATTGAACTCCTTTGTAACGACTGCCTATGTCCCGTTGCTTGCCCTGATGGAGTCAGTTCGAAACTCGCATGTTCGTTATCAATATGCAAAACGAGGCCAGCCAGTTACGCCTGAATTCGCGAGGCAGTTAGCAAGCCAGGCGTTCGTGGTTGTCAGTTGGTGCAATGGATTGGAGCTGTCGCCGTCGTTGCGAGAGTACAACATAGCTCGATGGCCGCTGGATGCGAAGATCAAGATGGTGCCACTCGTGAGTCGGTCATTGCCATCGATAATTGAGGATCTTGCTCGACCAAGTAACTTCCGCTGTACCGCAAACGAAGGTTTCCATATTCTCGCTTCGTCGATTGATCACCTGATACTCGGAACGGCACGTGCATTACAGGCCGTGCTGATAACTCAAGATAAACGCCTAGCTGCTGCAGCGCATCATCTGCAAGTGCCGTATCGCAGAATTGAAGATGAGCCCAATTTGCATCATTTATGGCGCGATTGCCAAAGGGATGAGACTTGTCTCAGGAGGCTCACGCTGACAGCAGATCAGCGAAATGCCTTTGGTGCTATGTGTACCGACTTGCGCGATCAGGGGTAAGAGGAATCCAAATAGTTTCGCCCGACAGGGCCACTACGGCGATCTCGCGGTGGTGTTGACGCGGCCACCCCACGCTCACTCTTAGGGTTTTGAGTCCTGGTTCTGGACCGAGACCGCGAGTAGGTACTGTGCCCGATCTGTAGACGCGGGAAATCAAAACAAGACGATACCGACTTGACCGCGACTTGACGACCTCAGAATGTCGTTGCTAATCAGCGATATCAAACTTGAAGATTCAGGGCGAGCAGGCACTTGCCGTCTTTGAGCTAATGACCCGAATTTGTATCGGTGCCTGCTGGGGGTTTCGAACTTCGTCGATTGAAGCAGGTATTCCCGGTGCTCATCTGAACTCCCAGCAGGAATACAAGTAAGTTCACCATTCTTTTCGACGATGAGAAGGCCTCCTAGCGCCGTGCGCTTGCCATCCCACTTCTCTGACGTAACCACTCCGTAGGTCACGGCTTCAAGATGACCATTCAATTTGTGGTGATAGAATACGCCTGGGATTGCAATCCTCATGGGATTGGTGGCGGCACGATGGTTCGCAATCTGACAGAGAACTGCCTTACGCACGCATCGCATCGAGTAATAGGCGAGAATGCTGTGGGATATACCTTCAATCATCTGGCTGTCAATCACTGACAAGTTGGCGCCGAACTCCTCATGGCTATTTACCAAGGTGAATCCGCCGCCGCGGTCAATAAGTTCCAAGAACGTCACACGAATTGGGAGAGAATTGAGTCGCGAGATCTCTGTTGGGGTGATTTCCAAACTGAGTTGGTACTGAAAGTTCGTCGCGCGCCCCGCATTCAGAAGTGTCGGAGATGAACCGACAAATGATTTGAACGTGAAGTCCTGCAATCTGGTGTCACCTGAAAGCGAGTCAAGCACATTGAGGAAGAGATCTGACTTTTTCGCTACCCGTCTTCAGCTGGGTGATTCCCAAAAGGAGGAGTGGCCTGCCCAGCCCCCCCATCGGCTGCGCGCAACGCGGCGGGCTATGCGCCGCGCATCCTTTCGTAAAGCTGCACGGGGTCGGACTTCTTCTTTCGGCGCGCTCCGATGTTGAGCACCTCGACGAACACGGAGAACGCCATACTCGCGTACACGTAGCCTTTCGGAATCTTCTGACCGAAACCCTCGGCGATCAGCGTCATGCCGATGAGCAGGAGGAACGCCAGCGCCAAGACCTTCACCGACGGATGCCGATTGACGAACTTGTAGATCGGGCCCGACGCCACCAGCATCACGACCACCGCGGCGGCGATTGCGATCACCATCACCGGCACGTGGCTGGTCATGCCCACTGCGGTGATGACCGACTCGATGGAGAACACGATGTCGAGCAACAGCACCTGGGTGATGACCGCGGCAAACGTTGGCGCGGCCTTGGCGGAGGAGTGCTCGGCTTCACCCTCCATCTTGTGGTGGATTTCCTTGGTGGCCTTATAGATGAGGAATACGCCACCCGCAAGGAGGATGAGTTCCTTGCCGCTGAAAC
>SXGQ01403004.1_pt1 | contig 16706 bp, 19 predicted proteins | sample 3178371 | NCBI WGS metagenome assembly SXGQ01 (sample SAMN11356859, study PRJNA531348) | freshwater metagenome | isolation source: freshwater sample F1-20 | place: China: Fuxian Lake, Yuxi | collected 2017-12-25
CGAAGCGATTTTGATCGATGGCGTTCAGTATGGGACCGGGCTACTTGTCCCGACGTTCAAGCCAAAAACGTTTCCCGTTTACGGCGACAACGGGCCAATGTTTACCAAGGACCAGATCGCCAAGATAGTCACCGATCCGGAGCGGGTGGCAGGCTCTAGGCTATTCAAGCCGGAAGAATGGATCAGAAGCCAGGGCAACGTGAGTAGTTGCAACGGCCAAGCGGCAGCCCACGCATTAGAGCGGACGCAAGTTAGCCGTGGCATCAAGCGTCGGCGGCTTTCCGGCGAGGGGCTTTACGCTTTGATTAACGGCGGGGTCGATCAAGGTAGTATGCTCGATGATGGGATGCATGCTCTAGTTAATAACGGGGCACCGGAAGAGCAATACGTTCCGGTTGCTCGATTCTTTACGCAACGGCAATTGTCCCGCGATGCAGTCGAATCGATGAAGCGGAACAAGGCACACGAATGCTACCGCGTTGAGACCGAAGACGAACTAGCCAGCGGGCTAGCCGCCGGGTTCTGCGGGGTGGTTGCGGTCCATGCAACCAATAGCTACGGGAAGCTGGATAGCAGGGGCGTTTCGCCTCCAGCGAGTGGCGTTGGCAATCATGCGGTATTGGTCCATGATGTTCGGCTTTCGCCATCGGGCGGCTATGAATTTGAATCGGCTAATTCATGGGGTTTGAAGTGGGGCAACCGTGGGCACAACTGGTTGACGTGGGCAAGCCATTTGCAATCGACCATTAAATACCATGCTTTCTATTTGATTCGTTCGGCGGGATTTGCTGATTCTGATTTGCCGGGGGTGATTCTATGACGCAAACGCTTCTTGCGGCTGTTGATACTAGCTTGGTCGGCTTGTTGCTTGGCGGGCTTTCCGTTTTGTCTGGTGTGGTGATTCATCTTTATAAACAAGTTGAACGCAACACCGAAGCAATCAAAGCCGATTTGAAGGAGTGCCGTGAGGATCGGGAAGCGTTGTGGAAGTCGATTCAATCGATAGAACGCAAAACAGGAGATGGCAAGTGAGCTACAGAAAAGTCATTGAAGCCATCGAAGGATGGGAGCGGCTATCCGAGCAAGAAGTAATTGACGCGGCAACGCGGCTGGATCACGTTTACGCTGATCCGGACAAGTGGACGTTGCTTGGATTTGCTACGATCATCGGACCAGAGAACGTCCAGCCGTTGATTGATTTCCTTGGCACGATTGGGCTTGGATGGATTGCGACACAAGCGGCAGCGGGAGGGGTTCCGATTGGATCGAAAGATTTTAATGATGCGATGCGTGCAATCCCGCATCCATCTTGCCAGATGATTGCCGATCGTGGCCGTCGCAGCGTTTCGCTTTGCGAGCTGTTTTCGGTTCCCGCTAATTCTGCTGCCATTGCCGACGGCTTGCGATTGATGAAACTGGAAAAGACCAAGGCTGAAAAGCGGCGGACGGGTTCAAGTCGCTGGAACGCTTACGCCAAAGCGATCGACGACTGGGATGGAAGCCCTGAAACGGAGCCAGTCCTTTGACCATCTCCCGCATCAGTTCAGCGACTAACGCAGGCGACACGATCACCATTGGCACTCATGCCAGCGGTGACTTGATTTTGATTTTCGCCTACAACGACGGTGCCAACACCGCACCATCGCTGCCTACTGGTTGGCTGAACATTAACAACGGGACGGGCAGCACCAGCGGAACCAGGATTGGATACAAGATTGCCCAGTCGTCAAGTGAAACCAGTGGCACTTGGACCAATGCGGACGGGCTGATTGCGGTGGTGTATCGCTCCGATGTTGGGCTGGTTATTCCTACGCTCGCCGGTTTCAACGCCGGGACATCAACGTCTGTGAGCTATACCGCGTTTGGTTCGTCGTTCAATCGTGAAAATGCAGATCAATGGATGATCGGGTTTGGCTCACAGCGCAGCGACACTAACGCCCTGGAGACAGCACCAACTGGACTCACGAACGTCACCAGCCTAACCGGAACCGGATGGGAGATGGTGGCGCACGACAGCAACGCAGACGCAAACTCATTCGCTACGGCGAGCACGACGGTTGTAACGTCCGCAGCATGGCGAACGGTTGTGTTTACCGTTTACGAGCAGACCTACCCAACCGGCGGCGGTTCAGCATCCGCCCGCATGGTAAACATCAGAGGAGGGGCCGACCAGTGAAGATCAAACGTGGTTCAACCTCCGTTCGCCGGCTGATTTTCGTTGGCGATTCGTCAAGCACAACTGGCGCAGGATTGGCCAACCTCCTCCACAACACCAGCGGGCTGGTGGCGTACTATTTTGCTGGCGACCTGTCAAACGAAGTCTCGATTCCGCTTGCTAGTGCAACGCTTGGAAGCTACACCGATGGCGGATTCGTGGCAGTCGATAACACGAACATGCCGGGGTGGTATGAGTTTGGTATTCCAAACGGTGCCCTTGACGGTGGCAATGAAGTTGCGATCCAGCTTCGCGGGGCGGCCAACATGGTGCCCGTCAATGTCTACATCGAACTCGACACTGTTGACTACCAGACCGACGCATTCGGCGCACTCAAGCCAACCACGGCTGGCCGCACGCTGGACGTCTCCGCTGGTGGCGAGGCTGGCATCGACCTTGCCAACGTGGGATCGCCATCGACGACGCTGAACCTGAGCGGAACAACGATCAAGACGGCAACGGACATCGAGACCGATACGCAGGACATCCAGAACCGTTTGCCATCCGGATTGGCCGATGGCCGTATGCGATCTATTGCGGAAGTTGTCGGCGACAAGACCGCCTACAAGCTGGCCTCCGATGGCCTTTCGCTTGTCACTTCGTGGGCTGTTGGCATCACTGGCAACATCACCGGCAATTTGTCGGGATCGGTTGGAGCGATCGCTGGCGTCACGTTCCCAACGAACTTCGGACTGCTTGGAATCAATGGTAGCGGTCACATTTCGCGGGTTGTTCTTGTCGATACGACGACCACTAACACCGACATGCGGGGGACCGACGGAGCGGCACTTGCGACCCATTGGACTTCGACCCGAGCCGGTTACCTTGATGGCGTTTTGCTGGCATCAAACTATAACCAGCGAACTGTTGCGGTGACCGGATCGAATCATGTAGCGGCAGACATCCACGAACTCCAACCGGCAGTAATCGCCAACACCCATTTTGCCGCGGGCGCCATCGACGCCAACGCCCTAGCCGCTGATGCAGCAACCGAAGTTGCAACGGCCGTTGGCACGCTCCAGGTTCTCACCGACCTGGTAACGATGATAATCAACGATGGCACGGCTAACGCCAGGTGGTCGACATCTGCCCTCCAGAACACTCCATCTGGTGGCGGAGGTTCGGCTACCGTCAACGTTCTGCCATACACTGGGGCGGTTCCGGATCGAGTTGAAGGCACAACGATCAAGGTGTTCTACAACGAGCTAACGAACGTATCGGTTGGCGTAACGGACGCCACAGGAGCGGCGGTAACGCTTGACGCAAAGACGCTTCGGTTCTGCGTGGAGGATCGATACGGGGCGGACGTGTTGACGCTGAACGATGGCGACATAACGCGAAGCGGATCGACGTTTACAGTCCAGATTCCGCAATCGCTAACCGATACCGTTGGGGCGAATTATCGTTGGTCGCTACGCGATTTGACGAGTTCCTTAAATACCGTTCTTATTCATGGCCAGATGATCGTTGCGGAGGCGGCAGAGGATGAAGCTTAGCCTATGCCGTTGCGGTGGAACCAGGACTGCCAGCGGGTGCGATAGGTGCAAGCCGCATCGATCGCAAAACGGCAAGACAACCGCCGAGCGTGGATACGATCACAAGTGGCGGATGCTTAGCGAGCGATATCGAGCGGAAAAGCCATTGTGCGAAGCTTGCGAGAATGCGGGAAAGGTGACACCGGCAACGGAAGTGCATCACATCATCCCGGCATTAGAAAGCGAATATCATAGACTGGATCGAAATAACCTGATGGCATTGTGCAGGCAATGCCACCAAGAAATAGAGGGGCTAAGGCGTGCCGGGAGTTCCAGGTAGAAGCGGCAGGCGTGGCAAGCTTACCGCACAGCATATTGCCGAAGGAACTTATCGAGCCGATCGGCATGGCGAACGTGTGGAGCTTGCCATCGGATCGAGCAAGCCGCGTCCTATGCTACTACTTGGCAAAGACGAGCAGGAGCTATGGGACATGGTAACCGGCGGACTTCCGGAACACGTCCTACATGAAATCGATTCGCCAACGTTGACGATGTTGGTTGCATTGTGGAGCCAGTGGAAAAGATTGTGGGAGCTATGGCAAGCCGATCCGCTGGACCGGGAGTTGAGAAAGTCAACGCTTGAGATTGGGGCACAAGCCCAACGGATGTTTAGCCAGTTTGGCATGAGTCCGGCAGATCGATCGAGAATCAAAGCCGCACAAGAGAAAAAGAAGAGTCCAGCGGATGCGATCAAAGAGATGCTGGAAGCTAAGCTTGGCAAATGAGCGACACAAAAAAGCGAGTCCAGGAATACATTGACGGAATCAGGAGCGGGAAGATTGTAGCCGGTCGATGGTTGAAGGCGGCTGTCGAGCGGCACTTGTGGGATCTTAAACATGCGGAACAGAGGGGATACTACTTCGATGAAAAGCTTGCCGATCTTGCTTGCTACTTTTTTCCTACTTGCCTTAGCTTCACCAAAGGAGAATGGGCAGGCCGCCGATTTGACCTTTCCGAATCTCAGTTGTTCATTGTCTGGAACTTGTTCGGCTGGAGGCGTAAAGACGGAACCAGGCGTTTCCGCTACGCCTACCTCACCGCCGGTCGCAAGTGGGGGAAATCAGAGTTTGCAGCAGGGCTTGCCCTGCTCCTCACAATCCTTGACTACCCATGCGAGCCAGCCGCCGAGGTTTATTGTGCAGCAACCAAAGAAGAGCAAGCTCGCATCGTGTTCAACGTCGCCAAGGAGATGGCAAGAACCAGTGAGATCCTTTCTTCGCAATGCTCCAATCTTGCGAAGGCTATCTTGGTAAATGCGGACGGATACCAAGCTAATTCCTTTTTGAAGCCCATAGGATCGGACAGCAAGACATCCGACGGGTTAAACATCCATGGTGCCGTACTCGATGAAATCCACGAATGGCGAGATCGGCACCTAGGATTGTATGACAAGCTGACCACGGCGAGCGGGGCGAGGAGGCAACCGCTGATCGTGATGATTACCACGGCGGGCGATGATCGATCTACCGTGTGGAACAACATCGATAGTATCTGCACGCAGGCTTTGCAGGATTACCGCAACGACGATCCCATAGGCGACACTTACTTTGCGTTCATCGCCCGCATCGACGATGCGTGGATTGATGCGAATGGTATCGAACATCCGGCAGATGATCCATTTAACCCGGCATGCTGGAAGAAGGCCAACCCGAACTATCCCATAACGCCAAAGCACGATTACCTACAGGAGCAAGCGAACGCGGCTAGATCGGGACCGATCGAGCTAAACAAGTTTAAGCGGTATTGCTTAAACGTAAAGGTAACAAGCAACGAAAAGGCCATCGACGATACGCTTTGGAGCTTGGCGGCTGGCGAGCTATCCGACTGGACGAAAGCGGAGGTGGTTTGCGGCGCTTGGGACTTAGGCGGGCGCGATGACTTGGCGGCAGTATCCTTGGTCGCAAGGTTCCATGATGGAACCGATCAAGCCGGTGAGAATCGATATCGATACGAAATACAATCAAGATCGTTTATCAATAGCGAGAACGAACGAGACATAACCAAGGAACCTTGGGCGGACTATGTTAGGCGTGGCTTGTTAGTGGTTAGTCCGTCGGAACTGAACGACCTGAAAGCAACTTGCAAGCAATGGTGGAGAGAGTATAAGGCCAAGGATTGGGCATACGATCCCCATACATCGAGAGACGTTGCACAGGATTTGACTAGCGACGGTTTGAAATGCGTGGAGTTTTATCAGAATTGCAGCATGTATAACGAGCCGTTGCGTACATTTCTAAAGGCACTTAAAGCCGGAGCAATCCGGCACGATGGCAATCCCTTGCTGGCGTGGTGTGCGTCCAATTTAGTAACGACGCAGAACCATAAAGGCGAAGTGATGCCGGACAAGAAGAGCAGCAAAGAAAAGATCGATCCAATGGTGGCTACGATCATGGCGTTTCGATTAGCAAGCTTGGCACCGCAACGGGCCAAGGGTTCCTTGTTTGTATTCTGAGGGACAACCGATGGCATTGAATTGGCGAACCTTGCGAAACGCGATTGGTTCCATGCTTGGAGGCATGGAGGACAGCAAGCACGTCGGACCGGAAGAAGCGATTAGCATTCCGGCGGTGTGGCATGCCATCAGCAAGATAGGCGGGCACGTCGGGCAGTTGCCGTTGCACGTCTACCGGCGGCTGGATCGAGGAGCGGAAAAGGCAACCGAACATCCAGCCTACAACCTTGTCCGCAACAGACCGACGCCACTTCTTTCCGCGTTCGACTGGAAGGAGCTATCCATGGTCCATGCCCTACTATGGGGCAATGCAAGATCATGGATCGTTCGGGATGCATCCGGCAGGCCGATGGAGATTCTGCCATTGCATCCGGATAATACAGTTTGCGTGGTGTTCCGTGGCGAGAAATACCACGTTACGAAGCCAGCAATTGAAAGCCGGGAAAACTTGTTTCGACAGTTCGTGATTCAGCAGGATGATATGCTGATTATCCCCGACGCGGACGTGTTGCATATCAAGGGAATCTCGTTCGATGGCATCGATGGAAAGGGTAGCATCCCGACGCACAAGCGGTCGTTGCGGATTGCCATCGACAGCGAGCGAAGCCTAGAGAACCAGCTAAGCAAAGGCTTCGCCGGATCGATCTTGCTGGAGGCACCGGCAGGAGCGTTTGCCGACGAGCAAGACGCGAAGCGATTTGTAGAGGCGTTCAAGGCACACCACAACGGAAGCGAAAAGGCCGGGCAGATCGGGCTTTTGCGTGAAGGCATCAAGGCTAACGTGATTAGCATGAGCAGCGTGGATATGCAGATGATCGAGCAAAGAGCGTTTAGCCGCCAGGATATCGCATTGTTGTTCGGGCTGGAATCGATCTTGGGCGACAATGCAAGCGTATCCTACAACAGCCTGGAACAAAAGAAGCTTGCTTATCTTTTGGACACGCTGATGCGGTGGCTGGTGAAGTGGGAGCAGGAGCTAGATTACAAGTTACTGAGTGACGCTGAAAAGCAATCGGATTCGCACTACTTCAAGTTTACAGATCGGGCATTGTTGCGGGCGGATTCGCAGACGCAAAGCCAGATCCTATCGACCTACATAACGGCCAGGGTGATTAGTCCGAATGAAGCTAGGGCTATGCTTGACCTCAACCCATACGAAGGGGGCGATAGCTATGCTAATCCAGCGATCGATACGCGACCAACTGACATCCCGGAACCGGATGACTCGCCAGAAGATGAAGACGATGATGAGGAGGAAGATGAACCGCAGGGAACGGCGGGGCGTCGGGCGGTGGTTAGCCGATTGCGGAACCTTCTTGGAGTCGAAGCCAAACGAGCCGTTGACGGATGCAAGCAAAAGAACTTCGCAGACTGGGCGGAAAAATTCTACGCAAGCTGGGAAGGAAAGCTCGCCGAAGTCGTTGCCGAAGTCGGCGGAGATCCCAACCTTGCTTCGCATCATTGCGAAGAATCTAAGCGGCAACTCATCGAGGCATCAGGGCGAGTAAAGACGAACGAAGAACTAGCCGCCGAGGTTGGGCAGATCGTAGCCGACTGGCCGGAACGTCGGGCGGAAGAATTGGCAACCATCATCATGAAAGGTTAAACCATGTTTGCAGTCGATAGCAAGACGAATGAGATTTTTCTGTATGACGACATTGGCCCGGCATGGCTTGGCATGATTGACGCAACCAGCGTAATGGCTGGGCTAAAGCAAATGGAAGGCAAGCGTGTTCTGCTTCGCATCAATTCGCCGGGCGGATCGGTCGACGAAGGGGCGGCCATTTACAACGCAATCAAACGGCATCCGGGCGGGGTCGATGTTGCAATCGATGGATTGGCCGCATCGATTGCGGGCTATATTGCCATGGCAGGGGAAAAAGTAACCATCGCGGCTAATGCCCGCATGATGATCCATGATCCTTGGACAATGGCGGTTGGCAATGCGGCAGCGATCCGCAAGGCCGCCGATACGCTGGACGTTTACACCGCTTCGATGGTGCCAGCGTATGCCGAGCGATCCGGCAAGGACGAAGAAGAGATCCGGAAGATTATGGGTGATGAGACTTGGTATACCGCTTTGGATGCGGTGGCCGAAGGGTTTGCCGATGAGGTTGGCAACGCAACCAATGAGCAAGTCCAGGTTGCGGAGGGGCGATTTGCCAAGACGCCATCGGCATTACTGCAAAAGAGCGAAGCAGGGAGCCGAACAAAGGGAACGCCCAAGCTACTTTCTGCAAGGATCCGCCTGGCAAAAATTTGACAGATTGACGATCTAGTTTAGATTGTCCCGAAATAGTTGTTCGCAACTCGTTAGCGGCGATCGACGCAATGTGGCTGAGTGGAAGTACCAACAGCCGGCAGCGGTCGCCGTTTTCGTTTTGACGCTTGCCGGCACATCCGAAAGGGCAAGCGATGAAGAGCAGCAAGCAGCTAAGGGAAGAGATCGACGGCTTGGCGGTTAAGGCCAAGGCAATCGCGGAGGTGGCGGCCAGCGAAGCCCGCGACCTGTCGACCGAAGAGTCGGCAGAGATCGACGGCATTCTTGGGGCTGGTGACAAACAAGGCCAGATCGACCGATTGAAGGTTGAATTGGCCCGGGCCGAAAAGGTGGAAGCGATCGTAGCTTCCAACGTTGGCCGCAAGGCGGCTGATTCGTTCGGAAGGGATGACCAGCCAAAGCAGATCAAGATTCCCGCCGTTGCCCGCAAGGTTACAAGCCTGAAGGCGTTCAAGTCCGAAGAAGACGCTTACGCCTCCGGCCAGGCCATCCGTGCTTTTCTTGGCAATGCCAATGCTAAGCAATGGTGCCAGGACCATGGCATCCAGGTCAAGGCCGCCATGTCGGAAGGCGACAACAACAAGGGTGGATTCCTTGTTCCTTCACCGATGGAAAACGCCATCGTCGATTTGCGGGAATCTTACGGGGTGTTCCGGCAGAACGTCCGCGTTGTTCCAATGACTTCGGAGACGCTGGACATTCCGCGACGGTTGGGCGGGGTGACTGCCTACTTCGTCAGCGAGAACGCGGAAATCACCGCATCCGATGCCAGCGTCGGCAATGCCAAACTGGTAGCCCGCAAGCTTGGTGCGTTGACCCGCGTATCCAGCGAGCTGAGCGAAGACGCCTTGGTGTCGATTGCCGACATGCTGGCCGATGAGATGGCGTGGGCGTTTGCGGTAAAGGAAGACGAATGCGGATTCCTTGGCGACGGAACGTCGACCTACGGCGGAATCGTCGGGGTAAAGAATGCCGTGGCCGCTGGATCGATTGCGACCGCAGCGTCGGCTACCTCGTTCGGTGCGTTGGCACTGACCGACTTCCATGCCGCAGTTGGCAAGCTTCCGGTTTATCCCGGAATGCAGCCAGCTTGGTTTATCCATTCGGCTGGCTACCATAACTCCATGGCACGCCTCCAGATTGCCGCTGGCGGCAATAACAAGGTCGACCTTGGAGACGGTCCGGTTCTCCAGTTCATGGGCTATCCGGTTGTGTTCTCTCAGGTGTTGCCAAGCACGACTGCCGCACAGTCGGGGGCGACCTACGCTTTCTTTGGCGATCTTCGATTGGCCGCCTCGATGGGAAGCCGTCGCGGTGTAACCGTGGTTGCTGATTCAAGCCGGTATTTCGAATACGATCAGATCGCTTTGAAGGCGACTGAGCGGATCGATATCGTCGTCCATGAAGTCGGCACCTCGACCGCAGCCGGTCCGGTTGTCGCTCTCAAGATGGCCTAAGCCATCGTCTGAAACGTAGCCAGCCTAGCGACTTGCTGGGCTGGCTTTTCTTTCATCGAATTCAAACGCAAGGAATAGAACATGAATCACGGACAGGATCAAAGATACGTCAACCTTATTCCGCCCGCAGTTATTAAAGACAATGCGAGCTTTACATCCGTCGAGATTGACACCAAGGGGTTCAGCTACCTAACGGTAGTCTGCAACCTTGGCGCAACCGATATCGCCATGGCGGCATTGAAGCTTCAGAGCGGCGACACCTCCGGCACGCTGACGGATGTGACTGGGCTGAACTTCTCTGGCGGAACGGACATCGCCGGGAATGCAACCAGCTTGCCATCGGCTACCGATGACAACGAAGTATTCGTTTTCCAGGTCGACTTGAGGGGCAAGAAGCGATACTGGAACATCGTTGCAACGGCTGGCGATGGATCGACCGGAACCTATCTTGCCGCCGTTGCTGTCTTGTCCCGCGATGCGATCAACGATGGCACGGTTGCGGGCATCGCCAATGGTTCGGTCATTCGTGGCTAGTCTCATGGATGAACTGGACGTTGAACTAGTCCAAGGGTGGAACGGGTTGCAGGCGGGGCACCGCTTGCGCCCGCCCCTTGGGCAAGCCTTGTTGATGATTGATCTTGGCTTTGCGAAGAGGTTGGAAGATGGCAACTTGGAATCCACTGGAAGTACATACCAGAATTCTGACGCCACCAGCCAGCGAGCCGGTCAGCATCAAGCAGGCAAAAAAGCAACTGGAGTTGCTGGAGGCGGACGACGCCCACGATGAGCAGTTGCAACTACTGATCGAAGTCGCCCGCGATTCCGTTGAACGGGATTGCGGGCTGGCTTTGCTCACCCAGACCGTTGAGCATGTGCAAGCAGGCTTTACGGAGTCGCTACAGCTACAGCGACGGCCAGTGCAGAGCGTTACCAGCGTTCAGTATTACGACGATGGCAACACGCTCCAGACGCTGTCCAGTTCGATATGGCACCTGAACCCAGCGAAGGAACGCATCGAGCTAAAGTACCAAGAAGATTGGCCGACTACCGCCGATCGATGGGATGCTGTGAAGGTAACATACATTGCGGGCTACACGTCGGCGGCAACCGTTCCGGCATCCTTGCGGCAAGCGATGTTGCTAAAGATCGGCTACCTATTCGAGAACCGCGACCAGCTTTCTAACGACGTCATTTACACCGAGGCGGCTTACGAACGAATCATGCGACGTTGGATGAGGCCAAGCTATCCATGACGTTTCGAGTTGGCCGAACAGGAAAGCGACGGGAGCGGATCACCATCCGCAAGGTAACGACCACGCAGGACGATGCGGGCCAGCCAGTCGTTACTTATTCAAATCGATACGCATCAGTTCCGGCAGCGTTTGAAGATACTGGCGGAACGGAAACGCTACGCGGCAAGCAGATCGAAGCGGGCATTAGTGCCGTGTTTAATATCGGCTACTTGCAAGGCATCGAAGAAACGGACCGCGTTGTCTTTAATGGCCGGAACTACGGCATTGTAAACATCCGGAGAGTCGAAGGTGGCTTGCGAATGCTTGAGCTATTTTGCAGGGCACTTGACCAATGAGCAACAAGCTAAAAGTAGGATTCACGATCGACCTAAAATCGCTTGAGCAGATTGAGAAGATACCGGAGACGATGCGGTTTAAGGCACTCGATAAAGCATTGGCGGCAGCAGGTGAAGTGGTTGCGGCAAGAGCAAAAGACTTAGCCCCAGACGGGCAGCAAACCGGCAACAGCCGGAAGCGATCGACCAAGCAAGAAGGCACCGCTAAATGGAATCGGCAACTCAAGGATACCATCGGATACGTTATCCGGAAGCGTACTAAAGGCGGACAGGTTATTGTCGGTCCAATCTGGCAACTTGGCGGATCGAAAGCACACTTTAACTACGGGGCTAAAGTGTATGCTGCCGGGCGTGTTCAATACTACTGGGGCAAGCCGGGGACAACATACGTCCGGCAGGGCAAAAACTACACGCCCATAAAGGTGACGCAGTTCAAGCAGACTCGCAACTTTATGAAGCAGGCGTTAGACGAAACACAAGACGCGGCGATTCAAGCGTTCGTTAATTCACTAGAACAGGCGATGGCCAATGGCTGACGTTGGTGCGGCGATCAGGCAATACATCGTGGGGAGAACGGCGGTATCCGCTTTGATCGGAACTCGCATGTTCCCGGATGCATTGCCACAGAATGCCACCATGCCAGCCGTAACGTACAGCAAAATAAGCACGACGCACCAGCACACCATTTCCCGACTTGCTGGGTTGGCGTCGTGCCGAATTCAATTTGATTGTTACGCACTAACGCGAAGTGCAAGCAACACCATCGCCCAAACGATTCAGCAATGCGGAGTGATTCCATTGCGTGGACTGACCAATGGCGTAGATATCCGGGGCGTCGAATTGGTCGATGGTGAAACTACATTTATGGAACCGCCGACCGACGGAAGCCAAGAGCTTCGGTACGTTAATAGTTTTGATTTGATGGTTCACTATCAGGAAGGGGAAGGCTAATGGCACAGTCCACGATTCTTGGCGATACCGGCAACGGAGCGACGATTACCTTTGGCTCGACCAGTTACGCGGCCAAGGTGCGAAGCATCGAGGCATGGACCGAAAGCATTGACGACCTCGATGTTTCGACGCTTGATAGCACTGGCTTCAAGCGGAAGATCGCAAGCGACCTAAAAGACGCTGGCAATATCAAAGTGAACGTGCTGTTTGACACGTTCCTTGCACCTCCTACAATCGGCGGTGCGTCCGAAACTGTAACGATCACGTTCCCAACCAGAACCGGGGAAACGACCGCAGGCAGCTACGCCGGAACCGCGTTCGTCAAAGAGTTCAGCTATCCGCAGTTGGCCAACGGCACTATCCAGGAGGCTTCCTACGTGATTTGCTGGACGGGTGCAACGGGACCGGCTTATACCAAGTCCACTTGATGAAGGGTTAAGCAATGCAGATTGAGCTAAGACCGCACGTCGGCATTATGACGACGGCGGTAGGGTTGGTGGAGGTGACACACGATCAAGATATCTTGATCGTCGATGGCGTCCACGTCGGATACGTTGGGCACCATGAAGGGGCACACATCCAGCCGATCGTAAACTTGCCCCAACAAACTTGGGACAAGATACGCCAGGAAGTCGAATTGGTACGCGGCAAGGCAACGGCACCGGCTACCAAGCTAACGATCTTGGAAGACGATGCAGCGACCGGAGAGGATGATTGACCATGGCATTGACAAGGGAAGAAATCTTATCCCGGTCCGGTCGGCGGTATCTTGAGCAAGGCGACTTCCGGTTGCAGTCGCTTACGCTTTCGGAGTGGTCCGCATGGGAGGCGGAGAGATTCGACCTCGATAAAGCGAAGATCACTAAGGAGCGGATGGCGTCGATGCGTCAGCGCTTGCTGGTTCGTTGCTTGGTTGATGTTGAAGGCCGACGGCTATTTGATGACGGCGAGTGGAACTTGCTATCAACCTTGGATGCTGGCGTAATGGGCGACCTTTACGACGCAGCATTTAAGCATTGCGGATTTGATCGAGACGATACCGAAGCGGCGGGAAAAGACTAAGGCAATCCCCAAGGCTACGGCTGGCCGCCAAGCTTTGCCTGGCGTGGGGGATTGCCGATGTTGAAAGCTGGCTAGACAGCCAGCCGAAAGCCGTTATTGACTTCTGGGAGGCGTTCGATTCGCTGGAGCCGATTGGCGATGGCTGGATGCAGACGGCTACGCTGGCGAGCGTGCTAGATGCCTTGATGGCGATCGTAGCGGCTACGGGCGGGATGAAAAAAGAGATCCGCGATTGGGAATCGTTTATGCCGAACAGGTTTGAACGATCCGCTAGGCCGGTTAGGTTGACACGGCAGCAATCCGCCGATGAGATGCAGAGTATCTTGGCAAAGGCAACGGGAGTAGGTTGATGGCAAAGACTGTTGCAGCGGCGGCCATCGGCATAACGGCGGACACTACTTCCGCACGTAATGAGCTATCTCATATTCGGCGGATTCTGAGGGAGACGCAGGAGCCAACGCAGAAGCTTGAGGCTGATATTGCCTTGCTGGAAAAGCGAATCAATAGCAGCGAGCAGGCTGACGAAGCCTTGATTGCGGCGCTGGAAAAGAAGCGGGCCGAGTTGCAGCGAGTAAAGGCCGAAACGCAACAGGCGACCGAGGCGCAGCGGCAAGCGTTAGCGGTCGAAGAAATGTTTTCCGATGCGGTTGCCGGCCAGAGCGTGGAGCTTGCCAAGCAGAATTCCCAGTTAGAACGCAATCGCCAGTTGTCCATGGAATTCGGTTCCGCCGAAGCGTACAACAGCATCGCGGCTGGAAGTACCAAGGCAACGGCGGCTATGGGCAAGGCTAGCGGTAGCCTTTCCAAAATGGTATTGGAAAGCACGCTGGCCACCAGGGCGGCTAGTGCTTTGGGCGTCAGCACGTCAACGCTTGCAACGGGTGGCGTTGCGGCATTGGGAGCCGCGTTGCCGGTGGCCTATGTTGGCATGAACAAATTGACGGCGGCGGCACTCGATCAGGTCGACCAGCAGGACGATCTAGCCCGTATCCTTGGCGTGTCTTACAACGAGCTGAAACAATTCGAGTTCGCCTTGTCGCTTGCCGGTGGCGTGTCGGCTGGACAAGCTACCGAGGGGCTACGCAACCTGAACCGAATGGTTGGCGAAGCTTCGCTGGGAATGGGCAAGGGCCGGAAGATATTCGAGGAACTGGGCGTTAGCATTTCCGATCTTGCCGGAATGAATGCCGTCGAACAGTTCGATGCAGTCTCCAAGGCAATCGCAAACATTGAACAGCCAGCCGCACGGTCGGCCATTGCGATGAAACTATTCGGAGACGAGCGGATAGCATTGGCAGTCGGGCAGATGGCCGACGAACTGGCTAAGGCAAAGGAGTCCGCCAAGGAATTCCAATTGCCATTGACCGAGCAGCAGATTCAGACGGCCAAAGAATTAAACGACCAGATGCAGCAGATTGCAGCGGTATGGAATTCGTTTAAGGTTGGGGCGTTTGCCCTGATTGGCGATACGCTGATTCGCATCAATAAAGAACTTCTGACGTTTGCGACCAACCTATCCAATGCCAAGGATAGCTTCTTCAATTTCTTTGGTATTAAAACATCCGGCCAGATTGCAGAGATGCAACGGCAGATTGACGAGATGAACCGTCAAGCCGAAGCCGCCGGGAAGCGTGTGCAAACGCAGGGCGAGCTAGAGGCACAGGCAGCGGCACAATTGCAGGAAGAGCTAGCAGGAATCGCGGCGGCACAGGACGAAGTATTTAAGAGGCAGCAAGCTAGCCTACAGTTCCGCAAAGATGAACTGAACTACGGCAAGCGGCTAGCGGAAATCAATAAGGCTGTCCGCGAAGGCATGAGCGACAAGCAGGCTACGCAATTTGTCGATGAAATGTTAGCACTGGAAGAGCGAGAGAAAAAGCAAAAGGCACTTGTCGACCAGCAGGTTAAGCAACAGCAAGCCATGAAGGATTTCGAGGCGGTCCGTCGTGATGCTGCGATGCAGTCGGCTAGCGAGTTCGATCGAGTCGCTTCACAGGTGCGGGCATTCCGAACGCAGTTTGAAGGGCTGATTGGCGGCGACGAACTGGCACAGGTTGCACTAGAGAAGTTCGGGCCAGCCATGCGGGCAGCATTGACCGGATCGATTCCACAGATTCAAGCCCCTTCGCTGGTGCGGGCTGGAAGTGCGGAAGCGTACCGAATGACCATCCAACCGCAGATCGATCAGATGCAACAGCAGATCGATCTACAAAGCCAGCAACTAGCCGAACAGCAGGCCAGCAATGCCATCCTTCAAGAGATGAGCAGCAACATTGCCAACATCCAACCAGCACAGCGGAGACGTTAACACATGGCTACGCAACTGATTGGAGAGCGAAGGGAAGGCAATAGCGGAGGATTCCGCAAGCAGGGTGCCAACCTTATTTACGTCCACCGCGCAACGTTGCTGGTTTACAGCGATAACCGATACGAAGACAAGATCAACGTACTAACCACACCGGGCTTGCCGGTGGTTGGCGTTCCTTACGGTGGCTTCATTGGGACTTGCATCAGCAAGGATGCCGACCGCTCCGAAGTCAACCCGCACTATTGGGACGTGAAGGTTGAATTCTCAACCGGGGAAGAAGAGCAGAAACAGAATCCCAACGACCCCAACAATCCGAATCCTACAACCTGGATTCCGATCTACGATATCACTTTTGAGACGTACCAAGAAGCGGCAACCAAAGATAACGCAGGGGCGGCCATCCTTAATACGGCTGGCATTCCGTTTGCCGAACCGCTGATGCGTAACCGCGTCATTAGCGTGCTCGATTTTTACCAGTTTGAACCGGACAGCCTAACGCTTGATGCGATCATGGATCGAAACGATACGGTCAACAGCGTAACGTTCCGGAGCATTGCAGCATGGAAGCTTAACCTATTGGTCCGCAAGGCAACCTTGGGAACCTATAACAACTTCCCATGCTGGCGGATTGAGTACCAACTAAAGTACCGCAAGGACAACTGGAAGGACAAGATTGTCTCCCATGGTACACAGCAAAAGGTTAGCGGCCAGTTGGTGCCATGCGTTAACGCAAGAGGGCAGACGATCGACGCGGGGCTAACGTCCGCAGGCGTTCAGGTTGGCGTGGGGGTCGATCCTCACGTTATGGAAAAGGAAATCAAAGAGGCGATCGACTTCAATTCATTCTTGAGGTTCTA
>SXGQ01476857.1_pt1 | contig 16706 bp, 17 predicted proteins | sample 3178371 | NCBI WGS metagenome assembly SXGQ01 (sample SAMN11356859, study PRJNA531348) | freshwater metagenome | isolation source: freshwater sample F1-20 | place: China: Fuxian Lake, Yuxi | collected 2017-12-25
AGTTCCGTCAGTTCACGGGCCGTGGGCACTGGTCAGAAGGTCCCACCCCGCTCCCGATTGTGCCACCCAGCCGGCTGACTCCAATCGACCGAGCGCCAAAGCCACCTCGACCACCGACAATGCTGTGCACAACGACAGCGAGTCGATTGTTCCTGGCTCACGTGACAATGCTGCAACGACACACTGTTCCGACCCGATCGGTGACTGGCGGACATCGGATCGCGGTCGCGACTTTCGAGTGTCGAGACCAAGAGCGACGAGCACGTCATCGACATTGGTGACTGGCGCACATCCGTCTCGTAGCAACGAATTCGTGCCCTCACTGGTGCGCACTCCGGGACGGCCAGGCACGGCCATGACAGCTACTCCGCGTCGCTCAGCCTCGCGCACGGTCGACATCGATCCACCCGTCGCGGCAGACTCGACGACCACGACAACTTCGCTCAATGCCGCGAGTATGCGATTGCGCATCGGAAAACGATGTGCCTCAGGACGTGCGCCAAGTGGGGTCTCCGAGAGAAGTAGTCCGTGGCGTGCGACAGACGTCCAAAGATCTGCGTGCTCTGGTGGATACACCACATCGAGACCCGATGCGACGACACCGAGCACCGGACGCATCGTGCCGCAGATGCCGAGTGCACCACGATGCCCTTCGCCATCTATCCCCCGCGCGAGCCCGGATACGACACACACATTCCGCTCGGCAAGTGCTGCACCAAGCTCTCGTGCGAAATGCCTGCCGGCGTTGCTCGCCCGGCGTGTTCCGATGATGGCGACGCGGCGACGGTCGAGCACGTCGAGTGAACCTCGCACGAACACGACCGCTGGCGCAGCCGGATCACCTCGCAGTGGCCACGGATAGTGCTCGTCGCGTTCGGTCAACACCTGAACATCTGCAGCGACATAACGGTCGCAAAGCGTGTCCAAACCACAAGCCACATGACGACGCCAGACTTTGAGCACCTCGTTGTCGATGCCATTGACCGGACCTGAGTGGTACGCAACACGTTCAAAGACCTGTGACGGCGACCCGGCACGAAGGAGTGATCGCACACGCGCGGGAGTCTGCAGCGGCAGCGAACACAGCGCTGCCGCATAGACCCATTCGGGATAGTCGCTCATGCGTGAAGTGGGTTGCGCAGTGTGACACGCATGAGCAACGCCACTCGTACATGATCTTCGGTGATGTCACCGACATGCCCATCGAGATCTGCAATCGTGCGCGCGACCCGTCGCACACGGTGATACCCACGGCCGGAAAGCCGTGACGATTCCAATTCCCCCATCAAGACATGTCGTGCACCATCTGTCAACGGGGCGTGGATGTCGAGCTCGTCGGCCGTCAAGTGTGCATTCACATGACCTTGTCGCGTGGTGGCGACCTGACGTGCACGAGCGACACGATGAGCGACCACTGCCGTTGACTCACCACGCACCGTGTCGAGCAACGTCGCGGGCGATGGTGCTTCGACGGTGACTCGGAGATCGAACCGATCAAGAAATGGCCCACTGAAACGACGGTGATATCTGCGAATGTCGGAGTGACTACACGTGCACGCACCAGGTGCGGTGTTCGCGCACGGACAAGGGTTGGTGGCGGCGACGAGCAGAAAACGTGCGGGCATGGTGACGCTGTGTCTGGCTCGCGCGACATGCACGACTCCGTCTTCCAATGGTTGACGCAACGCGTCGAGCACCGACGGAGGAAATTCTCCGAGTTCATCGAGAAACAGAACACCATGACTGGCGAGACTCACTTCACCTGGTCGCATCGCGGTGGTACCACCTCCGATGATTGCAGCAAGTGACGCACTGTGATGAGGGGCACGAAATGGAGGAACGTCACTCGAGGTGACAAGACCGGTCGGCGATGCAGCGCTGTGCACCATCGCGACTTCAAAGGCTTCGTCGGGACTGAGACGAGGCAACAACCCCGGCAGACGTCGGGCCAACATCGACTTTCCTGCGCCTGGCGGGCCAATGAGAAACACGTTGTGGTGGCCAGCAGCTGACACCTCGAGAGCGCGACGTGCCCACGGCTGTCCACACACGTCGGCAAGGTCGGGAACGTTCTCGACCCGAACCTCTGTGTCAACGGCTTGTCGTTGCGACCATTGCTGCTGCCCGCGCAAGCAACTGACAACGTCGCGCAGTGAATGTTCAGCGAAAGCGTGTTCGGGTGTTGCGACGAGGGCTTCCCTCAGGCTTGCTGGAGCCACGACAACTGTTTTGTCTGACACGGACGCGACAAGTGGGGCCGTACCGGCGGTACTGCGCAACGATCCGTCGAGGCCCAATTCGGCCAAGAACGCAAGGTCTGCCACGACCGATGGTGCAATTTCTTCTTGTGCGACGAGAAGTGCGATGGCGATGGCGAGATCAAGTGATGCTCCACCTTTTCGCACAGACGCACCGGCGAGGTTGACCGTTATTCGCCGGTTGGGCCATGGCAAGTCATTCGACAGCAGCGCTGCACGGACACGATCACGGGACTCTCTGCACGCTTCGTCGGGAAGACCCACGACCGTGAAACCAGGTATTCCCATTCCGATGTGCGCTTCGACTGTGACATGGTGCCCTTGGGCTCCGAGCAACACGGCGGAGTTGATTGCGGCGAACATGTGGTGCCCCTTCGAAGCCGACTTCTGGCAGAATCGACCACGATGTGTGCGCGACGAATCAAGATCGTGGCGAGAATGTCGATCATTGCCGCTGCGGCACTCGTGGTCACCTCGTGCGGTGGGGACGAGCGTTCGAGCAACGCGTTCTGTCGTCAATTGGCTGATGAATTGCCGGAGATCGGTCAACCGATGGACACCGGTGGCGACGTCGTCGCCCAAGTGGCCCGATACAAACGACTATTGAAAGTCGCACCCCTTGCCATCGAGAGCGACTTCCAAGTGCTCACCGACCTTCTTGATGCGGCGGCTCGCATGAACCCCAACAACACAGATGATGTGCAAGAGATCGCCGACAGAGCGTACGCAGCGAACATGTCGGCACAAGCGGTGTCGGCATGGGTGAAAGACACATGCGCTGTGGACCTGGCGACTGGCGTGACGGTTCAGCCACCGCGCGTCGCGACATCGACGACGTCGACGATTGCCGTCACCGACACGACGACCACGACGGACGCACCATCAAACGGTGCCTCGACCACTGTTCCTTAGCGAAGTTCTCCGCGACGCACGATGACATGGTCGACGAGACCATATTCCTGCGCCTCTTCGGCGGTGAACCAGCGGTCGCGTTCGCTGTCTGTGCGAATTTGGTCGACTTCGCGGCCTGAGTGGTGAGCGATGAGCTCTGCCATACGACGCTTCGTGAATGCGAGCTGTTCGGCTTGGATTGCGATGTCGGCGGCTTGACCACGAAGGCCTGCGAGAGGCTTGTGCATCATGATGCGAGCGTTCGGCAACGTGTAGCGCTTTTCGCTCGACCCTGCAGTGAGCAAGAACTGACCCATGGAAGCCGCGAGGCCCATGCAGACAGTGGCGATGTCGCAACTGACGAACTGCATGGTGTCGTAGATGGCCATACCAGCAGTGACCGAGCCACCGGGGCTGTTGATGTAGAGCCAGATGTCGGCGTTCGGGTCTTCGCCTTCGAGATACAGCAACTGGGCGCAAATTTGGTTGGCAATGTCGTCATTCACGTCGGTGCCGAGCATCACCACTCGATTCTTCAGCAACCGGGTGAAGATGTCAGAGCGCGGGTCGGCGCTCGCATCGAGAGCCGTCGGCAACGCAGGAATGTGGGGATTCGCCATGGTGGCAAGGCTATCTCGCACCAAGGGATTCCAAGCGACGGAGGCCGATGATGAAGAATGTGCCTGCGTGATGAACGACGACTTCAAGCCCAATGCGGACGAACTGCTCGGCTATAACTCGCGCTACGTCCAATCCTTCGCCGACCACGGACTGCAGTTGTCACCTCGTCGGCATCTGGCGATCGTGGCCTGCATGGACAGTCGTATGGACATCTTCCAGATGCTCGGGTTGTCGCACGGCGATGCGCACATCATTCGTAATGCAGGTGGCGTCGTGACAGACGATGTCGTGCGATCACTCGTCATTTCTCAGCGTCTCTTGGGTACTCGCGAAATTCTTCTCGTCCACCACACCAACTGCGGACTCCAGACACTTCAAGAGGACGAATTCAAACAGCAACTAGAGACCGAGACCGGCGTGAAACCCTGGTGGAGTTTCGAATCGTTCCGCGACCCGTTCGAAGACACCCGGCAGAGCATCAATCGGATTCGGCACTCCCCGTTCGTTCTGCACAAGAACCACATCCGCGGATTTGTCTACGACGTCGACAACGGACGACTGCTTGAAGTCACGGCCTAACTGCGGCGTACGCGTTGCCTAACTGCGGCGTACGCCGCTGAACATCACGGCGATGCGTTCGTCGTCGCCGATCTGCTCGCGGATCTGCAACACGCCCGCCAACCCCGCACTACCGGTCGGGCTCACGTCGGTATCGGTGAAGTCATGCGCCATGGAAAAGGCAGTGCGCACGAGTTCCTCGGTGGCCACCACCGGAGAGCCTCCCGTTCGCGCCATCGCCCCGACCGCACTCACCCAGTCATACGTCTCATCATCGAGAATTCCATCGGCGAACGATGCCGGTGTCGCCTCCCAAGGCCACATGCATTCAGACCAGTGATGTGCAGCGTCATCGATCACACCCAAGTTCGACGCCTGTTGCCACGCACGCGCCAACGGTGCACAGCCTTCTGCCTGCGCTCCGTGAATGCGAGCCGTGACACCACCGTCTCGCAACCCATCGGCCGCACATGAGATGAATGCGCCACCACCCACCTGAACGAAGACGCGGTCGAGTGGTGCGCCGAAGGTCGCCGCGGTCACTTGAGCAGCGATCTCCCATCCGATGGTGCGTCCACCGTCGAGACACCAGGCGTTTTCAGTTCCTTGAACAGAAAACGGAATGGCTCCGTCTGCAACAGACTCACGGAATCGATGAATACAGGGGTCACCCGGTGGGTCGTCGACTCGGCGCGGACACTCGACGACGTCGGCTCCCAGCGCATTGATGAGCGAGAGCACCGCTGGTGCAGCGCCCACGGGCACGAATACGCGAATCGGCCAGTTGGCTGAGCGCGCAAGCGTCGAGGCTGCGATTGCCGCATTCCCACATGACGCAATGGCGAGTGGAGGTCGCGTATTTCGAGACCATGACACGACACCGGCTCTCTCGGCCATGATCAAATGCAACAAAATTCCGAACAAGTGACGCGCCTTGTGCGACCCAGCGACGTTGTGAGTGTCGTCTTTCACCCACACACCACCTTTCGCCGAGAACCCCAAGGCGTCCGACAAACGATCGGCACGCATGAGTGGAGTCACACGAAAACCGGTTCCGGCAACCCGTGCAACACCGGCGTCCGCATCGTGGATGATGTCGCGTCGCGTCGCGTCATCGAGACCAACCGCCTTCCCGAAGGCATTGACTGCTGTCAGATGTCGATACGCAAGAAATGGGTTCGGCTCATCAGACGGGACGAACGACTCTGAAGCTGCAGTGAAACGCAGCACATGCTGTCGGTCGGAGGTGGAAACGTTCGGACATTGCCATGACAATGACCGTGAGATCGGGACGGACGCACCGCAGACCGCGCACTCGAGTTCCATCAGCACGCCTTGTCGGTGACCGATCTATTTCGTGGCTGCGACACGGGCATTGAACTCATCGATGAGTCCGTCCCAGACGGGCATGTAATCCCTGAGCGACTTCCAGAAGGTCTGGCTACGGCGAGCTTCGAACACATTCAGCGGCGTTCCCTGTTGCTCGACCCACGTGTAGTAGCCCAGATTGAAGATGCGGTTCTTGTCGCCTTCGGTGCAGTCGATCATGTGGTCGGTGGTGACGTTGCCCCAGTGTTCACTGAACACTTCAGCAGCATCAAGATCGCTGAAGTCATCTTTGAACCGGCGAGTGAGCGTCTTTGCCCGCTCGCTCGGATACAAGGCGCTTCCGTCAGTGGCAACGGTGATGAGCGCATCATCAGGACCAAGTCCCAGCAACTTCGCAGTCTTGATCGCGGCAGTGACATTGCAGATTGACGAAAAACCAAAATGCGTCAGCGCCTCGAGCAGACCGGCGGAAAAGCCTTTACGGTCAGCGAGATAGCGCTGACCGACCGAGGTGTTGAACAACACATCGAGCTCGTCTGTGACGCGGTCGGACACCGCACATACGACGTCGGTGTTCATCACGTTGTGGATGAGCGGTACGTGCTTGTCGCCGATTCCCTGGATGTTGTGCTCACCGAAGCCGTTCTCGAGCATCGTCGGGCATTCGAGAGCTTCGACAGACACGATGCGTGCACCAAAGTCATCCTTGAGCCGGTCGCCAGCGGCGATGGTGCCTGCCGAACCGGTCGCAGAGGTGAATGCCGCAAGACGCAGGTCGCGGCCGGACGCACGTCGCACTGTCTCGAACACATGACCGAGTGCTCGTCCGGTGACGGTGTAATGACCGACGTAGTTTCCGAATTCACAGAACTGATTCAAGATGAAGTTCGTGGGATCTTTCGCCATTTCGTTGCATGCGTCGTAGATCTCTTTGACGTTGCTTTCTGTTCCCGGCGTTCGCACGATGTCTGCCGGGTCGGCGACCCAACGGTCGAGCCAATCGAATCGCTCTTGCGACATTCCGGCCGGAAGCACTGCGACGCCACGCGAGCCCATGAGTCGACTGATGGCGATACCACCTCGCGCGTAATTGCCCGTGGACGGCCACACTGCACGATGACGCGTGGGGTCGAATTGTCCGGTGATGACGCGGGGCGCGAAACATGAGTATGCGGCGAGAACCTTGTGCGCGGTGATCATCGGAAACCTGTCGCCGAACACCACGATGATCGGACTTTCGATACCGGTCACTTCGGGTCCGAGAACGACATGATCCGGCACTGAAACGCGGTCCCCCTCGAGATCGTTGTACCAGTGGACACGGAAAAGATTCCGTGGGTCAGCGGCGTTCTTGTCGACGCCGGACACTTTTGCCGCATCGATACGTGACGGATCGGCAAGCTCTGAGAATTTCGGTAGCACGATCTTCTGCTCGGCGAAACGGCGCACACTGTTCATGAGCGATGATTCGTCGACAACGCAATCTGCAAGTCCGAGCTGTGTGCGGAGAACGTCTGTATCGAGACTGATGGGGGTGGCTGTCGTCGTCACCTCCTCAGTCTGTCAGCACCGGCGATACATTGAGGCTCTCGCCGGCGTAGCCCAATTGGCAGAGGCAGCAGGTTTAGGTCCTGCGTGTTGGGGGTTCGAGTCCCTCCGCCGGCACAGTGCATATCTCGGAACTTCCCACCCCGGCTGTCGTCATTGACCGTGATGCAGTGCGCAGAAACATCACAGCGATGGCTGCGGTGCATCCCGGCGCACGCCTTCGCCCCCATGTGAAGGCGCACAAGTGCACATCGCTCGCTCGCGAGCAGTACCTCGCAGGACACCGGTCATTCACCTGCGCAACTCCGAATGAAGTCTTGGGAATGGTCAGAGCCAATGTCGGTGATGACCTTCTGCTCGCGAATGAGGTGCTCGACGCAGATCGTCTACACACATTGGCTCACGCACAAGAGTCGACTCGCATCACGGTGGCCGTCGACTCTGACGTCACAGTCGATGCCGCTGCGATGGCCGGCCTCCGTGACGTCGTCATTGATGTCAATGTCGGACTTCCCCGCTGCGGATGCGCGCCGAGCGATGCCGGCCGACTCGCTGAACGCGCACGCGCGCACGGAATGAACGTACGGGGCGTCATGGGGTACGAAGGTCATCTGATGATGGTCACCGACCGTGTCGAGAAGCAGCGACAGGTTCATGATGCGATGACGACGCTCGCAGCTGCAGCCAACGACGTGGGTGGTGACATCATCTCTGCTGGTGGCACCGGGACTTTCGACATGTTCGCCGACACTGAAGTGAACGAGGTGCAAGCCGGCAGCTACGCGTTGATGGACACCCAATATGCACTGCTCGAGTTGCCGTTTGAGCAAGCCATGTGGGTCGTGGGAACAATCATCTCGGCGAACGATCAGTGGAAGGTCCTTGATGTCGGCTTGAAGTCACTCGGCATGGACCATGGCAATCCGTCGATCACCGATGGTTCCGTTTGGTTTTGTTCCGATGAGCACATCACCTTCGCGGGCACGACCGCGCGCGTCGGTGACCGCGTGCGTGTGACTCCTGCTCACATCGACCCCACGATGGCGATGCACTCAGTCGCCCATGTGATCCAAGATGACACCGTCATCGACACCTGGCCGATCGATCTGCGTGGTTGGTGACCGCGCACTCTCCTCACGGTCTCGGTTGACATGATGTGGTGGCTTTCAGCCGCGGGTTGGACATGTGTCGCAATCACACAGGTCGTCGTGCTGTCGATTGCACTAAACGTCAGTCGATCTGCTGTCTTGGCCGTGTTTCAAGCCGTCATTCCGCATGCAGCAGTCATCAACTTTGTCTTCGGCCTTTTCTTCGTCGCGACGGGCGACGTGACACTTGCAGTCGCGTGCCTTATTCAGGTTGTTTGGGTCGTGTGCATCATCGCCCGTCCACTTATTCGTCATCGTCGCGACCGACCAACGGCGTCAGCTGACGGAAAAGCGACCTTTCTTGTGGCTCACGCAAATGTGCTGTACCTGAACCCCTCACCCACTCAGGCCGCACGCGACCTGCTCGCCAGTGACGCAGACATCATCGCGCTGACAGAACTCACCTCTGACATCCACGAGGCCCTGCTCGGCCATGAACACGCCGCGCGGTGGCCACACAGACATGTCGTGTTCGGTCCAGGCACTGACGGCATCGGAGTGTGGAGCAAACATTCGTTCACCCACGTCGAAGAACGTCGGCTCGTCTCCAAGGCAGCGTTGCTCACGCAGGTGCAGACGGACGACGAACGCCACATCCACGTTCTCGTCGTGCACCCCATGCCACCGATGAACAGGGTGAAGACTCGCGATTGGGCACCATCACTTCACGCCATCGGCGACGTCGCAATGTCAACCAATGCACCAATGATCGTCATCGGCGACTTCAACACGGCCTTTTGGCATGCTCCGTTGCGTCGATTGTTCCATCGTGGTCTGAGATCTGCTCATCTGATCCACGGGAAATTCTTGTCAGCCACATTCCCCGTCGGACGGTGGCGACGTCCCGTCGTACGCCTCGATCATGCTCTGGTCAACGACACCTTGGCCGTGCACGCGGTGCGTGACTTCACCGTCACCGGCAGCGACCACCTGGGCATCGTCGTCACGGTGTCGACAAGAGCGCACGCAACGAATTGATCGCCCGCGCACGATGGGACACTGCGTTCTTGGCGACGAGTCCCATTTCGGCGAATGTCCGACCATCGCCATCAATGGGAATGAAGACGCTGTCATAACCAAAGCCATCTGAGCCACGTTCTTCGAGTGCGATGACTCCCTCGCACACACCCTCGACCAAAATCTCTCGCCCATCTGGATACACGAGTGCCAGCACGGTGCGGAAGTGTGCGGCGCGTTCGGTCGCATGTACAAGGTCGACCAACAACTTCGCTCTGTTCTGGGCATCGTCTGATGTCACTCCTGCGTATCGCGCGCTGTGCACACCCGGCCGACCATCAAGTGCGACGACTTCGAGTCCTGTGTCATCGGCAAGTGCCACCGATCCCGTGTACGCACTCACCGCACGCGCTTTCAGTAGTGCGTTGCCTTCCAGAGACTCTGCGGTCTCATCGACCTCACCGAGGGTGGCTGGTCGTGGAACGAGCGTCACGACGCCGCCGAGTAGTGACTCCATCTCGGTGACCTTGTGTGCATTCGCCGTCGCACACACGATCTCCAGCATGACAAATGAAGGGCTATCAGCGTCCGAGAGGACGCGGCGGCGGAGCGACCGACAACAACTCTGACTGCAGGTCAAAAATGCGGTTCAGGCCACCGTTTGCTAATTCGAGCAGCGAGTCAAGCTCACTCCGTGTGAATGCAAGTCCTTCAGCGGTTCCCTGCACTTCGACAAAACGCGCTTCGCCGCCGTCGCGAGGGCGGAGCATCACCACATTCATGTCGACTTCAGCACTGCTGTCCTCGATGTACGGAAGGTCCAACACCGGAGTTCCTGAGTGCACACCGACAGATATTGCTGCACACTGCGAGTGCAATGGATGATTCTTTATCGATCCCTGTTGCACGAGGCGAGTCAACGCGTCGTGCAAAGCGAGGAAACCACCGCAGATACTTGCAGTGCGCGTTCCGCCGTCTGCTTGCAACACATCACAGTCGACCACCACTTGGCGCTCGCCCAACACCGACATGTCGCATGCCGCACGCAACGATCGTCCGATGAGACGCTGGATCTCTACAGTGCGGCCACTTTGCTTGCCTTTGGCGGCTTCACGGTCCACACGCTCGGGTGACGAACCGGGCAACATCGAATACTCGGCGGTGACCCAACCTTTGCCGCTTCCCTTCATCCATCGCGGCACGTCTTCGTCGACCGACGCTGTGCAGAGCACACGTGTGCGTCCGAACGACACCAAGATGCTTCCTGCAGACATCTCTGTGTAATCACGTTCAAAAGTGATCGGGCGGAGTTCGTCGTGTGATCGGCCGTCTGGTCGTGCCATGGTCAGTTGCTCCCGTGTGGATGTGATTGTTGCCAGTGTCGTGCTTTTTCAAGTTCTGGCCCGAGTAGGCGACGACCGAGGTCTGCAAACCATGCCACATCGCCAGATGAAAAGAACTCATGGTGGCCGACATGCGAGTGACCACGTCGAAGATGCGCAGCCCCCAACAAGCGGCGTAGCTCGAAAGCGGTCTCATCCGCACTGCTCACCAACACGACATCAGGGCCCATCACTTCTGAGATGACACGCGACAAATACGGATAGTGCGTGCAACCGAGCAACAATGCATCGACGCCTGCGTCTCGCACTGGTGCAAGCAGGCGTTCGGCCAGCAACATCACTTCATCTCCCGTCGTCTGCCCGCGTTCGACGAACTCGACGAACCCGGGACATGCTGCAGCGGTGAGTGCGACATCGCCGCCCAAATCTGCGAGTGCCCGCTGATACGCACCGGAGCCGATCGTGCCGACCGTCCCGATGACACCGACATGGCCGTTGCGCGTTGCCAGCGTCAACGACTTGACACCTGGTTCGACCACACTCAGCACCGGCACGGGAAGCTCGCGCGACAAGTCTTCGAAAGCAGCTGCCGCAGCCGTGTTACACGCGATGACGACAGCTTTCACATTGAAGCCTTCGACCAGGCTGTGCGCGATCTCACGCGCGTAACGCCGCACCTCGTCGGCCGGCTTCGGCCCATACGGGTACCGAGCGGTGTCGCCGATGTACACGAGGTCTTCTGCTGGAAGTAGGTCGATGACTGCGCGCGCGACGGTCAGCCCACCGAATCCGGAGTCGAACATGCCGATCGGGCGTTCGGCATCGGCGGTCATAGCGTCAAGGCTAGGCGTGGGAGCGATGCGCCCAGTGGGCATCTGAAGTCGCGTCCAGCAACAACGGAAACAGAAAGGTCAGAAGTAGATGATCTTTTCGGCAGCCGCTTCGGCTGCGTCGAGGTCGTCGGTGTACGCACCAGTGGAGAGGTACTTCCAACCACCGTCACACACGATGAATACGATGGTCCCCTCGTCAATCTCGCTCGCAACTTTCAATGCCCCGGCGAGTGATGCGCCGGAGGAGATGCCGGCAAAGATGCCGCACTCAGTGACGAGGCGACGAGTCATCTCGAGTGATTCCCGAGGACGCACGACACGCTTGCGATCGAGCAGCTCACGACCGTTCCAATGTTCGAACACTGGCGGAATGTATCCGTCGTCCAAGTTGCGAAGACCTTCGACCCGCTCGCCAAGTGGCGGCTCGACAGCGACGATCTTGATGTCGGGATTCTGCTCTTTCAGATATTTTCCCGTGCCCATGAGAGTTCCGCTTGTGCCGAGCCCCGCCACGAAATGCGTGATCTCGGGGCAATCGCGGTAGATCTCAGGACCAGTCGTCTCGTAGTGCGCACGTGGGTTCGCATCATTGGCGTATTGGTAGAGAAAGCACCACTCCGGGTGTTGCGCAGCCATTTCTATCGCGCGACGAACGGCTCCGTTCGAACCTTCTTCACCAGGTGTGAGGATGATCTCGGCGCCGAACACTTCGAGCATTTGACGTCGCTCGATGCTGACCGACGTCGGCATGAGAATTGTGATCGGATAGCCCTTCATCTTCGCGATGGCCGCAAGTGCGATACCGGTGTTTCCTGATGAGGGCTCGATGATGCGCTGACCCGGCACCAGGCGTCCTTCACGCTCAGCATCTTCGATCATCGCCTTGGCGATGCGATCCTTCACCGAGCCGAACGGGTTCTGCGACTCGAGCTTGGCCACGAGGCGAACATTCGGATTCGGCGACAAGTGCGACACATCGACCATCGGGGTATTTCCGATGAGGTCAAGGGCGCTCTGATGCACGAACACCGAACCGCGGCGGCGGTTCACATCTGCGAGTGTCATGCTGAGCTCCTGGATAAACCCGACGAATCTGGTCAGAATTGTAATGCTTCCTCCAGGACAACGCTCACGCGGGTCGGATTATTTCCTCGCTGATCTGCTCCCCCACGATGCGGAAACTGCGGGCCACAGGGGCTGGATCTTTCAACGTGACGATGACGTAGTGCCAGCCGGAATCGGGAGCCTGGGCAACATCGGTGGGGCTTGGGTAGGCCTCAGAGTGTGTATGGCTATGCGCCACGCCGACCACCTCGAGGCCTTCAGCCTCGGCAGCAAGCTCGACCTGCAGATGTTCCTTGGGGTCAAGCGAGTAGACCTTCGCGCTCTCGGCGACATTACGCATGGGGACAAAACGGTCGATTCGAGAGTCAGATGCCGAGCCAAGGAGCAGGCCGCACATCTCCATCGGATAACAGACATACGCATGTGCGTACATCGCGCGCACTGCGGCACCAGGAATGACGACCTCGGACATTGCCCCCGAAGGCTACAGATACCCTGAGGAACCCCTATGGGAAAGAAGCCCAACTCCACTCTCGCGAGCAACCGCAAGGCGCGCCACGACTATTCCATCTTGGATGTCGTCGAGGCAGGAATTGTGCTGCTCGGAAGCGAGGTGAAGAGCCTGCGCGACGGCCAAGTGCAGTTGGTCGATGCGTACGCCCGCATCTTGGACGGGGAAGTCTGGCTCGACGGAGTGCACATCGCCCCCTACAAATTCGCCACCGGTGTCGGTGCGCACGACCCCGACAGGTCACGCAAGCTTCTCCTTCATCGCGATGAAATCGACCGGCTTGCCGACCGCGTGAAGCGCGAGCGTCTGGCACTCGTGCCACTTTCTCTGAAACTCGTCGAGGGCAAAGTGAAAGTTGAGCTGGCTCTCGCGAAAGGTCGACGGAAAGAGGACAAGCGTCAGGCGATCGCGGAGCGTGAGACCAAGCGCGAGATCGAACGTGAACTAGGCGCATCGCGCAAGATGGGCGCCTGATTCCCGGTCAATGGGCTGCCGGGAATGATTCGACACTCCCCTCCCGTACACTGGGCTCTACACAACCAACCACTACAACACACTCGGGGCTGCCTGGTTTCGACGTCAGTTTCGGTGGGCGGGCGTGCGACTCGAGTGGCTCAGACTCGTTAAACGGGGCACAAACAAGAATTGCCAACGAGCAGTTCGCTCTCGCCGCCTGATTTATTCAGGTGACCGAGAGACATCGTGACCAGCAATGGCGCACGGGGCCAATTCATCGCAGCCCGGCAACAGAAGCGAAGGATGACGGCAGGAAAGACCGCTGACAGCTGGAAAGAACGCTGACATGTCGGAAAGACGACACGCGATTCCGCAAGGGATAGTCGACCCGCCGACAGTGTTGCGTCAGCACTAAAGCGGGGATAGTCGTATCACGATCGTTCAGCGCCTGATGGACGGGGGTTCGATTCCCCCCAGCTCCACCACTTGGGGTGTTAGTGAAATAACCCCAAACTGTCAGCCGTCGCGGTCGGTGTTCTCGCCGTATTCCGCCCGCGTCGCGCAAAGTAGCGTTGAACGCATCGCTGCACCGACGAGTCATCCCCGCTGTATCGCCCAGTTCAACATCGCACGTCTGCGGCACCCTCTCGGACATGAACTCACAAAACCCTTCGAAGATCTGATTGACGAGACCAACGCTCACGCAGAAGCGAGTTTGGGATTCGTCTGGCGACATGGCATCGACACGCGCTCTCCCGATGAAGACGTGTACGGCGACCCTTTGATGACAGTGAACTTGTCGGTGTGGCAGTCGATCGACCACCTGAAGAACTACGTGTATCGCGGCTTCCACCGCGATGTCTTTCGCCGACGTAAAGAATGGTTTGATTCGTCCGCTGTCGTGCTGTGGTGGGTCGATATTACGGAGCGACCAACACTCGAAGAGGGAAAGCGTCGGCTCGACCATTACTTGGTCAATGGTGCGAGCGACGTGGGCTTCGGATTCCGCGACGTGGTTGCACCCATCGATTGATTCAGTCATGAAATGCAGCATCGAGCAACGCGTCAGCAAGAGCTGTTCCGCGATGTTCTGGGGCGAGCCCTGGCCACGCATTGACCTCGAGCACCACCATTTCGCCGCGATGCTCGATGACGTCGACTCCGGCAAAACACAGGTCCATCGCATGAGCCGCTCGTAGCGCAGACTCGGCGATGCGTGACGCGTCAGCGCTCTTGAGATCCAGCTCTTCGACTGTCGAACCTTGCACGTTGGTCACGAAGTGCTCCGACGGCGCAGTACGACTCGTGAGTGCGACGACGTCATGTCCCCGGCCTCGATCGACGACCACTACTCTGTAATCACACCCAGCACCAGTGGCCAATGGTTGAACCACGTGGTGATCGACCATTCCCCCGATGAGTGGGACTGTGGACGACAGCGCTTCCTGCGCATCTCGCCACGTGTCATGACGAGTGACACCACGCCCCTTTGATGCACGAGCTGGTTTCACGACGACCGGTTGAGACGAGAACATCGCTTCAAAAAGAGTTAGGTCGACACCTTCTCCAGGAACCACTGCGACGGTTGGCATTGCCGGCACTCCGGCATTTGCCAAAGTGACCGACGTCGTCACCTTGTCTGCACACAGACTTGCTGCTCGAAGATCAGGAACGATTCGAGCTCCGTCAGCGATCCATTGTTCGAACACGGGCACAAGAAACGACCATGGGCGATTCACTCCCCGGGGCAACACCACGTCGGGCCTGATTTTCTGCCCAGCCACCGACACCCAGCAGTGCTCCCCATCTGTCGCTAGAGAAAGCTCTGATGGCGACACTACATAAACATCGAGGCCACGTGCTTCTCCGGCCTGGACGAGCACGGCGTGATCTGCACGAAGCCTGTCGGGATACCCGACGATGACAAGTGACGCCATGTTTCCTCGAGACGAGTTTCTCAGGAACCGGTCAACTCGTTACGAAGTTCTCGTTTCAGGAACTTCCCGTTCGCATTGCGCGGAAGTGGTTCGGCACGGAACCACACCTTTGACGGGATCTTGTGCTTGGCGAGTCGCGCTGAGAGGAAGTCTGCGAGTTCACCCTGCGTGAGCGACCGGCCCGGCTGAAGAACAATTGCTGCGGCGACTTCTTCTCCCAAACGTTCATCTGGGATACCGAATACTGCAGCCTCTGCGATGGAATCGTGGTGATAGATCGCCGTCTCAACTTCGCTGCAGTAGACGTTCTCTCCGCCGCGCAGAACCATGTCCTTCGCGCGATCCACGATGTAGATGAATCCGTCATCATCGATTCGGGCGATGTCCCCGGTGTTCAACCATCCATCTTTGATGGTCTCCGCAGTTGCTTCAGGTCTGTTGAGATAACCCTTGATGACAATTGACCCACGCACACACAACACGCCCGTAACATCCTTGTTCCGCGGAAGATCATGTCCGTCCTCGTCGATCAACTTGGCCTCGAGAGTCGGCACGGGTGGACCACATGACTCTGGCTTCGAAACGAACCATCGCGCGGAATTGGCAGTGATGATTCCGTGCGTCTCGGTCATTCCATAACCCGTCGAAGGTTGCCCGGTCTTCAACGCGCCGGCGATCTTGTGCACCAAGTCCGGCTGCAAGGCTGCTCCACCTCCACCCATGCCTTGCACCGAGGACGTATCTCGTTTCGACCAGTCGGGGTGCATGAGCAGCTCACGACTCATTGTCGGAACTCCGGAGAAGTTGGTGACCTTTTCCCGTTCAATCAATTCAAGTGCGCGCCCAGGTTCCCACTTGTACATCAGCACGACTTTGCCACCGACAAGAGTCGCAGGGTGCAGGATGCAATTGCATGCCGTGACATGGAACAACGGAGTTGGCGCCATGAAGGACGGCGCGAGTACCGGCGGTGCTTCGGTCGGTGCGGGCACATCGCCAGATGCAATCGCCTTTTGTTCCGCCAGTGACGATGCAGTCGTCATTGCAGCGATGTTCAAGATGTTGTCCACCGATCCACGGTGATGCAGTTGTGCGCCTTTCGGAAAACCGGTGGTTCCCGATGTGTAGAAGATCGTTGCATCATCGTAAGGATCGATATTGACCGCGGGTAACGCACCCGGATCTGCGTTCATCATGATGTCGGCCCACTTCGCCGACCCGGTTGGTGCCTTTGCATCTGCGCGAACGGCG